>FZPS01000059.1_pt614 | contig 10326 bp, 9 predicted proteins | sample 1817821 | NCBI WGS metagenome assembly FZPS01 (sample SAMEA104158645, study PRJEB21678) | metagenome | place: Germany | collected 2015-04-21 | reverse complement strand
ATTCCACTCCATAAAAATAGTCTATCTTTGGATAATGAACAAGTTTAACATTATGAAAAAAATAACAATAACCATAGATGGACTTTCCTCTTGTGGAAAAAGCACCATGGCAAGACAATTAGCGAAAAAAATTGGATATATATACATTGATACCGGTGCAATGTATCGAGCTGTAACTCTATATGCTTTGCAAAACAACATCATCAAAGAAAATAAAATAGAGAAAGATCGACTAAAAAAAGCATTATCACACTTAGAAATAAAATTCAAATTAAACAAAGAAACTTCATTACCTGAAACTTATCTTAACGGAGTCAATGTAGAAAAAGAAATTCGGTCAATGCAGGTCTCTGAGCAGGTCAGCCAAATTGCAACGCTGGATTTTGTAAGAGAGACCCTTGTTAATCAACAGCAAAAAATGGGAAAAGACAAAGGTATAGTTATGGACGGAAGAGACATTGGAACGACGGTCTTCCCTGATGCAGAACTCAAAATATTTGTTCAAGCGTCACCTGAGGTAAGAGCAAAAAGAAGGTATGATGAACTTAAAGCAAAAAACATAGAATCTGACTACGACCAAATTTTAGCGAATGTTACTCAGAGAGATGAAATTGACATGAACAGAACCATCAGCCCTCTACGTCCTGCTAAAGATGCGCTAATACTGGACAATAGTGATCTTACCATTGAAGAACAAAATGAATGGCTACTTGAAAAATTTAATGAAGTAATATCTTAGAACAATAGTTACATAATATGGCAATCATTGAGATAGATAAAAAATCAGGTTTTTGTTTTGGAGTTGTTACAGCCATAAAAAAAGCAGAAGAAATCTTAGCAAAAGAGAAAAAGCTCTATTGCCTGGGAGATATTGTTCACAACAATAAAGAAGTAGAACGTTTAAAGAAAGTGGGACTGATTACCATAAATCACGAGGAATTCAAAAAGCTAAGAAACACAAAAGTCCTTCTTCGTGCACATGGTGAACCTCCTGAAACGTATCAAATTGCCCAACAAAATAATATTGAGATCATTGATGCCACCTGTCCCGTTGTTTTACTATTACAGAAGAAAATACTCAAAGAGTATCAAGAAGATAAAGAGAACAATAAACTCATCGTCATCTTTGGTAAAAACGGGCACGCTGAAGTATTAGGCTTAGTTGGACAAACCAAAGGAAAAGCCCTAGTCATTGAAAATCTTGAAGAAGCGAAACAATTAGACTTTTCTAAAAATATCTATCTTTATTCTCAAACCACCAAATCCTTAGAGGAATTTCAAGAGATCGTTTCTTATATACAAAGTCATATGGCCCCTCATGCCATATTCAAATACCATGACACGATTTGCAGACAAGTTGCCAACAGAATACCCAACATCAGAAAATTTGCCGCCTCTCACGATCTCATCTTTTTTGTTAGCGGAAAAAAGAGCTCTAATGGAAAAATCTTATTTTCAGAATGCAAAAAAACAAACTACAACTCTTACTTTATAGACAGCCCTGAAGCTATAGACAAGACACTACTTAGGAATGTCGAATCAATAGGTATTTGTGGAGCTACTTCAACACCCAAATGGCTTATGGAAGAAGTATATAAAGCTATAAGCAATGAAATTGACAAAGGGTGATCTCTTTTTATTTTCACAATAATTAATCTTTACTATTATTTAACCTTAATAACCCTTAGGAAATAGCTTTTTTATTATCTTTGTCTGGAAAATATCAAATAGATAATAAAAATGAGAAATGTTAATTGTGTAGGTATTTTAACATCAGGTGGAGACTCACCTGGGATGAATGCTGCGATTCGTTCAGTAACTCGTTCTGCAATTTATAACGGCCTTAGAGTCAAAGGTATTTATAGAGGTTATAGAGGCTTGATAACAGGAGAGATCAAAGAATTTAGAAGCGAAAATGTGAGTAACATTATTCAACTGGGAGGAACCATACTAAAAACTGCTCGATCAGAAGACTTTATGTCTCCGGAAGGAAGAAAAAAAGCCTATGATAATATAAAGAAGGAAGGAATAGATGCCCTTGTTGTAATTGGTGGAGATGGATCTTTAAATGGAGCAACACAGTTTGCCCGCGAATATGACATTTCTTGTATTGGCATCCCTAGCACTATCGACAACGACCTATATGGCACAGACAGTACAATAGGTTATGATACGGCATTAAATACGATTTTAGATGCTGTTGATAAAATCAGAGACACAGCTACTTCTCATGAACGCTTATTCTTTATAGAGGTAATGGGACGTGACGCTGGATTCTTAGCCTTAAATGGAGCTATTGCGTCTGGAGCTGAAGCTGCTATTATTCCCGAAATCTCCACAGAAGTGGATCAATTAGCTGAGTTTATACAAAGTGGATTTAGAAAATCAAAGAGTAGTAGCATTGTGTTAGTCGCTGAGAGTGAATTAACTGGAGGCGCCATGCATTATGCTGAGAGAGTAAAAAACGAATACCCTCAATACGATGTACGGGTTACTATTTTAGGTCATATACAAAGAGGAGGAAGCCCAACCGCTTTTGACAGAATATTAGCCAGTAGATTTGGTTCTGCAGCCATTGAATCTTTACTGGAAGGCCAACGAAACATTATGATTGGTATTGAGAATGATGAAATAGTCTATGTTCCTCTTACGCGTGCAACTAAAATTCAAAAACGCGTACCACAGGATTTGATTGATTTAATGAAACAACTTTCTGTATAAATATTATTTATTAAAAAGTACTCCTCTTTTCTTAAGAGGGATACTTTACTCTTTCATTTTCATCTCTTTATTTGTTCTATTCCAATAATTTCTATACATTTGAAAGTCCAGCGTGCCTCATTTGCCGCTAATATAAAAACGGTAAATGATTAGAAGATTAACTAATTTACAACCCTAAGTTTTTTGAATTACCTTGTGTGATTTTAGTTAACTTTTCAAACAAACCAATAAAATGTCCGAGACTAACTTTTTGATTTTTCTTTTTATTTATACAATCATTATAGTTTCCTTAACTTATGTATTTGTTCAATATTATCTTCAAAAGAAAAAGAAAAGGGATGTAGAAATAAATATTCAACACATTCCCAACTCAACTTCTAACGAGCTCATTGGTACTTCTAATAATGAATTTAGAAAGGAAACAAAACATCAAAAAGTTCTTATTTTAGAAACCGATGAAGTTCTTCTAGCAACGCTAAACAGCCATCTAGCTAGTGATTATCTCATTAGCTCTTATTCTTTAATTGAAGATTTCTTTAATCATTTAGAAAACAACGCAGCCGATGTCATCATTCTAGATAGCTCTACTTGCAAAAAGACAAATGAAATAGTTGATCAAATAAGACAAACCATACAAACTTCACATATTCCTATAATTCGTTTAATCTCTAAACAAGACAGTCGAATTAATTGTAAAAGATTTGCAGACTTATATATTGAAAAGCCTTTTAGTGTATACGAACTTAAAAAAGGGATCGAAGGATTACTTCTCTACAAGAAAGACACCTCATCGTATTATGAGAACAGTGAAAACAAAGAAGCATTTGCAATAAACTCCGACTGTATACATTGCTCTAATAACATTGAATGGAGATTCATAGATGAAGTAAAAAAAATTGTTGAAGAAAACATGAGTAATAGTGATTTCAACATCGATGTACTTTGCTCAATATTAAATATGAGTCGCACCAGTTTCTATAATAAAATAAAGATGCTAACCGGAGAGGCTCCGGCAGATTATGTGCGCTCATTAAAACTACAAAAAGCAACAGAATTACTTAGTGAAGATAGATTAAACATCAATGAAATAGCTGAAGCTACCGGATTTAGTGATGCTAAATACTTTAGAGAGGTATTCAAGAAAAACTTCAATATGAATCCTTCTGAGTATAAAAGAGAAATCAAACAATGAGGATTTACTGGGATCTCTTTACTATTTTCACCAAAATAGGCCTATTTACAATTGGTGGTGGTTATGCCATGATTCCACTCATTGAAAATGAAATCATCAATAAACGCCAATGGATAAAAAAAGAAGAGTTCATTGATCTGCTTGCAATAACGCAATCTGCTCCCGGTGTATTTGCTGTAAATATCTCCATATTCATTGGCTATAAGCTAAAGAGATTACCCGGTGCTCTGGTCACCACTTTAGGAAGCGTACTCCCCTCCTTTCTTATTATTTTAGCTATTGCCATTTATTTCCAGAATTTCAAGGAATATGAAATAGTGGAGAAAGCGTTTAAAGGAATTAGACCAGCCGTTGTGGCCCTGATAGCAGTTCCTACATTTAATATGGCAAAATCAATAAATATTAATCGTTACAATTTCTGGATACCTATTGTGTCGGCTCTATTAATTTGGCTCTTAGGTTTTTCTCCTATCTGGGTTATTCTCATAGCTGCTACAGGAGGTTTGTTATGGGGAAAATATAAAAAGAGAAAAGAATCTTCCAACAAAAATAAAGAATAACCGGTATGTTATATTTACAACTTTTCTATATATTTTTTAAAATAGGACTTTTTGGATTTGGCGGGGGGTATGCCATGCTTTCCTTAATTCAAGGTGAAGTGGTTGTAAAACATAACTGGCTGACGGCACAAGAGTTTACCGACATAGTAGCAATCAGTCAAATGACACCGGGCCCTATTGGCATCAACACAGCCACATACGTGGGTTACACTGCAACTCAAAGCATATTGGGATCAATTACTGCAACCTTTGCTGTTATCCTTCCCTCTTTTCTTTTAATGATTCTCATCAGTCGGTTCTTTCTGGCCTACAGCAATCACCCTGTCGTAGAATCCATTTTCATCGGATTACGTCCTGCCATTATAGGGCTCATAGCCTCAGCAGCTCTTTTATTAATGAATAAAGACAACTTCAACTCGCCTCAAGACGATACCTATAATTTTGTAATCAGTATTATACTATTTGTTTCTGTGTTTATTGGAACCTATAAGTTTAGGATGAATCCCATTTTACTAATTATTGCTTCTGCAATAATAGGAATGATTGTTTACTAATCCTTCTTCTTTCAATCTTAATGTATCGATTTCATCGGTCCCTGACCGAACAAGCATATAACCCAGACCGAAGAGGGTTTTAACCCAGACCGACAAGGGCTCGGTCCCAGACCTTAAAAAATCACTCTGAATCGAGATTCTTAGACAGCAGAGCAACAATCAAAGCTTGACTTTGATTCTTTTACTTTTCGATTCATTCTGTAATCGATCTAAAGCAGTTACTACATATTGGTATTTTGTTTTACCCGATTTGTAAGGTAAAGCAAAAAAGGTATTCCGGGTAACCCCCACAATCTTCTCTGGATTTTCAATATCTATAGCCTCATCTTCATTAAAACAATAGATTACGTATTGAACCGCTTTATCCATCTCCTTTTTTGCACGAGGCGGTTTCCAAAACAACATATAACCATCCGATGTCCAAACAACCTTTATACTCTTCACTTTTTTAGGAGGAGTTTTATCCATAAAAGGAAATGAAGGCATTAATGCAGGATGTTTATGATAATTAAGCTTTAGTGCATCTTTATAATTCGCTATATTTTCCACTATTGTGCTCGCCGGCCATTGACAGCTTCCCTGAATGGTTTGATACCCCCTTTGAATGGCCATTTTTCGAGGTAACTGATTGATAGAAGAATTCTTTGGATCTGCATTTTGCACGGTATTCATAACACTATGCCCTATGAATAGAGGTCGGTTTCCGGCATGCTTTGCCCACCAATCAACCACTTTCGCATAATCTGCTGCAGGATGCCCCACATGCCAATAAACCTGGGGGATGGTATAATCTACCCATCCTTTATTGACCCATAAGAGTACATCGGCATATAAATCGTCATAGTTTTGTAAAGCACGCGTATCACTACCAAAAGGATCTGTCAATTGGTTACGATAAACACCAAACGGACTTACACCAAACTTCACCCAAGGCTTTAGCTCTCTAACGGTCTTATGAATTTTCTCAATCAATAAATTTACATTATTCCTTCTCCAATCTCCTTTATTATTGAACTCTTTTCCATATTGAGCATAACTGGCATCGTCAGGAAAGTCTAATCCTTGTATCGGATAAGGATAGAAATAGTCATCCATATGAATGGCATCTATGTCATAACGCGTTACAATATCTTTTATTATTGATATAATGTACTCCCTGCTTTCAGGAAGAGCAGGGTCAAAAAACAACTGATTTCCATATTGCAAGAACCATTCCGGGTGGCGATGATAAATATGAGAGGGTACTAAACCATTAGACATAGAAGTCTTCACCCGATATGGATTAATCCAAGCATGGAACTCCATATTCCGTTTATGACACTCCTTCAACATAAATTCCATAGGATCCCACAATGGATTAGGAGCCTTGCCTTGGGTTCCTGTCAAATAACGGCTCCAAGGCTCTATGCTAGAAGCATAAAGAGCATCAGCCTCCGGACGGATTTGAAAAATTATGGCATTGATTCCTGCTTCTTCTAAAGCATCCAACTGCTGCACTAAGTACTGTTTCATTTGTTCGGTTCCCATGCCTCTAAACTGTCCGTTTACAGCTTGAATCCATGCACCCCTGAACTCTCTTTTAGGATAGAAAGTCTTTAGTTGTCCATAAACAGGAAAGAAAACGAGAAAGGATAAAAAAAGGATTCCCCAAAATACTCTATGTCTGGCATTCATAATGTTACTCTTCAATAAATTCTAAAATTGTACCCAACAAAGATAAGTTTAATAAGAAAACTCCTTCCTCTTTTTACACATTTTATGAATGTTTTCATGAAATGCAACTAAAAGAGAATAGTAAGTAATTGTAACATAAGATAATTAACTAACTTTGTAGATTGAAAAAAAGAATAGGATGACGGATCAATACATACATATAAAAGGAGCTAGAGTAAATAATTTAAAAAACATTGAACTTAAGATTCCCCGGAATCAGCTCATTGTCATTACCGGACTCTCAGGCTCAGGAAAATCTTCTTTAGCTTTTGATACGCTCTATGCTGAAGGACAACGCAGATATGTGGAAAGTCTTTCAAGTTATGCCCGCCAGTTTCTAGGAAGAATAAGTAAGCCGGAATGTGACTTCATTAAAGGTATTCCTCCGGCAATTGCCATAGAACAGAAAGTCATAACTAGAAACCCACGCTCTACCGTAGGGACTTCTACTGAAATCTATGAATATTTAAGACTACTCTTTGCTCGTATAGGTAGAACTTACAGTCCTATTAGTGGAGAAGAAGTCAAAAAACATTCGGTGGAAGATATTATACAATGCATGCTTTCTTACCCTAAAGGGACAAAATACACGCTTTTGGCTCCAATTATATTAGAGGAAGGAAGATCTTTAAAAGATCAAATAGAGATCGATTTAAAACAAGGCTTTAATAGAGTTGAAGTTAATGGGGTAATTGTACGCATTGATGAATATACTCCTCAAGAAGAAGATCAAGTTTTTCTACTAATCGACCGTTTAGTTACAAATGACACCAAGGACTCTATCAGTAGGCTGACGGACTCGGCTGAAACGGCTATGTATGAAGGGCATGGGGCGTGTATACTTCGTTTCTATATAGAAGATGGAAGCACAAAGAAACATGACTTCAGTAATTTATTTACTGCGGATGGAATGACTTTTGAAGAGCCATCCGATCAGATGTTCTCTTTTAACTCACCTGCCGGAGCCTGTCCTGAATGTGAGGGTTTTGGTAGCATAATCGGTATAGATGAACATTTAGTGGTTCCGGACCGGTCACTATCTATTTACGATGGTGCTATTATGTGTTGGCGTGGAGAGGTTATGAGTAAGTGGAAAGACAGACTTATCCAAAATGCAGATAAGTTTGATTTTCCTATTTTTACTCCTTATCATGAACTCACTAAAGAACAACGAAAGCTACTCTGGACCGGCAACCAGTATTTTAAAGGAATTAATGATTTCTTTGAAATGGTGAAAGAGAATCAATACAAAATTCAATATAGGGTAATGCTTTCCCGTTATCGCGGGAAAACCATCTGCCCGGTTTGTGAGGGAACTCGCTTAAAACCAGAGGCAAGCTATGTTAAAGTAGGCCAGAAAGGCATCACCGATTTAGTTAATCTACCCATTACTGAATTACAGAAGTTTTTCAAGCAATTAACCCTTGAGGACCACGAAGCGCAAATAGCCAAACGTATCCTTACTGAAATTAACAGTCGAATACAGTTTCTTCTCGATGTAGGGTTGGGGTATCTCACACTAAACAGATTAAGTAATACGTTATCCGGAGGTGAAAGCCAGCGTATCAATCTGGCAACTTCATTAGGTAGTAGCTTAGTAGGAAGCCTTTATATCTTAGACGAACCCAGTATTGGACTTCACAGTAGAGATACCGACCGTTTAATCTATGTATTAAGACAGCTGCAACAGTTAGGAAACACAGTGATCGTGGTTGAACATGATGAGGAAATAATTAGGGCAGCAGATTACATTATTGACATTGGCCCTGAAGCCGGGCGCTTAGGAGGTGAAGTTGTTTACGAGGGAGATATGAAAAATCTCCAAAAGGGTAGTAAAAGTCATACTGTCCGTTATTTATTAGGAGAAGAATCCATAGAGATACCTAAAATCAGACGCCCCTGGAATAATTATATTGAAATAAAGGGAGCAAGGGAAAACAACCTGAAAGGCATTGATGTAAAATTTCCATTAAACATTTTTACTGTTGTAACCGGAGTGTCTGGATCCGGTAAAAGTACCTTAGTCAGGAATATCTTTTTTAATGCTCTGAAGCGAGAATTAGATGAAGGGAAAGAGAGACCCGGAGAATTTACCTCAATATCAGGAGATATTAAAGCCTTGAATGATGTGGAATTTGTAGACCAGAACCCCATTGGTCGCTCCTCTCGTTCCAACCCTGTGACCTATATCAAAGCCTATGATGAGATTCGAAAACTCTGGTCGGAACAACCTTTAGCAATACAAATGGGATATAAGCCCGGCTATTTCAGCTTTAATACCGATGGGGGACGCTGTGAAGAGTGCAAAGGTGAAGGTACAATTACAGTAGAAATGCAATTCATGGCAGATTTAACATTAACCTGTGAATCCTGTCATGGTAAACGGTTCAAACCCGAAACTCTTGAAGTGGAGTTTCACGGAAAAAATATATACGATATATTAAATATGACCGTTAATCAAGCCATCGAATTCTTCTCTGAATATAAACAAGAGAAAATTGTAAGCAAACTTTCTCCTTTACAAGAGGTAGGATTGGGTTATATAAAACTCGGACAAACCTCCTCTACTCTTTCAGGAGGAGAAAATCAACGCGTAAAATTAGCCTACTATTTAAGTCAAGAAAAAACGGCTCCCACTCTTTTCATTTTCGATGAACCTACAACCGGATTACACTTCCACGACATCAGTAAATTACTGGCTGCCTTTAATGCTTTAATTGATAGAGGCCATTCTATTCTTGTAATAGAACATAATTTGGATATCATTAAATCAGCAGACTACATTATTGATTTAGGACCGGATGGAGGAGAAAATGGAGGGGAAGTTGTAGCTTGTGGTACACCGGAGGAAATTGCTCAATGTACTAAAAGCTTTACCGGATCATTTCTAAAGGAGAAACTTAAAAATTAAGAAGATAATAATATAAAAAACAGCTCATTTAATGATTTGTCATTAAATGAGCTGTTTTTATTAGATTATAATTCAAGTTTAAAAATAGAAACCAAAACCTATCTTAAAGCCAAACTCAGAATAATCGCTATCTTTAAAACTTTGATCATAATAAAGAGCCGGCTCTATTGTTACAGTTTTCGATAAGAAAAATGCGTAACCAACTTCCAGCTTTAAGCTATAATCATTAATATTCTTACCTATTTTGGGATTAATACGACTAGCATACAATCCTGTTCCCAAATATATACCGGTTTTATCAAAATAATAGCGTCCTCCTACTCCTAAGCTATACACATCAAACGGACTAGTCCACATCGCTTCTCCATCGACTAAAAGCACCACATTATCAGCAAGGAAAGCACCTCCTTGTACTCCAAAACCAAACTTGGCTTTTGCCTCTTTATTCCAAGAGAACTCTAACCCTGTTACAGAAGGATTTACTAACCAAGTACCTTTCTCAAACTGAGCGTGAGCTCCTAATGACAACAATAGAAGTCCAACTACTACTAAGATTTTTTTCATAATGAATTTATTTTTTATTAATTTCTGATTGCTTAAGATCCTCTTCTCTTCGATGTCTTAAATTTTCTTTTCTTCTTAACACCCACCACAGAAGAAAAATAATGGCATACG
>FZPS01000008.1_pt21 | contig 10331 bp, 8 predicted proteins | sample 1817821 | NCBI WGS metagenome assembly FZPS01 (sample SAMEA104158645, study PRJEB21678) | metagenome | place: Germany | collected 2015-04-21 | reverse complement strand
TGCCCATGATGGCATGGGACACCCCGCTCCGGCCATGTGTCCCCATCACGACGAGATCATGATCCCTGGAGAGATCGACGATCTCTTGCCACGGAGGCCCTCTGGACACTACGCCCTTGACCTTCAAGTCCATGGCCTCCCCTTCCTTCACGACCTCTTCGACGATCGCCTCGGCCGCCTCATCGGCATAGGCATACATGTCCGGAAGCATGTATCCCTGAGATGCCTGGGAGAAGCTAGCGGTGTCCACCACACTGACGGCAGTCACCTCGGCCTCGAACATCTTGGCCATCTCCAGGCCGACCCTCATGGCATTCTTCGCGCTCTCGCTCCCGTCCACCGGAAGGAGGATCCTTCTATAACGTCCCATGTCGTTCATCCTGTCACCTCTTTTGCGGAATATGAGGTCGGTCGATGGCCCGATAAGGCGTGGTCGGGGAGGGGATCATTTGTTCGACACCTCCGCCGCTACCACGCCCGTCTCCTTGGACTCGCCGCTGTCGACCTTCCCTGGTTCGTCCGATCCGTCACCATAGTACTCCTTGGCGCTCTTCAGAGGAACATTTCTGGTCAACGCGCTGGCGATGAAGGAGAGGGATACGATTATCGCACCTACCATGAATAGGAAGGTGATGCTGTTGCCCAGTGATAGCCTTATTGCTTCCTGGATTGCGGCAGGGATGATGGCCGAGATCTCTGGATCGAGCAGGATGTTGCCAAGGCTGTTGGCATCTGTGGTGGGGAGCAGTTCCATGGCCCCCTCAGGAAGGTTTCTGCCGATCTCGGTCACCATGCGCCCGTTCAATAGGGCGCCGAACATCGTCACGCCCACCGTACCGCCGATGCTGCGGAACAGGCTCATGGAGGAGGTGGCCACGCCCATCTCGTTCTTGGGCATGACGTTCTGTGCCGCCACGATGTAGTTCGACATGACCGCGCCGATCCCCATGCCGACTATCAGCTGATAGACTATCGCCTCCAGGGGGTCGCTGCCGGCATGCAGCGTGGAGAGCAGGAACATGCCGACGGCCATTATCGGCGGCCCTATCAAGAGCCATGGTTTGTAGCCAGTGCGCTTCAGCAGGAACCCGCTGCCTATCGAAGTGATCATCGAACCGACCATCAGAGGTATGGTCAGCATTCCGCTGTTGGTGGCGCTCATGCCCATGACCGCCTGCAGGAACAGGGGTAGGAACCCGATGACGCCGAACATGCCAAGAGCCATGATGAACAGGCCCGCACTTCCCAATGTGAATATCGATTCCTTGAAGAGGCTGAACGGAAGCAACGGATCGGCTGCCTTGCGCTCCACCATCACGAACGCCACCAGCATGACCATGGAGAACGCGATCATGCCAAGTATCACCGGGCTTGTCCAGGAATAGGTGCTTCCGCCCCATGTAAGGACGAGCAGCGCCGGTGCCATTGCTCCTGTCAGAGTGAAGATGCCAAGGTAGTCTATAGGCGATGTCTCCACATGCGCCAGGCTGGGGAACTTGAACGAGGCCACGATGACGGCGAATATGCCGATCGGAAGGTTGACCCAGAACACCCAGTCCCAGTCCCAGTTGTCGACGATGAAGCCGCCGATGAAGGGACCGATCACGGTGGAGAGGGCGAACACCGCCCCCAGTATGCCCTGTATCTTGCCCCTGTCCTGCGGGGCGTATAGGTCGGCCACAGTGGCCATAGCAACAGGGATCAGCGCACCTCCCCCAAGCCCCTGAATGAACCGGCAGACTATGAGCATCTCCATGGATGTGGAGAAGCCGGCGATGAGTGAGCCGGCCATGAACAGGAACATACCGGCCAGGAAGATGGGCTTCCGACCCAACCTGTCGCTCATCTTGCCTGCGATGGGGATGGTGATGGTCTGTGCCAGCATGTAGGAGGTGAACAGCCATGAGAATAGCTCCATGCCTCCCAACACCGCGACTATGCGCGGGAGGCTCGTACCGACCACTGTCTGGTCCAGGCTGGCCAACAGCATGCCGAGTCCAAGGCCCAGCATGATGAAGCTCCTGCTCACATCCTTTTCCGACCTCTCTCCTTTTTTAGATCGAGAGGCCTCTCTATCGTTCTTATCACGTCTAATATTGAACATCCGCGAAGCTCCTGGGTAAGTGTTAATCGCCTTTGCGCCTCCTCAGCTCTGGGGGAAGCATCTCTTCGTAAACCCTGAGGGAGCCTGGGGCCGCTCCCAGGATCCGCTCAGAGTACAGTTGCATGGTCTTGTTGTATCGGAGCATGTCCTCCGCTGACGGATCCTCAGGCATGAGGGCTCTCATGCCAGAGATGATGAACAGCATGGCTCCGGCAGCCTCTCTTGGGTAAGGGGCGTCGAAGACCTTCTCTTCGTTCCCCTGTCGCACTATACGCTCCAAGGCAGGAAGCATCATCTCAAGGGACTTCTTCTCTATGCTGAGATGAAGCGACCGGTTGCGCTCCTTTTGGAAATACCTTATGATGGTACGAGAGCGGAAGGTTATGTCGGCCCCACACTTGATGAGCTCTCCAAGACGCTCTATCGCGTTCAGCCCCTTCTTCTCCATCGATGCGGCGATGGCCGACTCTATCTCCATCAGCATATGCTCCAGGATGAGATCGAGGAGCATCTCCTTGGAGTCGAAATAGTAGTAGAACAAGCCCTTGGCCACACCGAGTCTTGCCACGATATCGTCAACTGAGGTGTTCTCGAAGCCCTTCTCCTCGAAGAGATCCCTGGCCGCTGCCACAAAGTCGGATCTCCGTTCGGAAGCACGTTTGACTGCCATGGTACATCCTGACTGACCGTCAGTCAAATTCGATATACTATTTAATCATTTTTGATCACCTATCATCTCCGAACGACGTTCTGGGTCTCGATGCTCCAGCGCCGTCATGTAAATGGGCCTGAATCCGGTCGTCCTTGTTCCACGGTCGGGCAGAGATGGAAGGACGGTATCGCCCATGTCCTGTCGGCTCGAGCATCCTGGATGTCGTGACCTCTTTCAAAATGGTTTTAATGGCGAATGGCCTACTGAGCGGCAATGCATCTTGACAGGGACGAGGAAGCGATCCTGGCAGGCGAGAAGGGCGAGGGCGGCCGCAGGGCCATGGAACTCCTCGTTGCGCTGGGCGATATCTATGGGGCGGAGAGGCTGGTACCGATAGCGTCGGCGCACCTGTCGGGCGTATCTTACAAGACGATAGGGGAGGGTGGCATCGGCCTATTGGAAGAGATGGCCGCTGACGCCAGAGTGTGCGTTCCAACGACCTTGAACCCGGCAGGGATGGATCGCGAACGATGGAAGGAGATGGGCATCTCTCCCCGTTTCGCCGATAGGCAGGAACACATCATCAGATGCTACGAGAAGCTTGGCGTGATCTCCGACTGTTCATGTACCCCTTATCTTGGAACCAACATGCCAAGGCGTGGACAGCATATCGCATGGGCGGAGTCCAACGCACTGAGCTTCGCCAATTCTGTAATCGGGGCCAGGACCAATCGCGAGGGCGGTCCGGGCGCACTTGCAGCCGCCATCATCGGCAAGACGCCTGAATATGGACTCCATATCACGGCCAACCGGGCCCCTGCCGTGGTGATAGAGGTGGAGGGCGACGATATAGACTATTCCATGCTTGGCCAGGCCGCGGGAGCGATCTCCGGCGCCCGCATACCATATTTCAAGGGCATAAGGCCGACCATCGACCAGCTCAAGACCCTGGCCGCAGCCATGGCCGCCGCTGGATCGGTCGCCATGTTCCATGTCGAAGGCATCACGCCGGAAGCAGGCTCCTTCAGCATCGACGGCCTTGAGAGGATCGGCGTAGGCAAGAAGGAGATGGAACGGGCAAGGGAGAAGGTGAACACGGGAACCGAACCGGAACTGGTCGCGTTCGGCTGCCCCCATCTCTCGGTGGACGAGATAAGGAAGCTGGCATCCATGCTCAAGGACCGCCGCCCGCGAGGGGACGCCGAGGTCTGGTTCTGCACCTCTCGCCATACTCTCTCCCAGTGCCCGAAAGAGGCCAAGGAACTGGAGCGCTTTGGAAAGTTGGTATGCGACACATGCATGGTCGTCACGCCGATAGAGGAGAGGTTCAAATGCACCGCCACCAACTCTGGGAAGGCATGCAACTATCTCGCCACGTTATGCTCCCAGAAGGTGGTGTATCGTGATACCAAGGGAATGGTGGAGCTGATATCATGATATTGAAGGGAAGGGGGATCTCTCGCGGGATCGCCAGCGGGGAGGTGCTGCTCAACGACTCCCCGGTAAGCTTCCTGGGCGGGGTGGCGCCCTCGACGGGCGAGCTGACCTGCTGCCCAGGCAGCTCGATCAAAGGTCAGGTGTTCGCGTTCCCCAGGGGAAAGGGCAGCACGGTCGGTTCCTACGTGATGCTCGAGATGAAGAGGGTTGGAACCCTGCCCGCGGCGATCCTCAACGAGTCGGCCGAACCCATCGTGGCGACTGGCGCAGTGCTCTCCGGCGTACCCCTGGTCGATGGCATCGACCTCTCCCTGTTGCGCACGGGGGATCGATGCACGGTCGACGGCACGGCGGGGACCGTGGAACTGCCCGATGTCAAGGAGGTCCATGTCGTGTCCTGCTTCCTTCGATGCGACGAAAAGGTTCTGATGCTCAAGCGCAGCGATAAGGTCGGGACGTTCAAGGGCCATTGGGCGGCGGTAAGCGGCTATGTGGAGGAGGATGAGACGCCGCGGCAGACGGCCCTGAAGGAGGTCAGGGAAGAGCTGAACATGCTGGAGCCCGAACTCGTCCGTTCAGGTCAGCCCATGCGAGTGAGGGATGGCGACGTCATCTGGGTCGTGCATCCCTTCCTGTTCCAGACAAAAGAGCGTTCGATCACGATAGACTGGGAGCATACGGAGTTCCGATGGGTGAGCCCTTCCGAGATGGCGGGGCTGAACACAGTCCCAGGTCTGGAGGCCGTGTATCGCTCCCTGGTCAAGTGAACGGCCGGCCGACGAGGTCGGCCGGTCCGGCCATGTTCCGTCCGGATCTGACGCATGCGGGACCCCTGCTGACACGAGATGTCCTGGCATGGGCATGATCCGTCATGTTTTCCATCATCACGTCATCAGGAAATCGGACATGTAGATGGGCTCTCGTCGAGGCCTTCGACAAGGTTACAGCCTCGATCGAGAGGCCCAGGGGGCCAGCCCCCATCAGTTCTTCGTTCCCGAGGGAGTGAGGGCGATATCGATCTTCAGACCGTCTACCTCCCATTCCACCAGATGCTTGCCTTGAGGGGACTCCGTGAAGTCCAGCCCCACGGCTCGGACCTCCTTCATGATGTGGTCCTGCCATGGTTTGAGGTTCTCCGTTATGTCGGCGGGAGCATGCATCTCGACCCGCACGAACTCCTCGACGTCGAGCTTCATATCCTTGCGCATCTGCTGGATCCTGCGAGTGATCTCGCGGGCGTACCCCTCGGCCTGAAGCTCCGGGGTCATGTTGAAATCTATGTAGAGGTCGCCGCCATCGAACGGCACGGCCACTACATTTTCAGGCAAGCTCGGCTCCTCTCCGGCGGGGAGGTATTCGATCTCCTTGACGTTGGATTGCGAGAGCAGAACCTCCTCCATCGGCCTTATGAGGTCCAAGGTCGCCGGGTCACTCCCCCTGACGAGTATCCTCTGCAGCGGCCAGCGAAGCTTGACGTTCTTCTTCTGCCTTTCCTTGGCGATCTCCTCCACAAGCTCCTGCATGAGCGCCATGGAGGCCTCGACATCCTCGTCGATCAGAGACCCATCGGCCTCTGGCCAGTCGGACATGTGAAGGGTGATGAGCCTCCCGTCCATCGCCTGATAGATCTCTTCCGTTATGTGCGGGCAGAATGGAGCGAGCAGCTTGACCGCGGTCATCAGCCCTTCGTAGAGCGTGTGATACGCAGCCAGCTTGTCAAGGTCCGTCGCCTCCCTCCACATGCGGTCGCGTATGAGCCTCACGTACCAGCGAGACAGGTCCTCGAGGACGTAATCCTCCAGTGCGCGGCAGGCCTTATGGAGGTCGCAGGTCTCGATGTTGCGGGTCACCTCGGTCTTCAGCTTCTCGGTCCTGGAGGTCAACCAGCGGTCCTCGGGGCGCAGGGCCGCCTTCACGGCAGCTTCATCCACGGCCAGATGGTCGTAGTTGTCCAGGCTCATGTACATGGTGGCAAAGCTGGCCACGTTCCACAGGATGTTCAGCATCTTGCGGGCGTTCTTCACGCCTTCGTTCTGGAACGATATGTCCTCCCATGGGGCTGAAACGCGAAGGAGGTAGAAGCGAAGGGCGTCTGCGCCGAACTCCGCCATGACCTTCGACGGCTCTACGACATTGCCCTTGGACTTGGACATCGGTTGCCCCTGGCTGTCAAGCATCCATCCATGGACCAGCACCGAATCGTAGGGGGCCCGATCGAAGGCGATGCAGGAAGATCCCAGCTGCGAATAGAACCAACCGCGGGTCTGGTCGTGCGCCTCGGTGATGAACTTGGCCGGCCACCACCTTTCGAACTCCATCTTGTCCCTTGGGTAGCCCAGTTGAGCCCAGGATGCCACTCCGGCGTCGAACCATACGTCCAGAACGTCCTGGACCCGCCTCATCTCCTCGCCGCACTCTTCACATTCGAACAACACGTTGTCGATCCACGGGCGGTGAAGGTCCATTCCTGGCTCGTACCCCTTCGCCCCTTCCAGGTCGTCCCGGGAGCCGACCACCTTCATGTGGCCGTTGCAGCATGTCCATACGGGGATGGGTATGCCCCAGTACCTCTGCCTGGAGATGCACCAGTCACGAGCGTTCGCCGTCCAGTCATATTCGCGGCCTGAACCTGCCCATTCCGGGACCCACTTGACCCGAGAGATCTCGCTGAGCATCAGGTCCTTCACCTGCGTCACGCGGAGATACCACTGGTCGGTGATCCGGAACAGGATGCCGGACTTGCACCTCCAGCAGTGGCCGTAGCGGTGCTCCACCGTACCGGAATGGAACATGAGGCCCTTGTCCTGGAGGCGCTCGATTATCACGGGATTGGCCTTCTTCACGAACATCCCCTGGTACTCGCCGCCTTCGGTGGTGAAGCGGCCGCCTTCGTCTATCGGGCATAAGGCCATCAGGCCGAACTTCTGCCCGATCTCGAAGTCCTCCGGACCATGGCCTGGCGCGATATGTACCAGACCGGTCATGTCTGCCTCCACGGTGTCCGAGGGCACGACGCGGTGCACCCACTCCCCAGACACCTCGTTCTGGATGGGCATCTCATCTCCCAATGGGGGCATGTACTCCGTTCCGACAAGGTCCTCGCCCTTGATGACCTGCAGGACCTCATGCCGCTCCCAGCCCTCCAGCTGTCCGATCTGCTCCGCTAGCGACTCCAGAACTATGACGATATCGCTCTCATCTCCGCGATCGTAGCGAACCTTCGCATAGAGATATTCGGGATGGGCGGCCACGGCCATGTTGGCCGGAAGCGTCCAAGGGGTCGTGGTCCATATGAGCAATGAGACGCCTGGTTCATTGCGCAGTGGGAACTTCACATAGATGGAAGGGTCCTTCTCCTCCCAGTAGTCGATCTCCGCTTCGGCCAATGCGGTCTCGCAACGCGGACACCAGGAGATGACGCGGTTCGAGGAGACCAGCAGGTCCTTGTCATGGGCCTTCTTAAGCGTCCACCACGCCGCCTCTATGTACTCGGGCGCGATGGTCATATAGGGATTCTCCCAGTCCATCCATACGCCCAGGCTCTTGAACTGCTCGTTCATCATCTTCTGATGGGTCAGCGCGAAGTCCTTGCAGCTCGATACGAAGCGGTCGATGCCGTAGGTCTCGATGTCCTTCTTGCTCTTGATGCCGATGGACTTCTCCACCTTCACCTCGATGGGAAGGCCATGCATGTCGTAGCCCGGTTGGTCGCGGACATTGAGGTTGTGCATCCGCTTGAACCGTATGATCGAATCCTTGATGATCTTGTTAAGGGCAGTGCCCAGATGAATATAGCCAGTGGTGTATGGCGGGCCATCCACGAAGTAGTAGTCCGGCCCGGAGGCCCGGAGCTCCTTGGTCTTGTGGTAGGCGTTTGTCTCGTTCCATCTCTGCTGGACCCTTTTTTCCAGCTCTGGGGGGTTATAATTTTTCTGAACCTGCTTTATCATCGCTCGGTCCCTGGCACGGTAAGGGACTACCTCTTTAAAAGATATCGTCGAGGATTGATACGCTGGCCACTTCGGCCATCATACCCATCGGTCAAGGCTGACCTGCGATCTTGGCATCTCGGCCTTCTTGCTGGGCCTCTTCCTTCCATCGAGCCGGTCCAGCGCCGAAAGGACGCGCTTCTCCGAGAAGCCATGCTCGTCGCTAAGGTAATCAAGGATCTTCTCGCGGTCCGGGCTTCGCCATTCCATATCCTGGACGTCGACCTTCTCGCTTCTCAGGAATATGTCCTGCACGCACTCCGCCTGCGGTATGCTCTCCCCCAGGGCGCGCAACGCCCCATCGAGGTCACCATGTTGCTGAATGAGCTTGAGCCCTTTCTTCGGGCCGATCCCCCTGATGCCTTGGTTGTAATCTGTCCCCATCAGGATGGCCAGGTCTATCAGCTGCTCCCTTGACCGCAGGCCATTGGCCTCCAGCACCTTGGACAATTCTATGAGCTCGATGCTGATGTCCCGGTACACCTTGGAGCCTGGCATCTTCCTCCTTCCGGTGATGTTGAGGTTCCGGACGAGCCGCGGAGCGCCGAAGAGCAGGGAATCGAAGTCCTGGGACGATGCCGCCCACACCTGTCCCGTGGATGCCATGTATGCCGCCTGGGCCTCTCCCTCCTCCGGCGCCTGAACGATAGGTATGCCAAGGTAGGTGAGCAGTATGCGGGATGATTCAGCTATCTCGTTGGTCATGCGGGACGATTGGGTGGCCTTGCACCTGGCCCTCTCGATGTCGCCTTCAGTGATGGCCTCCTCCCACTCCTGTTGCGCCTTCGACCTTCTCTCCGAGCGTTCTGCAAGCGTCTGCGACTTCAGCTCATGAGGGACGCCGTCGAAGACATAGATGGGCTTAATGCCCGCTTCGAGCAGATTGACGTTCCTGTAGAGCAATCCCGCCAGATGGGACGTCACCCTGCCACTGGCATCCTTCAGCGGGGTGCCGTCCGGTCCGCGGATGGTGCTGAGGAACTGATAGATCGCATTGTACGCATCGATGGCGACGGCCTTGCCGCTCAGGTCCTCCAGCGACAGGTTCTCTACCGGCACGATGCCGGAAAGATTCACGCCCATGGAGCTTCCTCATTCTCCGTCAGGTGATTTATCCCTTCTGGCCATCAATCCTCGTTCCTTGGCATGTACAGGATCAGGAACGCCGCGGCTATCCAGAACAGGATGATCATTATGATGCATATGCCGGCGTTCAGCGCGGCGGCCACCAACAGCAGGATGAGGGGCAGGATTATGGTTACCAGCAGCAGGAACCATTTTGAACTGGTGAATTCAAGGTTCATTCGACCAACCGGAGGATGTGGTGGGGCGGATATGAACCTTACGAGCCCATGATGTGAACGACCTGTTCCGCTTGGGCCCGTTCATCCTGCCGCCATGCATCGCATTTGACGTTCGGACGCCTACCTCTTGTATGCGCGCCACAGCTCCATCTCGGCCCGCATGTCAGGGCTCTTGAACAATGCGCTTCCTGCCGCGAGAACGCTCACACCCGCGTCGATGCATTCACGCCCCGTATCGCGGTTTATCCCTCCATCGACCGCCAGCTCCGCGCTCGATCCGATGGCGTCGAACCGCTCTCTTGCCGCGGCGATCTTGGGAAGGCCGACCGGCATGAACGACTGGCCTCCGAATCCGGGCCGGACGGTCATGACGAGTAGCAGGTCGATATGCTCCAAGTAAGGCTCGACGGCGGTGAAAGGCGTCTCGGGGTTCAGGGACAGGCCCGCCTTCTTCCCGAGCGAGTGGATCCGATCGATCGCTCCCTTGACATCCTCGGTAGCCTCCACATGTACTGTTATGTAATCAGCTCCAGCATCAGCGAATTGTTCGATGTATCGCTCTGGAGAGGTGATCATCAGATGGACGTCGAACGGAAGTGAGGTGCATGGACGAATTGCCTTGACGACCGCGGGGCCGATGGTTATGTTGGGTACGAACACGCCGTCCATGACATCGACATGGACCCAATCAGCGCCCTCCGTTTCGAGGCGTCCGACCTCTTCCCCCAGACGACTGAAGTCCGCCGAGAGTATGGATGGAGCGATCTTGATCATGCCTTCGCCTATCGTTTGCCTGCTAATAACTGTTCTGGGACGGTGCCGTGGGGGAGCACGTCCACCTTCGG
>FZPS01000201.1_pt33 | contig 10333 bp, 13 predicted proteins | sample 1817821 | NCBI WGS metagenome assembly FZPS01 (sample SAMEA104158645, study PRJEB21678) | metagenome | place: Germany | collected 2015-04-21 | reverse complement strand
ATTTTGTACCAGCAGCTATTCCATTATCTGGATCGCCTACAGTCTCGTCGTACTCGTAACCGCATACATCACATATATATTTCATTCTTAAATTCTCCTTTCGTTAGATTTATATAATTTTTTCAAATTATCTTTTTGAACCTAAATATTTTCTTAAATGGAAATATTTGGCATGGTATCTACTATGGCTGAAACCATAGCATCTATTTCTACAAGCTGTGAAGGCTTTAGAGAAGATTTTAAACTAACCATATTTTCAATAAATGTTATGTTCTTGCATTTCTCAAATTCAGCACGAATTAGCTTTCCGCTTGTTGCTGCCCAAGAACCATTTTCTATAATAGCAACATATCTATTTTGAATGTTATGGGCAACAAGATCATGTATTAAAGATTCCATATTGACAAAAATTCCTGCATTATAAGTAGTTGAAGCAAATACAAAATGGCTGTACCTAAATGCTTCAGAAACAATATTAGAAGCAGGAGTTACAGAAACATCAAACATAACTGTTTTTATGCCTTTTTCTCGTAGGCGGCAAGATAAAATCTCAGCAGCGTTTTCGGTGTTACCATATACAGAAGCATACGCAATCATAACAGCTTTTTCTTCTGGGATATATTGACTCCATTTGTCATATAAAGAAATATAGTACGAGATGTTTTTGCGCCATACAAAGCCATGAAGAGGGCATATCATCTGAATATCAAGATTAGCTACTTTCTTGAGTAATGCTTGAACCTGTGGACCATATTTTCCTACAATATTAGTGTAATAGCGTCTTGCTTCGCTGAGATAGTCTCGTTCAAAGTCAACTTCATCAGAAAATAAGGCTCCGTTTAAAGCACCAAATGAACCAAAAGCATCAGCAGAGAATAATATTTTATCAGTAGAATCATAACTTACCATAACCTCAGGCCAATGTACCATTGGAGCCATTAAAAAGGTAAGAGTATGTTCACCAGTATTTAATGTATCGCCCTCTTTTACAAGGTGAACTCTAGATTCAATGTCTATGTCAAAAAATTGATTCATCATAGAGGCAATTTTGGCATTGCAGACTAATTGAACTTCAGGGTATTTGCAAAGAAGTTCGGAAATAGCAAATGAATGGTCAGGCTCCATATGATGGATTACTAGATAGTCAAGCTTTCGTTCACCTAAAACAGCAGCAATATTTTCAAAAAACACTTGTGTGACTGCTTTATCAACAGTGTCAAAAAGTACAGTTTTTTCATCTTTTAAAAGATAAGAATTGTAGGATACTCCGTCAGGGACAGAATATACGCCTTCAAACATAGAAAGTCTTCGGTCGTTTCCACCAACCCAGGTTAAATCTTTAGTTACTTTTCTATAGCAATACATTAATTGCCCTCCTTTTTCCGCCCACATTTATCACATATATAGTGGATATTGATTTCGCAGGATAAAACCTTAATATTATGGTATTATTCAACTTCTTTTGAAATGTCTCGAATCTCAATATCGTCAACACTTTTACAATAGTAGGCATTTTTTCTTTTGCAGTGCAGAAGATTTGATCTGCTGTTAAATGTTCATGTGAATCTTTGATAATATCAAAGATGAGTTGCCTTTGAACTGTCATGGCACACATCTTTCTTAGAAATATTCTAAATTTAGAACTATTCTAAAAGTTTTTTATATAGAAGTCAATTGCTTTCAAATAATTAATTCTAATTGCATTTTGCTATTGATAATATGTAATTCTGTTATTTAAAATATATATACCAGGTGTTGCATCCTGGCATACAAAAGATTGGTTCATCAAGGACAATCCTTGAATCAAATTTATTTAAACCACCAGGATGAACTTATGTGTAGTGAGAAAACTCTTTATCATATAGTTTTAAAATAAAAATCTAACACGCATTATTAAATATAATAATAAATACATGTTAGATTCACTTTATTATTAAATTAAATTATTGTCTTATTTAATTACCATTCATTGTAGTCATAAAATCCGCTAAAGTTATATTCTGTTAATAACATAAAGGTAGCAATAATTTTAGATTCGCTTGGCATAACTCAACCATCTCCGTTGAGGTTAATAAGAATTCCTACTTTACAGGTCGTCTACTCATGTACCAAGATTTGCAAGCTAATAACTCTTCTTTAGTAATTCTTCTATCCCACTTAATTATACAAGTTTTATAGTCAGAATTACAATCGGCCACAACAATATCGTTATCTGTTTTATCTATAACTAATACACTATGATAATTATTAATACGTGCTTGGTCGCCTATTTGTATTTCATTAAAGTCATAATACACTCTAATGTTTTCATCTGCTCCAAATATGTAATCACTACATAACGATGCGAAACCTAAGCATTGCGTACCTCTCACTGGATGAGGCATTACCGTATTAGTTACACCCTTATATACATTGCAAAAACTACATCTTTCAGCATCATTGTTACATGGAATATCAGTTACGTCATAAACATTATATTCGCCTGTAGCACTGGTATTATGATGATTCCAATACTTATTAGCAGGAAAAATAAACCTTAATTCGTTGATTTTTTCCAATATTGCAGCATCATCCATATTACTGTAGTTTGTAACACCTGACTTTTCAAACTCTGTTCCCACAGTTGTTTGAGGTTCCTCTTTTTTCGTAGTTTCCTCTGTTACAGTAGTTGTTTCCTTAACTATAGTAGTTTCTTCTGTACAGGTAGTAGTTTCTGGGGTTTCTTTTTCGATTGTAGTTGTTTCAACATCGCTAAGTGACTCTTCATTCTTGCTATTATGCTTTTCGTCATTGTCTCCGCAACCTACTAAAAATACAATAGAAATTGCAAAGATAGTAATTAGTGTAAAAATTTTATTCTTGTTATTCATAAATTATCGCTCTTTTAACCTAGGAGGAATAACCTTTGGGAAATAATTTACTTCAAACATAAAATTATCCTCCTTATTTTTTATAGTTTTGTTTACGTTACATTTAGAGATATATGTTTTTTCTAACATACTTATAGGCTTTGTAAACAATTTTCTCTTTATATAAAACGTCCTGGAATTCTGAGTTTGACATTAATATAAATCCTCCTTTTTAATTTTATTGTTCATCTTAGAAAAAAACTGCTCAAAGTAATTATTTTCCTCTTTTGTGAACTTGCTTTTATTTTCAGAGACAAAAAGAAGAGTCTGTCTTTTGTTTATCTGCATAGCTTTTGAAAACCAGTTAATGCAAGAGTGCAAATCTCCAGATGCTTTAACAAGATTTTCGCAAACCATCCGACAATCAATCATTTCACTGAAAAGTTCACTAAGACTATCTTCATTTTGTAAAGGTGAGTATGACATATTTTTTCTCCTATATTTAAAAATTTTAACTATTCAAATTTATTTACTGATAATATTTACATCATTATTGTATATAATAAATTTAAAATGTTTAATTTTACTGGCTAAAATCTTCCATAATAATTATATGTCAGTAATAGTTATTGTCAACAATAATAGGTCAAATGAAAAAGTAAATTCCACTTAGAATTTTTATGGATAAAAAAGTGGAATTTTGAAATTCACTTTACGCACATAAAATTAGGTTGAAAAGTTTGCTGCTGGTGGTTATAAGTACTATAAATGGGACAGCAATAGGAGTATACTGATGTTAGTAGAAAAGAAACACACAACGAAGTTTAAGCCATGAATGGCAGAAAGGTGGTACTTATGGCAGGATTATTTGGTGGATTATTTGATTTCAACAAAGATGGGAAAATGAGTACTTTTGAAAAAGCAGCAGAATTTGCTACAATTGCAAAAATTGCAGAGGACTTATCAGATGATAGTGAATCAGAACTTGAAATTGCTGGACTTGATAAGGATGAACTAGAGTTTATGGATGATGATGAGAGACGAGAAGCAATAGAAGATGCAGGCCTGGATCCAGATGATTATGATTTTGATTAAGAGAGGTAGTCAATATGGGAATAATCTATTTTAATCCGACAAGTACATCTGGACCAGACGGTTATATCAATTATAAAATGTCAGGCGGAGGTAGTGGAGGAAGCGGAGGCGGTAGCGGTCCTGGTTGTAGTATTTGGGTATGGATAATCATCATTTTATTTGTACTGGAACTGATAGGAAAACTGTCTTGAGTGGATGCTTAATTGTCAGAAAACTCGGTTGGAATAACGGGCGTTATGGGGCATAATTAGGACATATTTGTCAGATATTAAAACGGAATAGGAGAGGTGATTTTAATATGGAGGATTTTATTGGTGAAACCAAGGAAATACAGAATTTTGATTTCAATATTTTAAGTGATAAAATTAAACAATTTGTATCTAATTTGAAGCAAAGCTCGTTAAAAGAAATAGCTTCAGATGAATAATATAAGCAAATGAGAGCAGCGGTTGATAGAGCACAGGCATGGGTTGATGAAGATATTGTTTAAGAAAAAATTATTAGTAGAGATAGTGGAATAACAAAACATTATATTAGGTTACTCTCGGTGATTGCAACCAAATTGGTATTGGATTATGGATTTAAGGGGAATATATTAACCGGCATAAAAAATGAAGTAGTCCTTTTTATGGATAAAAAAGTGGAATTTTGAAATTCACTTTACGACCGACAAAAGGCCGTTGGAATTAACTCCAGCGGCCTTTTGTAAAATATAATTCAAGAGATGTAAAATATAATTTAAGTATGTAATATATAATTGACAATTTTCATATAATGTGATATACTTTATTGCGGAGGTGGAAATATGGCCAAAAACATACGTATTAAGATTGCGCGAATTGAAAAGGATATGACACAAGCACAATTAGCAGAAGCGGTTGGTGTTTCCAGACAAACTATTAGTGCAATCGAAAAAGGTGATTACAACCCAACAATTAAATTATGTATTGCTATATGCAAAGTTTTAAACAAAACATTAGATGAACTTTTTGGAGGAATTGATTATGAGTAAAAAGCAATATGACGAAAAACAAATCATAGAAAGAGGAAAATCGTTTCAATACGCCTCCACTTGTGCTATCGTAGTAAATATTATCATTTATTAAGCGATTTTATTGGAATAGGTTTTGCTAATGGTGCAATCTTGTTGATAAATATAGGTTTGCCAATCGCAACATATACGCTTTCAATGATTATTAAGAACGCTTATGACGGTGTTTCAAATGCTAGAAAAAAACTGAATATCTCTGCATTGAGCGGTTTCGGAGTTGGACTGCTGACTTTATATTTGCCTGACATTATTTCAGGCAAAAAGCCGTTAATAGATAATGCGAAGGTTACCGAAAGTGCCGGTGTCTTGTTAATTAGTATTTTGACCTTAGTAGTTGTGGTTGTATATTTGCTAAAGAAGCACATTGAGAAGAAAAGTGAAAATGACGAGTAAGGAGAACGTTACTATGAAATGCCCACATTGTAGCAGCGAAAACATTGAAGTAGGCTTGAGAATGTTTGAGTCGCTAAACGGAAGTCCGGTTGGCTTTAGATTTAGCAAAGGACTTATGAGTGTAGTGGCACAGATACACTGTGATATATGCAAAGACTGCAAAACTATAGTAAGAAATTATATTGTCGAATCTACCGACAAAAAGTGGCTCAAATAGAATTGAACAGAAAAAGTAATCCATTTTCCAACATAATATCCGTAAAGCACCGATGGTTAAAATTGCAGTTGATTTTACCATTGGTGTTTTAATATTATTTACTTGCTTTTTGAAAGTACGCCTGCAATATTGTAGGCGTACTTTTTCAATAGAAGAAGAAGCAGTTTAAATCGGGGAGGAATTGAAATGTTAAAAAGAGCAAATGCAAACAGCTGCATGGCGCAAATAAGGATGAGGATAGGCATAGGAATGTTTTTGCTCAGTTTATTCTTTGCCATGAACCCACCCCCCGCTGTTTATTTTACGACCCACTCGTATTCATAGGCAGTCTCTACGGAATTGTTTCCGCCGCCCATACCGATAACAATATAGACTTTATCTCCATTGGCGGAGCCGCTCGGCATTTCTCCGCCTACCGTAGCACTTTCACCCCAGTAGCCTGTATTTGTATCATTCTTGCCTGTCATTATATAGCTCCTTGTAATTTTCTCGGTTATATCATATAAACTTGTATCATACCCGACAAATGGATCGTCATCGTTTACATATGAAATACTCGCTCCCAGCGAGGCGCCGAGATGAAAGCAGATATTAGACGAGGTGGTCGCAGTGATTTTCAAATCAATTTCTACCTTTTCGCCTCCCATATAACTGTCTTTTGGAGTGCTTGATGTTCCAGTGTTGTTGACAAATTCACCGTGACAGTCGTCATGCGTGCTTGCTGTATACCAATAATTCCCGATAAACTTGCAGTTGTAAGTATAGCTGCCGTTTCCGCCGCTCCATGTTTGAACATAAAATTCATCTGACGCGCTTGTTTCATATTTATTCGTAAACGACCGCACTAACTTCCAATAACCTGTTCCTTCTTTTTGTTTTTCCAAGTACCCCATTTCTCTCATCCAATCATAAAACTTGCCTCTGTCCTTACCATAGGCGAGCCACATTCTGATTGCCCAAGCCAAGTTTTCTTCACGGTCTTTTTCACTGCCAAATTTTGATATATCTCCGTCAACGATATTCAATATGTTTTTTCTGATCATCAATAATGACTTCAACCTTTGCTGTATTGTCATATCTTCCTTAAAGCCTCTTTCCGTTCTGGTTAATAATCCTGTATCTTTAAAGGCTTTAACTATTATCTCGTACTCTGCTTGTTTTGCATCTATTTTACTATCAATTTTTGCCCTTTCCTCGAATTTTTTTTTCAAATCTGATTCAACTTGTCTTTCTATCATATTTTGTTCAGCATCTGTTAATTTGTCTTTCCCGCTGATACTTTTATACTCGTCTTTTCTTTCTCTCACAATTTGGTTATAATAACCTCTCATTTGAATAATCAAGGTTTCCCAATCGCCTGCATTGATTTTATATCCATAGGCGTTTTCTTTGGCTAATCCATAAAATACTTTATATGCACATTCTTCTTCATAATCTTTCCACGCCATAACGCCTTGTTCTACCGCTGCCGCACTTAACTCTACAAGGGATTTGGCTACACCTACCCCGCCATATCCTAAAACAGAAGCACCAAGAGCGGTAAGTTCGCTTGCCGCTTTATTATAATCTCCGTCATATAATGCGACTGAGGCTTCGGTGGCTTCACCCAATGAACCTAAAGCGGTAGAAACAGCTTCCAAAACCAACGGGTTTTCCGCACAGACATCAACCGTAGATTCCACTATCAGTTCGGTGACTTTGTATCCCAATTCTGCTGCCCCCGCCCCGCTTTCCGTCAGAAAACCTGCTATATCTATTGAGCCAGAGTTCCACACTCTTGCCAGTATAACATTTCTCGCCTCTTGGTCATATATACTCAGCCCGTTTAAGTAATCTTCAACTACCGCTGTTAATTTATCCTTTAATGCTTCATTTCTTTCCTGACTTGTCAAATCATCAATTGCCAAATCTCTGGCATATTCCTTGATTTGCTCATCGTCCGTCATCTTTTTCCCGCTGTATGATGAAAAATGCCAGGTTTCAAAAGTGAGGTATCCTTTAGACAGTTCCACAGGATCAGGAATGATTACCTCCCATTCGTCTCCCGTCCAGTAAGACATCACATATTGATCGAAGGTGTTGTTGTCTGGCAAATTATTTTCGTCTAACTTCATCTTTATCTTTACTGGTTTATTCAATCTGACACTTTCTGTTCCCTCCACTTTAATCTCGATAGGCGTGGTAAGGAAAGCATTTTCGCCATTTATATAGGCCTCTGTGCTGTCGTCAATTTTATTTATAGTAATTTTCTCATCTTGATCAAAAGCACCTGCGGGAATTACAATCTCCAGCCCCTCTTTTTCAAGATTACCTATTATGGTATCTTCCGTCGATGAAATCTTTGTTGCTCCATATGGAGTATTGTTACAACTGGTTAATGAAAACAACAAAATCAATAAAATAACGCTTGCAAGAAAGCTTGCCGATAATTTTTTCTTACTCATATGATCACTCCTTTATAAATACAGTTTAAAGCAATATGCCTGAAAAAACATCATTCTAAAGGATGATGTTACGAAAAAAGCCTCTCACACAAAAGGGTGAGAGGCAGGTTAAAGCCAGTATTCATAAAGTTTTATGTATCATCTAAGCGTTTGGTTTTTCAGTAAGGTGCTGATTAGCTCCGCACGACTCCCTACGTCGTATTTTGAAAAAATACTTCTTGCGTGCGTTTTAACGGTGTTCTCACTGATGAACAAAGTGATGGCAATTTCACGGTTGGATTTGCCAGAAAGGATAAGCTCTAATACCTCCTGCTCTCGAACAGTAAGCGAATCAAGGGTTTTGATTTGCTGTACAATATCCGTTCGTTGCGACTGGCTCATATTGTCATAAGCGGCAAGGTAAACATGGCTTTTCAGCAAGAGAACAAGCTGGCGATTTAGAGGAGGCAACATAACGAGTGTAACGCAAACAACAGTTAGAGCAATCACCGCCACCTCAGCATTGGGAAGCTCCATAGATGTTACAGCCGTTCCCAAAACGCCTCCGCAAAGAACACCGAATACATTGGCGGAAAGACCAATGCCAAAAATTTGTGCCGAATTATCGCTATAATCCAACATTTCTCCCAGGACGCTCCACCAAAACAGATCGAAAATACCGCAAGCACCAAGCATTAGCGTATCCACAATCAGATAGTCGGAGGTCTTTCGACCTAACAACATAAAGCTGATAAACGCTCCTATAATCATTGCCATTGCAATATATAAAATTCTGGAACGCTTTGCTTTCATAGGCAAGTTTCGTATAATGGCAAGCGCTACAATATAAGGCACAGCCCAATACCAACTCACTAGTCCAGTAAGATGCTCAAAAGCGGGGTTAATGACCTGATACATCAGCCCAGAATTTATTGTAATGATAAATACAAAAAGACACAACAATATTAGTGGGTTTTTAATGCCACCTCGTTTCTTGTTTATAAATGCTTTGTTCTGCTCCTTTTCTCGTTTCACTGGTAGCATCCAAATAAAGATCATACCAACAGCAAGGCAAAGCATAGCAAGACTTAGCCCGATAAACGATGAGCAATTCATGGCAACCACATTGACTGCAATCATCAATAGATTAGAATAAATCAGCACATCTGCACAAGACTTAATACGCTCGTTCTTAGGCGTAAAGGCTCTGAGGAAAAAAACCCATGACGCCACCGCACAACCGCTAAAATATCCGCTGACAATCAGTCCGCCCAACCATAGAAAGGAGGGCGTAAAAAAGAAAGGGACTGTGGCAACAAAGCATATACCCACGCCACTAAGCATTATGCTTTTGGCTGTTCTTTGTGACTTAACAAACAAACCGCAAGTGAGAAGTCCCATGAAATGCGCAATCATGGTAGCCAATATGTAAGTAGAGGTGCTTTTCCCATGCATTTCCAGCAAGCTATACAGAACCTGCCCCTCAAACAAAAAGGAGAGCAGATACGCAAATGAAAATGAAAACGCCGCAATAGAAAGTCTGCGAGCATTGAAAAATTTAAGTCCGTTCATTTGATAACCTTCTCTCATACTTTTTTATAAAATATTGTTAATAGTTAGTATGTATATAGCATTTCCCTTGCTCGTGACAGTGCGTAACAAGACTATAATTCTATTAAAATTGCCAACAATGTTATACTTCACTGGATTATTATATTACCATTATACAGAAAAAACATACTAAATCAAGTTTTATTAGCAAGTCAATATGAAAATGGTGTAAATTCCTGATAGCACAACTTCAACACAAAAAATCATTTTTCTCAACAACAAGAATTTTCCCCAAGGCAGAAAGTAATAATAGAAAACCAATATACATGGTTTACAGTTGCTTTGTTTGCCTCCTGACTTACACTATCCCCTTTTTCCCTTCTGAGGTGAATGGGGTATATTTTTTCAAAGTTTGTAAAATCAAGTGCCCTTCTTAATGAAATACTGGAAGATGGGGTATGTTCTTTTGCATTTTCAACATAAATCTTATCACCATCTGCTGTATAAGCATAAAACCATTTTGGTTTAGCACTATTTTTTTTAAACCGGAAAAAATAAGATTTACAGAGAAACGAACCACGTCCACCGTTATTATCGTAAATATTTTATACCTATACTCTACAATGACTTGAGTTTCCGCAAAATGTAATTAAAAAATGAATATATCCTTCCAAAGTACCAATCTATCGAATTTTTGAATTATTCAGAGTGACAGTGACTGGAGTAGTGGCACTTTAATAAGCCCCGTTGGAAC
>FZPS01000094.1_pt774 | contig 10336 bp, 12 predicted proteins | sample 1817821 | NCBI WGS metagenome assembly FZPS01 (sample SAMEA104158645, study PRJEB21678) | metagenome | place: Germany | collected 2015-04-21 | reverse complement strand
GCCGGATTCTTTTTACCGATCCAAATGAGCCCTGATCGTCCTTAGCTGTGCTGCGACATCCTTAAACTGGCGGTCCAACTCGGCGATATCGTCATCTGGCCCTGGCATTGACAGTCGGCCTGTCAGTTCGGCCAAGCGGTGCTCCAAGATCAGCAGGCTTTCCTCCAGGGGACGTTCTGCCCCATTCCTCCGCTCCTGGAATTCCGCATAGCTCCCCATGAAGGTGCAGATCTTGCGATCCTGTATGGAGAGAATCCGGTTGGCTGTTTGACTGAGGAATCTGCGATCGTGTGAGACAAACAAAACAGTGCCTCCATAATCCTTTAGAACCTCAGCTAACGCTTCCATAGAATCAATGTCTAGATACTTGGTCGGCTCATCAAGGACCAAGAAGTTGATGTCTTGGAGAAAGATCTTGGCAAAGGCGCATTTGACTCGTTCTCCACCACTGAGCAGACTCACCTTCTTATGCACGTCATCTCCGCAGAAGAGAAGACGCCCCAGCACCAACCGCACCAACTGACGGGGATAAGCGGCGGTTGCTTCCACATTCTCCAGCACGGTCTTGTCTTCATCGAGAATGTCCAGAGTCTGGCTGAAGTAACCCAGCTTCACACTGCCGGCGATTTCGATCCCTGGCGTTCTCTGCACTATCATCTTCAGCAGAGTTGTCTTACCGCTCCCATTCGGTCCGATCAGAGCCGCTTTGTCGCCCCGCCGAATCGTGAAGCTCACATCCTGCAGGAGCTGCTTTCCAGGAAAACTCTTTGATAGGCCGTCCACCCGCAGGACAATATGGTTGTAAATCGGACTCGGTGGCTGCAGGTCAATGGCTGGCCCTTTCACTTCGAAAGGCTTTTCTTTGACTTCGAGGCGCTCCAACCGTGATTTAAGCGCCTTTACACCCTGCTCTACTTTGGCTCTACGTTCTTTAGCTGCACCTTTATGCAGACGGGCTTCTGAAATCCCCATTCTCGATGGGGCCTTCTTGGTGGATCGAGCATTGGATTCCTGAGTGCGGATCGCTTCCTCAAGGTGTCTCCGTGCTCTGAGGTAGGATTGGTATTCCACCCAGGCTGATTCACGCTGCTGCTCCCGCAGCTCATAGTAGGCAGTGTAATTGCCGGCGTATACCTTCAGCTGGCTGCGCTCCAACTCCCAGATCTCGGTGCAGATGCTGTCCAAAAGCTCGCGGTCGTGGGAAACAACCAAAACGGCTCCACTGAACGACTGCAGATCCCGCTCCAACTTCTCGATACTTTGAACATCTAGGTTGGTTGTAGGTTCATCGAGCACGAGCAGGTGGGGATTTTCGGCAAACAGCCGTGCAAGCCTCTCGCGAGTGCGCTCTCCTCCGCTCAGGCGACCCTGAATTTCTCCGTCTTCCTCCAGCTGAGACAGATATCCAACTTGACCATAGATCTCGATCACGCCCTCTTCAGGCGGCAGTTCTCCCACCAGGATCCTCAGCAGTGTTGTTTTGCCTTCACCATTTCTCCCTACTAGACCAATGCGGTCGCCCATGTGGATATCTAAAGCAGGGATATCTATGATGCAGCGCGGACCAAAAAAGTGTCTTAAATCTCTTGCTTTAACTAAGAGCATGAAAAAACCCCCTCCAGTTATCTAGAGAGGATTGTGGCACAAACAAACCTTCCCTCAAAAAGGGCAGGTGAGATCATCCCAACCATCTGCTTCGCGGCCAGCAATCCTAACTAGAACAGATTTGCACACAAAATCAGCACCGCGGACCTCATGCCCGGATGCCACTGCACAATTGGCTTGTTCTAATCGGATTTAGAGCCGCATTCCCTTCACACTTACCCTTTCTCGAGTTATTTGCTTTAATCATACATCAAGAAACGGATGGGATCAACCGAAGAAAGGCCGCGGATCGCTCCGCGGCACTATCCCCGCCAGTTCTTTCTAATCATCTCCGCATACAGTCCTTGGGTGTCTCGGCAGCCTCCCCCTTTGCGCCGCAGCTGGGGCAGAACCCGCTGCTGCAGAAAGCGCAGGGCAGCCACCGCGTTGTGAGTGCGGCAGATCTCCTCAATCCGGGCCCTGTCTTCTTCGTAAACCGCGAAAAACTGCTTGCCCGTGCTCACCTTCTCCTTTACCCCCTTGCGATCTCTTCCACAGCCTGCAAAGCTGCATCGATCTGCTCCACGGTGTTGAAATGCCCAATACTGAACCGCACGGTGCCCTGATCCAGAGTTCCCAACGAGCGGTGCGCTTGGGGGGCGCAGTGCAGGCCGGCCCGTACTTGGATATCGTATACTTCGTCGAGCACGTAGGCTACTTCCTCCGAGTCCACAGCCCCCACATTACAGCTCACAATGGGGACTTTCCCTGCCATGTCGCGAGGTCCGTACAGCGTGACTCCTGGAATCTGGGCTAGACCCTGCTGCAGCCTGGCTGTAAGGGACATCTCATGCCGGCGGATGTTCTCCACGCCCGTGGCCAGGATAAACTCCGCCGCTGCCTTCAGACCGGCAATACCTGGGCCGTTCTGCGTTCCCGCCTCGAAGCGATCTGGCAGCCAGTCAGGCATCTCATCGGGCAGGGAAGCGGAACCAGTGCCGCCGTACTTCAGCGGTTCTAACACGAGCTCGGGCGCAATAAATAATCCACCGGTGCCCTGCGGTCCCAGCAGGCCCTTGTGGCCGGTGAAGGCCAGCAAACCGATGTTCCAGGCCTCCACATCAATGGGGTAGATTCCGGCCGTCTGCGCCGCATCCACCAAGAAGGGCACCTGAGCTTCCCGGCAGATCTGCCCCAACGCCGCGATGGGCTGCAGCGCGCCTGTCACATTCGAGGCGTGGGCTGCGGCAACGAGGGCGGTATTCTCCCGCAGCGCATTGGCAGCATCTTCTGGGTCCACAGCCAGCCCGTCTGGGCAGGGCAGCACGGTAAGCTCAATCATCCCGGCTCGTTCCAGCATCTTCAGGGGACGCCAGAGGGCGTTGTGCTCCAATCCGGTGGTGATCACGTGGTCCCCTGGTTTTAGCAACCCCCTCACCGCTGTGTTGAGGGCCTCAGTGGCACTGCTGGCAAACACAATCCGGTTGATGTGGTCGGGTGAGACGTTAAACAGTTCCCCCAAAAGGCTCCTGGTCTCCAAGAACATCTGCTCCACCTGCACCGCCGCCCGGTGGGTACCCCTAGACAAGCTGGCACAGGCAGTCCTGAGGTATTCTGCTACCCTTTGGCAGACCTGCTCTGGTTTTGGGAACGATGTTGCCGCATTATCTAGATAAATGCCCAGTAGAACACCTCCCTCCCCTGCGTCCGATCTATTCTTATGTATCTCGCCTCAAAATGCCACAGGGGAGCACTTGCTCTACTGAAAATCTCCCGCGAGGTCGATTGCCTCAGCACACTTGCGCATACCTTGGATGGTTTCGTGGATCACTTCATCCAGCTCCATTCCCAGCATCTCGCAGCCGCTGCGGATCACCTCCCGGTTCACACCGGCGGCAAAGGAGGGCTGCTTAAACTTCTTCTTCACCGACTTCACTTCCAGATCAAGCACGCTCTTGGATGGCCGCATCAGGCAGACCGCGTTAATTAGCCCAGTCAGCTCATCAACGGCATAGAGCGTTTTTTCCAGCCGCGTCGTTGGCTCCACATCGGTGCAGAGCCCATACCCGTGGCTCATAATTGCCCGGATGTAACCCGGATCCACATCCCGGGCAGCCAGGATTTCTCCCGTCTTGCGGCAGTGCTCCTCGGGGTACTGCTCATAGTCAAGGTCGTGCAGGAGACCGATCACTCCCCACTCTTCAGCATCTTCCCCAAACAGCTCGGCAAAGTGACGCATGACCCCTTCCACTGCCAAGGCGTGCTTGATAAGGGCATCCGATTTCGTGTACTCAGTGAGAATTTCCCAAGCCTGTTCCCGTGTTGGTTTGAATGCCATGTTTATTCCCCCTCTGCTGCATTTAAGTGGATTATAGCACATCCTCCGCCTTGAGGTGGAGATCTGAATCAACCTAAAGCGGGATTGGCGGCTTGCGAGGATTTGGTAGAATAGTATTGAAGAATACGACTGGAAAGGAGTGGCATACGTGCGGGAAGAAAACTGGCTGTCCATGGCCTTAATTGTGTTAGGAGGCTTTTTGCTGCTGCGCAACCTGGGCGTGATTCCCTTCATCAGATGGGGAGTTGTCTGGCCTTTGGCCCTAATCGGCCTGGGGATCTGGGCGCTGGCGAAGGGGGTACAGCGGCCTCAACAGAAGGAAGTGATCATCAACGGCGAGCGTGTCTATACAGCAGATGGGGAGAGTTCACCCCTCTTACGGCTTCTGGCGGGGGTAGTTGTCGCTGTTACTCTGGGCCTTGTTTGCCTGATTGTCTTTGGCTTCGTGGCTCCGTTTGTAGTTCTCTTCATCCCCCTGCTGCCTATCATACTGTTCTTGAAGTTGGGTGCAGCTTTTCTCCGCATCCTGCTGTCGTTTGCGATTTTCGGAGCACCAATCCTTTTGATTATCCTGCTCTTAGCACTCTTGCTCTAGTTTTGCAGAGGGAAAAGCTGGGAAATGCCGAATAATTAGGTATCACCTGTAAGGAGATGATGGCCTTGGCAGCTGCAGCTTTACCCCGCACAAGTCCCGAGAGTCAGGGGCTGAGATCACAGGCAGTCTTGGATTTCTTAGATGACATAGCTGAGCAGAACATCGAGCTCCACAGCCTGATGATTCTCCGCAGGGGCCGCGTCCTCGCGGAAGGTTGGTGGAGCCCTTACGCGCCGCACCTCAGGCACAGCCTGTACTCCTTGAGCAAGAGCTTTACCGCAACCGCTATTGGTATGGCAGTGGACGAGAAGCGGGTCAGCATTGGTGACCGAGTAGTCGACTTTTTCCCAGACAAACTTCCATCGCAGTTGGACCAGCGCTGGCAGGCCCTTACCATCAAGCACCTCCTCACCATGACCACGGGACACGGCGAAGATCCCACAAACAAGGTCATGGGCGCTCCGGACGGTGATTGGGTAAAGGCCTTTTTCGCCTGTCCGCTTGACCATGACCCCGGAACAACCTTTGTATACAACACCGCCGCCACATACATGCTTTCCGCGATTATCCAGCGAGTAACTGGCGAGAAGCTCATTGACTACCTCCGCCCCCGTCTGTTCGATCCTCTAGGGATCCAGGATCCCACCTGGTGGGAGTGCCCCGGCGGCATAAACACAGGCGGATTCGGCCTCAACATTACTACGGAAGATATCGCCAAGTTCGGCCAGCTGTTTCTGGACCGAGGGCGGTGGCAGGGTACTCAGCTTGTGAGTGAGGGCTGGATAGCGGAAGCTTCCACAAAGCAGGTATCAAACTTCATCGACGATCCCGCATCGGACTGGCAGCAGGGTTACGGCTACCAGATGTGGATGTGCCGCCACGGAGCCTACCGAGGCGATGGCGCCTTTGGACAGTACTGCGTGGTGATGCCCGCGCAGGAAGCGGTGATCGCGATCACCGGCGGGGTTACGGAGATGCACCCGGTCCTGAACAGTATCTGGAACCACCTGCTGCCCCAGTTTGGCGAACCTCTGCCGGAAGATCCAGCGGCACACAACCGCCTGGAGGAGCGCCTCCGCAGCCTCAGCCTTCCTATGCTTCCAGGCACTTGGAATGAAGCAGCCGCGGCCGGCATCAACGGACAAACCTATACGATGGAGCCCAATCCACTAGGCATCACGAGCCTGGAGTTTGCCGCGGCCGATCAGGAGATCCACTGTACCGCCTGGCGGGGTGCAGAAGAACTTCAGCTCAAGGGAGGGTTTGGCCGCTATCTCTCCCAACACATTGATGGGGAAGGGCTTTGCCAGATCTGCTGTACTTGGGAGGACGATGCGACTCTCACCGCCTTGGCTCGCTTTGTGGAAACGCCCTTCAGTCGGACAGCCACCCTGAGTTTTGCTGGGGATGAGTTAACCGTGAAGATCAAGCAGAACTGCGATTTCGGCCCTTTGGAGCTTCCTTCCATCAAAGGCCGGCGCATCAGGAGGGATTAACATGCTGGCAGACTTAGTGGAAAAGAATCGGAGTTACAGAAGATTTTTCCAGGAACCGATCACCCGCGAGATGCTTAGGGAACTTGTTGGGTTGGCACGCCTCACCGCATCTGCTTCCAACCGCCAGCCCCTGAGGTACATCTTGATCTCCAGTCCTGAGACCTGCGCAGATGTCTTCCCCTGTCTCAGCTGGGCGGGGTTCTTAACTGACTGGCCTGGGCCGGAGGAAGGCGAACGCCCAACGGGGTATATCGTCATCCTGAGCGACATCTCCATCAGTCCCAAGCCCGGAATCGATGTGGGCATTGCGGCCCAAACGATTCTTCTAGCAGCTGCGGAAAAAGGGTATGGCGGCTGCATAATCGGTTCCATTAAGCGGCAGCAGCTCCGTAAGGTCCTGGAGATTCCCGATAACCACGATATCGAGCTTGTGCTCGCCCTGGGAAAACCCAAGGAAACAGTGGTAATCGAAACGGTGGGCCCCGAGGGCGACACCCGTTACTGGCGGGATGCCGACGGTGTGCACCACGTACCGAAGCACAGCCTAGAACACTTGATCATAGCGGATGTGTAGTAAAAACCGGGCAGCCTGTGAAGGACTTGCCCGGTCTTTCCTTTCTAAACCTCTTCTGTCCAGCCCAGCTCATCGGGGAGGCGCCCTGTTTGAATGCCAGTCAGGGTATCGTAGAGTTTTTGAGCCAGCTCCCCGATTCTGCCTTCGTTGACCTGGATTACTTGATCCCGCCAGGCCAGCCGCCCAATGGGAGAGATCACCGCGGCTGTGCCTGTGCCAAAGGCCTCTTTGAGGGTGCCGCTTGAATGGGCTTCATAGACCTCTTCGATGGTGATCCTCCGCTCTGAAACCTCCATACCCCAACTTCGCAGGAGGTCTAACACAGAGCGGCGGACAATTCCCGGCAGGATGGAGCCGCTCAGAGCTGGAGTGGCCACCTCATCGCCGAACTTGAAGAACACATTCATTGCGCCCACTTCTTCTACATAGCGGTGCTCCAATGCATCCAGCCACAGCACCTGTGCATGCCCCTCCGCGTTGGCTGCCTGCTGGGCCTTAAGTCCGGCGGCGTAGTTGCCGGCTGCCTTCGCCTCACCTGTACCACCACGCACTGCCCGAACGTATTCCGGTTCCACATAGATACTCACAGGATTAATTCCCTGAGCATAGTAAGAGCCGACCGGCGACAGGAAGATGATGAATTTATAAGTCCTCGCGGGGTGCACTCCCAAGATTGGGTCGGCAGCAAAAATGAAGGGCCGGATATACAGGGCGGTACCGGGTGCCGTGGGAATCCAGTCTCGGTCCAGATTCACCAGCTGCTTTAAGGCTTGCAGAACAAACTCTGGGTCTATTGGAGGAATACACATGCGCGCATTGCTGCGGTTGAGGCGTTCTAGATTCAGCCGGGGACGAAAGAGTAAGACCCTCCCATCTTGCGCCCTGAAGGCCTTCATTCCCTCGAACACGGCCTGGGCGTAGTGCAGAACTGCGGTGGCTGGCTCGAGGGCTAAAGGCCCATAGGGCACGATCCGGGGATCATGCCAGCCCTGTTCCGGAGTGTAGTCCATCATGAACATGTGGTCTGTAAACACCCTGCCGAAGCCTAGATTGGTGGATTCAGGCTTCCTCTTGGGAGTAGTTGTGAGCTGTACCCTAATCTCCATAGACGGTTTCCCCCTGATGGGTCATTGATTTAACGCGATTATAATAATTCTTCTTGATATATCGATCTCCTCCCCAAGACGCGCAAAAGGCCGCCGCAAGTTGTGCGGCGGCTCCCTGCAGCTCGAGCTATGACCCAAACTGAAACCGCACTTCCACTTCTTCGCCTATACCCAAGGATATGGGCTTGGAAGAAACCTCCCACGTGCCGGCAGCTTCATCGTAATGGGTTACACTCACAACATACTCACCGGGATGCAGAGCGTGGAAGATGTGGCTGCCGTCTTCGCCTGCCGCGCCGTACGCGGCAAGGTCTAGAATGCCGTAGCCCAGTTCCTCGCTAAAGCCGTTCCCCCGGGCTGTCTGTTCAATTTGGTTCATCACCTCAACGGGTTTCAAGCCGGGGTACTCGGCCAGCAGCAGCGCTGCAGCCCCAGCCACAAACGGTGCAGCCATAGATGTGCCGTTCAGGGCCCTATAGTTATTGTTGGGAATCACAGACAGAATCCTTTCCCCAGGAGCAGCCACAGAGTTCCACCAGCCGATGCAGGAGAAGTCGGCTTTCTCGTCCCGGGGCGTGGAGGCGGCAACACTTATGACCCCATTAAACGCCGCAGGATAGAACGCGATCCGCCTGTAGGAATTTCCTGCTGCAGCCACCACCACCACACCTCGGCTGATGACATAGTCCACGGCGTCTTTCAGGGCATAGCTGTAGGATGGGGTGCCGAGACTCATGTTAGCCACTATGCGTTTATTTTCGTGTCCGCAGCATAGTCTCCGAGATAAAGCAGAGCCTCGGTGATGTCACTAATGTTGGCGCGGCCCTCGGCATTCGCCACTCGCAGGGACATGATCGGGCTCTTCCATGCGACTCCAGCCATGCTCCCGGTCCGCCCATCGTCTGCGGCGATGCCTGCCACGTGGGTGCCGTGTCCATTTGGGTCAATGTACTCCTCATTTTTGCCGAGGGCGTCAAAGCCCTCCAAAAACGTCTTCCCTGCAAACTCGGGATGTGCCCCGTCCACTCCTGAATCGATGATGGCGAGAATCACGTTCTCATCGCCCTGAGTTATCTCCCACGCTGCCTCGGCATTGATTGCCTGCAGGCCCCACTGCTTGGGATACTCTTCCACATCAGGCGCATCCATGGCAGAGATCGGGGGGTCTGGCAGTGACCCAATGGAGTTTGCCCGCACAAGGACCGTTCCCTCAGCATAGTCCCAAGCGGAGTAATCGACCAGATCCCGTGCGGAAGTCGGTCTAAATCCGCTTACACCCTGCGGCCCCCATGAATTGAGAAAACACCCGGCCGTCAGGGACACAAACAGCACTATGGCCAGCAGGCCGACAAAGCGCTTCACCGCTAACGCCTCCTTCCCATTACTCTACCTCATCTGTGGTAGTAAAGATAAACGCACCGTTCCGGGAACCCGTATCTGTATATGGATATTCCAGGCCTCCCCACGACCAGGCCTCCGACCTCCAGACGGTGTATGGGGTTGCTCCCCCCGAACATAGTCGCGCCGCAACGCTGTTGACAATATTCCATTGATATGGACAGGCTGGAGCGAGTTCGATATCAAGCTCATACTCCAGTTCACTGGTTACAGCCGTAAGGGACTGCGCAGGCGCCAACAGCCGCAGTTCAAACAAATACTGAAACTCTGTATCTGCGGGAAACTCATGCGCGTTTCTCAGTTCCCAGGTAAACTTGGGCTTGAGACTCACACCGACCGCGCCATTGGCTGGGGACACCAGATAGACCTCCATGGGAGGCAGCGGCGTCACTTCCACTGTTGCATCTGGCCCATCGCCCACCGTGTTGTATGGAACTACCTTGTAGAAAGTGCGCCGGCCGGGAGCAAGCTGTGTGCTGTGATCGGTAAGCTGGAAATAAGGCGTGTCGTCTTCATCTTTCAACATATTGTATCCTGCGACCGTCCCAACAGGGGCATAGTTTACGGCGTCAAAACTCCGATAGACGCGGTAGCCATCGGCACGTTCTGCTGGCAGCCAACGCAGCTGCACATAGAGAGTACAGTCCTCAGGGACCGCCTGCACCGTGGCAAACTCGCCGCTCGGCAGTCCAGGGAAGGAATAAAAACCGACAGGCTCCGCAAAGGTGTTTGCCGTTACGGTCACTTTGGGAATCAGCTTGGGAAGCTCGGGAGCCCAGTGACCCGAGTTGAAAATGGTAACAGGTATGACGTACAGCACGGCCAGATCGTTGCTATCATAGGCGAGAACGCGGATATAAGTTTCACCATTTGGAAGCCAAGATGTGTCAATCGTTACAGTGCCTTTATTCGCCTCAAGCCAGGTTCCTTCCCTCGGCTGCCGCTGATCACCGCCAATGTAGAAGTACAGCGCCTGGATCTCGGTCTCGCCCACGGCTTCGACCTCGAAATCCACTATCCCGCTGAGGATCTCGCCCTCTTCGATGTTAAGCTTGATCGTAGGTGGATCAAGCGGCCAATTGGGGTTGAACCACGGCCGCGTGGGAATCGCAAAGGTTCGCGCGGCCCCATCTTTCACCACCACATCCTGTACCCGAGTTCTTCCACCATCAGGCCGTTCCACAAACAGGTCAGCGGTTTGCCCAGCTGGGATGGGAAGGTAGAAATACCCGTCTTCCCCTGTGG
>FZPS01000102.1_pt244 | contig 10339 bp, 11 predicted proteins | sample 1817821 | NCBI WGS metagenome assembly FZPS01 (sample SAMEA104158645, study PRJEB21678) | metagenome | place: Germany | collected 2015-04-21 | reverse complement strand
CCCCGAAAGTACCCCACAACCAAAGGCTTGAGTTCTTGGGAGATGCGGTTCTGGAACTCATAATAAGCGAGCATATTTATAAAAAGAATCCAGGCATGCATGAAGGGGAGCTTACAAAGCTAAGAGCTGCGCTCGTTTGCGAGGACACATTATACAAGGTTGCCAGTGATTTATGTATAAACGAATACATTCTATTGGGAGCAGGAGAGTCTCAAAGAGAGGTTAGAATGTCAATTATGGCCGACTGTTTTGAAAGCATTGTGGCTGCCATTTTTCTTGATGGTGGCTATAAGGCTGCCAAGAACTTCATAAACCGCAATCTCGAAAAAATATTTAAGTACGGCAGCGCAAGCGGCCAGAAGATAAACTACAAGACGGAACTTCAGGAGAAGTATGCAAGGACACACAGCATAGTATATACAATTACGGATGTGGAAGGTCCTGAACACGATTGCGTTTATACAGCAAGAGCTGAAGTTGGAGACAAGTTGGTGGCATACGGGACAGGCAGATCAAAAAAGGAAGCAGAACAAGATGCTGCAAGAAGGATTCTTGAAATGGACCTTGGATAAGCTTTATAATTGTCCTCTTATGTGTTAGAATAATTTTAAAAAGATGATAGGAGAAGGTTTTATGATAAAGGTTACTGTTTGGAATGAATTTATACATGAAAATGTAAACGAGCATGTAAGGAGTATTTATCCTGAAGGCATTCATAACGAAATAGCAAAGTTTTTAAGCAAAAACGAAGACATACAGGTAAGAACCGCTACATTGAGAGAGCCTAATCATGGGCTTGACGACGAGATTCTTGACGACACTGACGTCCTTATTTGGTGGGGACACGCGGCCCATCACGAGGTATCTGATGAAATAGTGGCAAAAGTACACGAATGCGTTCTGAAAGGCATGGGCTTCATAGCGCTTCATTCAGCCCACTACTCAAAACCTTTCATAAAGCTTATGGGCACCAGTTGTTCTCTGAGATGGCGTGATGACGACAGGGAAAGGCTTTGGTGTGTAAATCCAGGACATCCAATAGCCAGAGGAGTTCCTGAGTATTTTGAAATACCGAATGAGGAAATGTATGGAGAATTCTTTGATATACCGACACCGGATGAACTGGTTTTCTTAGGCTGGTTTAGAGGCGGAGAAGTATTCAGATCAGGTTGCGTATTCAACAGAGGATACGGAAAAGTATTCTACTTCCAGCCAGGTCATGAAACTCATCCAATTTACAAGGATGAAAACATACAGAGGATCATTACAAACGCAGTATACTATCTAAATCCGGTTAAAAGAAGAGAAAGGATATCAGCTGATTGCACAAAAGCACCAGAAGAAGACTTGTAATACCAATATTCGTACCTCATGTAGGATGCCCCAGACTTTGCGTATTCTGCAACCAGAGGTCAATTAGTGGAAATATTAACATACCTTCAAGGCAGGAAACGACCGACACCATAGAGCAGTATCTGGAAGTTGCAAACAGATATGATGTGGTGGAGGTTGCTTTCTTTGGAGGCAGTTTTACCGCCATACATCCTGCCTTGCAGGAAGATTTCTTATCCTGTGTGTATCCATACATTGGCAAGGGTGTTGATTACGTAAGGATATCAACAAGGCCGGATTGCATAAATGATGAAATATTGATGAGATTGAAAAAGTACAGGGTTCATGTAATTGAACTTGGTGCTCAATCCATGGATGACAAGGTACTGGAAGCGTCATTGCGCGGACACACGTCAAGGCATACCATTGAAGCCTCGGAATTGATAAAAAGAGAAGGTTTCGTTCTTGGCCTTCAGACAATGCCGGGGCTGCCTATGTCGGATAGAAATAGCGACATTGAAACAGCAAAGAAAATTGCAGCACTTGGGCCTGATTTGGTCAGAATCTATCCCACAATAATCATTAAAAAAACACACCTTGAAACAATGTACAGACAAGGAAAATATGAGCCGCAGACCCTTGAATACATGATTGACTTATGTGCCGAACTTGTGGAAATCTATGAAAAAGAGGGAATTGATATTGCCAGGATAGGTCTACAGTCATCTGAAAACATGACTGAAGAAAAGGAAATAGTGGCAGGACCATATCACCCTGCGTTTGGCCAGTTGGTGCATTCAAGAAGGGCTTTGCAAGGAATAGTGGATAGAGTGAGGGAAATGAGGATTGGGGGCGGTAAGGTTTTAATCAGAGTTCCTGAAAAGGAATTGTCGACGTATATAGGGCAGAGAAGAAGTAATGTATTAAAGCTTAAGGAAATGTTCAATTTTGAGGATGTAAGGTTTATTCCGGATCCGCTCATGGATAACGGATTTGTTTTAGAGTAATCGTCATCATGGGAAAGGTAGTAGGTTAAAGTGGACAAGGATAGGATAAGTACATCATATATAGGTGTTCTGGATGGAGTTAGGGCATTCTCCGTTTTCATTGTGGCCTTCTTTCACTTTTGGCAGCAGTCCTGGTACAACAAGGTCATATATTATTCCTGGTTTGACAAGATTGGAATGAAGGAAATCAACCTGGAATGGTTGTGGAGAACGGGGTATGTGTTTGTCGACATGCTGATACTTCTAAGCGGCTTTCTCCTATTTCTGCCGCATGCAAGGCACATGGTGGAAGGAAGAAAGCTTGACAGTACTGTAACCTTTTATAGAAAAAGGATTGCACGAATAGTTCCCTCATATTATCTGAGTGTTCTTTTTCTGTTGTTTTTCTCAGTAATTCCCAAACAGCAGTTTTCATCTATAGAGCACCTGAAAAAGGACTTGTTCGCCCAGCTTACATTTACACAAATGTTTGATCCCATGACAAAAAACACCATGTTCAACGGTGTTTTATGGACCGTGGCGGTGGAAGTCTCGTTTTACATAATATTCCCTCTCGTTGCCTACTTCTTTAAAAAGAAACCAGTGATTACATACATATGCATGACGTTGACAAGTTTTGTATACATACAGCAAAGAGTACTTAAAGCAAAAGACCTGGGATTTATGATAAATCAAATGCCCACGTTTCTAGGTGTTTTTGCAAACGGCATGATGGGTGCCTTGATATTTGTACATATAGCAAACAGGTACAAAAGAGAGAAATATCTGTCTGCCATGTTCACCCTTGTGTCGATTCTATCCCTTTACATGATTAGGCTCATTCTTAAAGAAAGTCTGTTAAGAGCACAAAGCAATCAGGTATGGCAGGTAGAGTACAGATACATTTTGTCCCTTGTATTCCTAATGTTCATTATCTCATTAAGCCTATCTGCGAAATGGCTGAGATTCATATTCTCAAACAGGTTTGTGAGGTATCTGGCGACGATATCCTACAACTTCTACATATGGCATCAAATAATTGCGGTAAAGTTTAAATTTGGCATGGGTAAGAACAACCAGATTAGGATTCCGCATTGGGAAGGCGACAGATCGCCGAACTTTACAGGAGACAAAGCCTGGCAGATTAAATACACATTAATCATACTGTTTGTATCAATTATCGTTGCAACCATACTTACATACTTCTTTGAAAGACCAATGGCAAACCTAATATTAGGAAAAAAGAAATCAAAAAAGGTAAAAGAGCAACTAATAGAGGAATACGTAGTTGATAGAGAGAATTTGACCGATAATGCGATTTAAAATATAATGGTAAAAAAATCAGGATGGTGGTGCGATGAGGATTAGAATGTTTGGCAGAGTCGTGTACATGCCTCCAGCGCTTGTTGCAACTGTTGTTTTAATCATCATTTTGGCATTGGCTATCATTGGGTACAACCTGTCTGAAAATGACAGGGATGCAATTACGAACCACACGCCAACACCCCCGCTTACCCAATCGGAAATTCAAGTAACAGATCCTCCCCTGATATCGGTACATGTAATTGGCTGTGTCAAAGAGAAAAAAGTTGTTAAAATACCCGTAGGAAGCACAGTGGAAGATGCTGTTGTTGCAGCAGGCGGTTTTACCGAGGAGGCTGACACGGATGCGGTAAATCTGGCTTACAGGTTGTCCGACGGAATGCAAATAAGGATCCCCTCAATAGATGACGAGGATAAAACCTGGATTGTTTCCCATGGAGATAACGGTGGTAACGGCGGCAACAATGAAAAGATTAGCATTAATAAAGCGAGTGTTGCTGAACTGGCCACATTGCCGGGCATTGGACAGACTCTTGCCCTGAGAATAGTGGATTACAGGGAGAAAAACGGTGGATTCAAGACTCTTGAAGAAATAATGAACGTTCCTGGTATAAAGGAAGCTAAATTTGAAAGCATAAAAGATTACATAACTTTATAAATGCAATGAGGTGCGGCAATTGTAAGACCGCACCTCATCGTGTGGCAATATGTACCGGTTGTGTTGACATGTATTAAAAAGCCGTGCATTAAAATACACCGGCTTGTGACCGCTATTTTGCAAAATTGTTCAGTAAAACAGAGAATGCACCTCTCTTGATGATCTTGTTGGCATGTTCCTCCAATATAGGGCGTGTAATGCTTGCAGGCATGTATTTCCCATCGAATTCGGAGGCTATGTCTCTAATTTTTTCAATAACGCCCGCATTCCTTTTGCTTAACCTGTAGGAAATGTAATAGTTGTCATTGTACTTGTACAAGGATGCAGGTACGTTTCTGCTCTGTGGTATGGTAAGAACCATGGAAATCAGATTTTCAAAATCATTGAAAACCAATACCTCGTAATTTTCATTGCAGCTTTCGTCACTGTAACGCTTTTCCTTTGCTTTTTCATTCTCATCGTAGAGAAGGATGGAATTTAGGAAATAGTCGTTATGATGCAACTCGTCAGAAAAGTCCTTGTCTTCGCCATCAAAATCGAAGTTTTCATCGATTGGGAGAAGTTCTTTTAGATAAGCAAGAATTTTCAGTAAGTATGCGGGATTAAAATCAAAGGTGCTGTTGTCTATATTCTTTGCATTACTGGTTCTTGTAACAGTAATGATGTGGTCTTCCTGTTTGTTTGATGCGGGTTCATGAACAACTCTACATTCTGATATGTCAAAACCAAACTCTATTTCAGCGTGGCTGATTACATCAAGCAAAAGTCTTTCGTATTGAGGAGTGTCATACTTGAACTTCTGGGCGTCAAGATTTCTCTTTTTCAAATCTTCAGCCGTCAAAGTTATTCTTATTACGTCTTCGCTGACTTTTTCAATTTTCATAGGTTGGTCCTCCTTTTACTAGCACTTTTACATACAGAGCTCGCTGTTCTTTATGTACACTACTATTATACTTTAATTTTAAAAAAAAGAGAAGCAAAATGATTAACGTTATACATATTTTCTATTAACATTATGCTCTCAATTGTCAAATAATATGCGATTATCTCAACTTTACCCTTGTTTTTTTCTCAAATTCATATATACTGTAAATATGCTCCCGAACATCGGGTTTACTTGAACTTAGGTAGGAGGATACATTTGAGGAGAAACAAAAGAGAGGCCTTGGTCTTGATTGCATTTATGTTCATAGGCAGCATTATTGGAGGCATAGTTGGAAAACTATTGTCGTATATCCCACATTTGGAGTTCATCGATAAAATTGGAAAGTCAAACATTTTATCCGTAAGTTTCAATCCTCTGTTTGATATTAATGTAATACGGTTTGGTTTTGAACTGAGTTTGGGTGTTAACATCGGTAGTATCGTGGGCATTATACTGGCTATTGCTATTTGGAGCAGGAGATATTGATTGAAGTTTTCTGTTGCCCGACCAGAAACAACTTTCTCGGACATGATTTGTACAATGCTTTGGCCGACAAAAATTGTTGACAGGAGTGTAGCATGAGGACTTTGACAATTAAGGAAATGCCCGTAAGTGAAAGACCTTACGAGCGAATTGAGCGTTTTGGGGCAGCCAGTCTTACGGATGCGGAATTGATTGCAGTCATCATTAAATCAGGATACAAGGAGCAGACTGCTGTCGATATTGCAAGGGAACTTTTAAGGAGATGTGGGAGTGGCGGATTGGTTACTCTTACTGACATGGAATTGGACGAGCTCAGGAGAGTAAAAGGTATAGGACGGGTAAAAGCTATTCAAATCAAGGCTTTGTGCGAGCTGGCAAGACGCATGAATGGAGCTAGAAATGTCAGCAGTCACAAGATGAGAATAAGGAGCACAGGCCAGATAGCGGAGATATTAATGGGCGAGATGTCCCATCTTAAAAAGGAAGTACTGAAAGCGGTTTTGCTTGACAGAAAGTTGCAGATAATCAAGATTAGCGACGTTTCGGTTGGCACAATAGACCAGGCGCTCGTTCATCCAAGAGAAGTGTTTTCGGATGCAATTAGGAATCATGCATCTACGATAATAATAGCGCATAATCATCCAACCGGACATGTCGAGCCCAGTGAGGATGACATAAACACCACAAAGCGGTTGATTTTGGTTGGAGACATAGTTGGAATAGAAGTAATTGACCATATAATAATCGGCAATGGAACGTATCACAGCATGCATGCTTCCGGTATAATGAAGAAAATTTTGGAGAGTATAGCTGGTAATAATATAAACTAAGTTAAATGGGGAGAGAGAGTATAAATGCCAAAAGACATAGGAATCGACTTGGGAACAGCAAACACATTAGTCCATCTTCGGGGAAAGGGGATAATAATCCGCGAACCATCGGTGGTAGCAGTTAACAAACTAACCGGTCAAATTCTGGCAGTTGGAGATTCAGCAAAAAGAATGATAGGCAGAACTCCGGGTAACATAATGGCGATAAGGCCTTTGAAAGATGGTGTTATTGCAGACTTTGATGTAACGGAGCAAATGTTAAGGTACTTTATTAAAAAAGCTGTGGGAAGCTGGGGAAGACCAAACATACTCGTATGTGTACCTTCCGGAGTAACTGAAGTTGAAAAAAGTGCAGTAATTGAAGCGGCAAGAGCTGCAGGCGCAAGAAAAAGAACTCCTCAAATAATAGAAGAACCTATGGCTGCGGCGATAGGAGCAGGGCTCCCAATAGAAGAGGCCACAGGAAGCATGATTGTAGACATTGGCGGTGGCACCAGTGAAGTTGCCGTCATATCCATGGGCGGCATAGTTACCAGCAAGTCGCTGAGGGTTGCAGGAGACAATCTGGATGCTGCAATTGTTGTATACGCAAAGAAGGAATACAACCTGCTGATAGGAGAAAGAACAGCTGAGGAAATCAAGCTGACAATAGGTGCCGCATACCCAAAGGCACAGGAAGAATACATGGAAGTAAGAGGCCGCGACCTTCTGACAGGACTCCCTAAAAATGTCAGAATATCATCTTCAGAAGTTGTAGAAGCGATTAAGGAACCAATAAATCAGATTGTTGATGCAATAAAATATTGCCTGGAGTGTACTCCTCCGGAACTTGCAGCAGACATAATGGACAAGGGAATAATGCTTACTGGAGGCGGTGCAATGCTTTCCGGTGTAGACAAGATTATCAAACTTGAAACCGGCATGCCTGTTGTGATAGCGGAGAATCCACTGGATTGTGTCGCATTAGGTACGGGAAAATGCCTGGAGGATGATGAATTGTGCAGGGTCATTTTCTCTAACAAAATTGAAAGCTATTACGGGATAGGATGATAATTTGTGCCCAGACACGCTAAAAATACGATTTTTATACTGGTGATATTAACTATCTTTCTGTTGGTGGTCATAATTATCTCTAGTGACCCCAACAGCAAGATTCATTCAGTATACAAAGTTTTAAGCGTCCCCGTACAGGCAGTACAAAAAGGAGCAAGCAACCTTGCCACCGGAATCAAGGACAGATTTGAGGCAATCGGCTCCTATACTGACCTTATAAACGAAAACAAGAGACTTAAGGAAGAAGTTGACAAACTACAAGGTTACAAAAATAGAAACGAGCAGCTGGAGACGGAAAACCAGGAATTGAGAGCACTGCTCGAACTAAAGGACTACTATCAGGAATACGACTTGATTGCAGCAAATATAATAGCCAAGGACGTTACGGATTGGTACAATGAGTTCACTCTTGATGCAGGCACGCAGGAAGGGGTATACATCGGTTGCCCTGTGATAACATCCAAGGGACTTGTAGGTATTGTATCCAAAGTATCGGCCCATACATGCAAGGTCATGACTTTGGTGGATGAACAGAATGTCATCATGGCCCGTATATCAAGAAGCAATGAGCTGGTAAGGCTTAGAGGCATGACTCCTGAAAACTATGAATATTTGCTTAAACTGGACAGGATATCAGCGTCATCAGACCTTTATGTCGGAGATCTCCTTGTGACTGCTGAGAGTGGAGGAGTATATCCAAAAGGGATAGCCATTGGCACAGTTATTGAGATAAGTACAATTGCGGAGACGGAAACTAGATATGCAATTGTAGAACCGCTTGTGAATCTGCCAAAGATAAGCGAGGTATACATATTGAGCCTTCCGGAAAAAGCAAGAATTACAGAAGATAAAGAATAGGTGATCAAGTTGCGCAAGCAGAGACTTGAAAGCAGACTGAACAAAAGATTGAACAAGGTCTTTTCGTCTTTAATAATAGACAGTTCTGAAAGTGTGAGCAAAATTACGAAGGGCCGCATAATATACATCTCTTTATCTGTAATCTTTCTCCTTATTATCCAAGAAGCAGTTTTTAATGATCTGAGGATTTTTAATGCAAAACCCAACATGGCAATTGTCTTTCTCTATACCATATCAGTTGTTTTGCATGTCAGACCCGCCATGTTTGCAGGATTGTTTGCAGGTCTGTATGTGGATATAATGTATGGCAGGTATTTAGGGGTTTATTCTCTTTTATTCATGTTGTTTGCGGCTTTTGTCTCCGTTATTAGTTTTGAACAAGTGAAATTGAAAACAATCTGGAGTCTTTCAATTGCGATACCCTCATTTTTAATATATACTATGGTGGAAAGCTTTACAGCAAAACTCATAGCTCTTGCAAGAACCGGCGGTACTGTATTGTATGAAAACTACGGCGTTCACATGTTGAAAAGGATACTGCCGGTAACTCTGTATGACGTTATAATCTTTTTCATACTGTTTGTACCAATAAGACTGATATGGGACAAACTGGGTCCAAAGTATGAAATTTTCTAGGATGGTGAAAGCATGAACAAGCTTTTTCTTAATTCATTGAAAGAAAGACTTGCGAAGATATTTAAATCAAGAATATTCTATGTCGGCCTAGGTATAACTGTTGCCATGACCGCAATTTCAGCACGTCTGTATTACCTTCAAATTGTGCAGGGAGAGCAGCACAAGGACAACGCCGCCACTATCAACAAGGTCGTTTTGTACACCGAAACTCCAAGAGGTAACATATATGACAGAAATGGCATTTTGTTGGCCACAAACAGGGTTGCATACAAGGTGCAGATGGTGAATGTGGACAGAGATCAGAGTTTTAGGGATGAAATGTATTTAAAAGTGATTAACTTGTTGGATGAAATGGGTGAAGATTACAACAACCCGTTAAAGAGATATATAGATTATCCAATAGCTTGGGGTTCGTATCTTGAAGGTGAAGAAAACGAAGACAGACGAAAGGCTTGGATAAATGGTATTGCTTTGAGAAAATCCGATAGGGACAAGATAAACACGGCCAAGGATGCTTTTGATTATCTTAGAAACGTGGTGTTCAAATTTGACGAATCCTACACGGATGAGGAAGCGTACAAGATAATGATTCTTAGGTATCAGACGTATACAATGGGTCTTAGCTACATGGTGCCTTTGACAATTGCGGATGATGTGTCCTCAAAGACAATGGAGATTATCGAAGCAAGACATCTAGAGTTTCCGGGAATATATACGGAAGAAGTATATTACAGAGAATACGTTCATGACGAAACCTTGAGCCATATAATCGGCTATGTAAGAGCTATAAACAGTGAGGAATATGAAGCCCTCAAAGACCAAGGGTATGATAGAAACAGTCTAATAGGAAAGAACGGCATAGAAAGGGCGGCGGAATCTCTTCTTCGCGGAGTAAAGGGAACCAGAACCGTATATCAGGATATTGACACGGGTATTGTCAGGGAGCTTTCATCAACTGAACCGATACCAGGTCATGACATATACCTGACCATTGACGTGAATCTTCAAAGGGCTGCTTACGATGCGCTTGTAAAAACAATAGAAGACATAATTGCAAGGAAGGACAACAAGAAGAACTTCGGTGATGCGAAAGCCGGCTCTGTTGTTGTAACGGATGTAAGGACGGGAGAAGTGCTGGCCATGGCAAACTATCCGACTTATGACAACAAGATATTCCTTGCTCCTTCCAGTGATGAAGAAGCTCAAAGAGCAATAACCGAGCTTTTTCAGGATCCAGATAGTCCAAGTCTTAACA
>FZPS01000065.1_pt119 | contig 10344 bp, 5 predicted proteins | sample 1817821 | NCBI WGS metagenome assembly FZPS01 (sample SAMEA104158645, study PRJEB21678) | metagenome | place: Germany | collected 2015-04-21 | reverse complement strand
CCCTGCCACCGCTCCTGGTTCTCGACGTAGGCGCGTGCCTCCTCCCGGGTGAGGAAGACCGCGTCCCCGAACGTCTCGAAGAACGCGAGGGGGTCGTCGTTGATGACGATCCGCTTGATCGTCGCCTCCCCGGCGTAGCCGGTATCCTCATGGGACTGGTAGAAGACGAGTTTCATGCCGCTGCGAAGCTCTTTGAAGACGGTGGCGGGTTTGATGAAGACGGTCTTGCCTTCGGCAAAGAACCGGGGCATGAGGTGTTTTGGGACGGGGAAGGTGACGCCGGTGATCTCGGGCATGATTCAGTGTAGGAGATAGCACTATATAATGCATATTCTTCTGAAAACCAATAGCCGCCGAATCGTCAAGTAAGGGCACAGTAAGCCTCAGAAATGAAAATCAGTACGAATAAATAGTGTAATCGGCTATTCCTCATACGACGTATTATGCCCCTCTCGCCTGACAAACTCACCGAAAAAATCCTCACCGAACCCAGACCTCTTTCTGATCGACAACGGCGTGCCGTTCTCTGTGATCGCACTCACATCCGTATTATTGCAGGTGCAGGGGCTGGAAAGACTGAGACTCTAACCCGACGGATTGTCTATCTCCTCCTCGTACAACAGGTAGAGCCGTCTGCAATTGTTGCTTTCACGTTCACGGAAAAAGCAGCACAGAGTATGAAGAGCCGTGTGTACGAGCGTGTGAAGCACCTCGGCGGAGATGATATCTGTGCCCGTCTCGGGGAGATGTTCATTGGCACCATTCACGGCTACTGCTATCGTCTGCTGGAGGAGCACTTCGGGTATGGGGACTGGGGTGTGCTCGATGAGAAACAGGAGATGGCGTACCTTATGCGGGTCGGATGGGCTCTGGGGCTCGGACGATCCGGCTACTATGCCACCAACTGCGAGGATTTCATCAATACCCTGAATGTTTACTACGGCGAGATGATCCCGGAAGAGGCTCTAAGGAAAAAGAAAGACAGAGAATTTCTTGAAAAACTGCGCCGTTACGAGGCGTCACTGGATCAACACAAGCGGCTCACCTTCAACCGCATGGTGCAGCTTGCGGTGGAGAACCTGCAACGCCGTCCTGAAGTGGCAGAACACGTGAAATACCTCATTGTCGACGAGTACCAGGACATTAATCACGCACAGGATGAACTCATCCGGCTGATAGGGCTGGGGGGGAGCATCTTCGTTGTCGGCGATCCGCGGCAGACAATTTACCAGTGGCGTGGCTCCGACGAACAGTATTTCGAGGAGTTTACTACGCGGTACCCGGAGGCAGTCACCATCCACATAACCGAGAACCGCCGTTCGACCGTAGCGGTGATCGAGACGGCTAACGGGTTCTCGGACACGTTTGAGGACCAGCACTACGACCACATGGATCCGGTTCGCCGTGAGCAGGGCGGGGCGTATCTGGCAGAGATGCAGAGTGATATAACCGAGGTAGACTGGATTGCGGATCAGATCCAGGCGCTTGTTAGAGAAGAGAAATGCAACTACAGCGACATTGCGCTCCTCTTTCGGAGTGTAAGCACCTCGGCGCCCCCCTTCATCGATGAGTTCAGGCGCCGCGATATACCCTTTGTCGTTGGCGGAAAAGTGGGCTTGTTCCGCCGCCCGGAGATCCTGGGCATAGGGCAGTTGTTTGCGTGGCTGTGGGAAGATGGGTTCTGGCAGCAGGGCAAGTGGTCAAGGTTGCCTGCTCTCCGAGGCGAGGATCTGCTCGAAGAGGCAGTGGTGAACTGGAACCAGGGTATTCCAGATCTGGCACTGGAGGCTTCCGATGTACTGAACCTTCGTCGTTGGAAGGACTCGGTGCTGAACAGTACCTACGATAACTTCTCTCAAGTCTTCGGGGAACTGCTCGTCCTGCTCAGGTACCATGAGCTCGATCCTGACGATGTACGCCATGCGGTCATCATGGCGAATCTGGGCCGGTTCAACACACTCCTGACCGACTACGAAACGGCAATTATGCTTGGGGGGCGGCGCAGGAACTGGGAGGCCGACCTGAAAGGGCTGTGCTGGTACCTGAACACCTACGCGTCCTCAAAGTACGAGGAACAGACCGGCGACGACATCGGTGGCGTGGACGCTGTGCAACTGGTGACGATCCACCAGAGCAAGGGTCTGGAGTGGCCGCTGGTGTTTGTGCCCTGCATGGTCCGGCAACGGTTCCCGTCAAGCATGGTGGGCAAGGGGAGAACCTGGCTCATATCCCCGGAGCTCTTCGACGTGGCGAAGTACGAGGGGGACCTGGAGAGCGAACGCAAACTCATGTATGTGGCGCTGACCCGGGCGAAGGACGTGGCCGTGGTGAGTTACTTCACGTCCATGAACGGGCGACGAAAAGGACGAAGCGCTTTTGTGGGTGACATCGAGGATCTGCCTCACGTCGAGCCCCTCTCACAGAGAGACACACTGCCGGATCATGATTATGCAACCGGCGGCGCTGCGGACGAGCTGCGTACCTTCTCTGCCGGTGAGATTGTGGACTACGGGAAGTGCGGCTACTTCTACAGGCTTCGGCATATCTGGGGATACGAGCCGGGTCTCACTGATTACCTTGGATATGGGCAGACCTTGCACTTCTGCCTCCGGGAAGCTGCGGACCTGATGAAGAACGAGGATCTGTCTCCAATGGTTGCAGTGGCAACGGCGGTGGACCGGAACTTCTACATGCCGTTCATGACCGAGGGACGAATGGAGAAGATTAAGCACGCAGCGAAGAACCATCTAATGAGATTTGCGGAGAAGTACCGCGACGATATGCTCCGAATCCGAGAAGTGGAGACGAGGGTCGAATTCCCGGTGCAGAACGCCATTGTAGCCGGGAAGGTGGATGTCATCCTCCATGATGGGGATGCTGTGGAGGTGCGCGACTACAAGACCTCCGACACGGCGACGACTCCCGAGGACTCGGCGCTCCAGGTGCAACTTTACACCCGTGGCCTCTGCGTGCTCGGCGAAACCGTCTCCCGGGGTTCGGTGGCCTTCCTCGAGGAGGCTGCTGTGGACACTGTGGATGTGACCGAGCAGGCCGTTGCAGAATCGGTGGCACGGGTGGAGGAGGATATCGGACGGATTCTCTCGGGCGAGTTTACAGCGTGCCCGGGGGAGGTCTGCGAGCGGTGTGATTATCAGGGTATTTGCAGGTGGCGAGCATGATTGATACGGATCCGAAGATGGCAAAACATCAGGAAGAACGGTTGAAGCGGCATAAACAGCAGTTAAAGGAGAAACTTATCGAGCTGTTCCAGATCGACTCGCCAGACCTCGATTTCGGCGTCTACCGGATCATGAACCAGAAGCGGGACGAGATCACGCGGTTCATGGACAAAGATCTGATCGAGGCTGTCGATGCTGAGTTCGGGAAGTACGAAAAGGAGAGCCGCACCCAGATAATAGCAGAATTCAAGGAACTCGAACAGACCATCCGCGACACGTACGGAGACGATGCCCTCGATGCGAATGGCCTGAAGGAGGAGTACCGGAAGGCGGCAAAGGGCAAAGAACTGCATGAGAAGTGGCTGAAGTTACAGGGGGATGCCGAAGAAGCCTCGATGAGCGACCTGCAGAAAGCAGAGATATTCGCCCACCTGGAGGAGTTCTTCTCCCGTTATTACAAGGACGGTGACTTCCTCTCGCTCCGGCGGTATGCGGCGAACGAGAAGTACGCGGTGCCCTACAACGGCGAGGAGGTGCTGCTCCACTGGGCGAACAAGGACCAGTACTACATCAAGACCGACCGGTTCCTGAAGAGCCACGGGTTCGATGTGGGGTCATACCGGGTGCTCTTTGAGGTGGTGCAGGTCGAGGGGCAGTCGAACGGCAACGGCAAGGGCCGGTACTTCGTGCTTGCGGGCGACGATGCAGTGACGTACGACGACGAGAAACGCCTGCTCACCGCCAGGTTCGCCCAGGTGCCCCTCTCAGACGACGACCTCCTCAGTCGCTTCCCGCCCGGGGCCGGACGGCAGAAGCCGAACCAGGATGACATCGTGACCGGGCTGGTGGCGGAGATCCTGCGGGTTAATGGCATACCGAAGGGGCTCACAGATGCCCTGCAGACAAACGAGCGGGACACCGACAAAAACCCGCGGCTCTACAAGCACGTGATGAGCTTTACGAAGGAGAACACGAGCGACTTCTTCATCCACAAGGACCTCGGCGGGTTCCTGCGGCAGGAGTTGGACTTCTACATCAAGAACGAGGTCTTCCGGCTGGACGATCTCGGGACGGAGAACGAGGTGGCTGTGGAGCGCTACGTGAAGCGGGCGAAGGTGCTCAAGTCCGTCGCTCACCGGATCATCGACTTCCTGGCGCAGCTCGAGGACTTCCAGAAGATGCTCTGGGAGAAGAAGAAGCTCGTTCTGCGGACTGGCTACTGCATGACGATCGACCACGTGCCGGAGGAGTTCTACCCCGAGATCCTGGCAAACGAGAAGCAACTCGCCGAGTGGCGAAACCTCTATGGTGTCGGGGAGGCTAGGGCTGGGCAGACCACGCTCGCCGGCGACCGGGTCGATGAGGCGTTCCTGCAGAGCCACCCCTACCTCGTCATCGACACGGCGTTCTTCGACAACGACTTCACGGACCGGCTGCTCGAACACCTGCAGCACCCGGATGGCACGCCGGTCGAGGACCTTGACGAGGCTATCGGCGGGCTGATGATCAAGAGCGAGAACTGGCAGGCGCTGAATTTGCTTCAGGAGCGGTACCGAGAGCAGGTGAAGTGCATCTACATCGATCCGCCGTATAATACGGGGAGAGACGGATTTCTGTATCGAGATAATTTCCAACATAGTTGTTGGTTAACGCTCATGGCCGATCGCCTAAGCCTAAGCAACCCGTTGATGCGTCAAGATTCCTTAATATTTACTCAAATGGATGAAAACGAAGATGAACTTTGTCATAGCGTTCTGTCTCATATATTTTCGCGAGAGAACTATGTTGAAACAGTAGTTTGGAGAAAAAGGGGAGGTCCGCCGAATGATAGAATTATAGCGAGTGTCCACGAGAACATTTATGTTTATGCAAAATCCGTGGACAATTTCGATTTAAGACTTTTGCCTCGGTCAGACGAATCTATCGAGCGATACACAAATCCTGATAACGATCCTAGAGGTCCATGGGTAGCAGGCGATCTATCTGCAAATGCTAAAGGCGGACGGTTTGTGGAATCACTATATTTTGAGATAACGAATCCTAGGTCGGGAGATAAGTTTTTACCTCCTGAAGGTGCATGTTGGCGGTTTAATAAAGAAAAAATTAACCAATTAATAGAAGATAATAGAATATTTTTTGGTTTAGATGATAATGGTCGTCCAAAACTGAAAAGATTTCTCAGTGATGTAAGAGATGGAATAACGATACCATCAATATGGAGTGATTTACCCACAAATACGGTATCGAGATCGGAGATTAATCAACTATTTGGAGAGAACAATGCTTTTGATACGCCAAAACCAGTTGACCTGATAAAAAGAGTAGTATTTACAAGTGTTTACGAAAAACAAAGTGTACTCGATTTCTTCGCTGGATCGGGCACCACTGCCCACGCCGTGCTCAACCTGAACAAGGAGGATGGCGGCAACCGGAAGTATATCCTCGTTGAGATGGGCGACTACTTTGACACAGTCACCAAACCCCGCATCCAGAAAGTCATGTTCTCTTCCAACTGGAAGGACGGCAAACCCCTGGACAACACCGACGGCCAGAGCCACATCTTCAAGTACATGGAACTGGAGCAGTACGAGGACACGCTCAACAACATCGAGTTCCTGGACCGGGACGGCCACGTGCAGGCCACCATCTTCGGCATGAGCGACTACATGCTCCGCTACTTCCTCGATGTCGAGACCCGGGAGAGCCCGTGCCGGCTGAACGTGGACCGGCTGGCGACGCCGTTCGCCTACACCCTCCTGGTCCGCCGCGATGTGGGGTTCAACCATGTCCTGGTCGACGAGGATGGGTTCCGGGAAGTGACCGTGGACCTTGTCGAGACCTTCAACTATCTCCTCGGGCTGCATGTCCGGCGCCGGGTGGTCCGGCACCAGGGCGGTCTCACTTACCGGGTCGTCCACGGCGCCCTCCCCGACGGCAGGGTCGCTACCATCGTCTGGCGCAACTCCCCCAAGAACCCCACCGGGCACGAGCAGGCGCTCGAAGCGGACGCGGCGTTCATCACCGACGAGATCCTCAGAGAGTTCCCCGATACCGGCGTACTCTACGTGAACGGCCACTGCTTCGCACCTCGGGCAACGCCCATCGAGCCCGAGTTCAAGAAGCGCATGGGAGCGTGAGGGCATGGCGGCACAGCGGGGACGAAAGAAAGGGCAAACACCGGGAAAATCCTCGAAGGAGGGGAAACTCCGGCCGTGGCTGGTCAAGTGCGCCTTTGCGTACCGCCTCTTTGGGATGAAGTCCTTCCAGGACTTCCAGGGGACTCTCGCCGGCGTCGAGGAGGGCGAGGGTGAGGACGGGCACACCCACTACTACCACGTCCTCAAGAGCGACACCCGGTTCCGGACAGACGCCGGCGTCACGCTCGACGAGTTGCGGAACTACGACGACAACATCGTGCGGCACATGCACCGCATCAACACCCATCGTGACGTTCCCATCAACCTCAAGTACTACCAGTGGCTCGCCGCCCTCTTCACCGAGGCCTACCTGGATCGCTACTTCCAGAGCCCCGGGAGACTCGCCTCCCTGGTCGAGGAATCGGTGAAGGAGTACATCAAAGAGGCGTTTCCGTCCGTCCTGGACCCCTATGAGTATTACGAGCGGTACATGCCCGGCATGGACGACCTCCGCAAGTGCGCCTACTGGATGGCTACCGGGTCGGGCAAGACCTTCCTCATCCACCTAGCCTACCTCCAGTTCCAGCACTACAACAAAGGACCCCATCGGCTGGATATCGACCGCATTCTCCTCATCACCCCTAATCGTGACCTCACCGCCCAGCACCTCCGGGAGATGAAGAAGAGCGGCATTCCCTGCACCGAGTTCGACGCCACCGGTCTCGGCGGCTACTTCCAGCGGCAGTCCGAGGAGGCCGTGAACGTCATCGAGATCACGCGGTTCACCGAGGACAAGCAGGACGGCGGCCTCAAGCGGGTGGACATCGAGAGTTTCGGCAGGAAGAACCTCGTCTTCGTGGACGAAGCCCACAAGGGCAGCGGCGGCGAGAAGTGGAAGATGTTCCGGCGTGAAGTTGCCCGTGAGGGCTTCACCTTCGAGTACAGCGCCACCTTCGGGCAGGCGGCGGCTTCTAGAGGCGATAACGACAACCTCGCCGAATTTGCCAAGACCATCCTCGTCGACTACTCCTACCCGCACTTCTACAACGACGGCTACGGCAAGGAGTACCGCATCCTCAACGTCAACAAATCCACGTACGAAACGGACCGGGTGCTCCTCGCAAACCTCCTCACCTACTACGAGCAGAAACTGGTCTTCGAGGACCTCAAAGACGTCGCCACCGCCGAGTACAACATCGCCGACCCGCTCTGGATATTCGTGGGGAGCAAGGTCAACGTCTCCGGCACCAAGTCCGACGTGCTCACGGTCGTCCGGTTCCTGCAGAAAGTCCTCACTGAGCGGGATTGGATGGTCCGGACCACGGATGAATTCCTCCAGGGGAAATCCGGCTTACTCCACGAAAAGACCAAACATGATCTCTTCAGCCCGGCCTACCCCGAGCAGCGTCTCCGTTACCTCAGGGAGCGTGGGCTGGGCGCGGAGGAGATCTACGGCGACATGCTCAGCCGCATCTTCCGATGTGTCGAACCCGCCGGTCTCACCCTCGTGCTCTTGAAGAACACCGACGGGGAGATCGGCCTCAAAAGCGGCGACAACGACTTCTTTGGGGATATCTACGTCGGGGACGCAACGAAGTTCATAAAGATCGTCGAAGAGCACGAGCCGCAGATCAATATCGAGAAGATCGATCATCCCTCCCTCTTCCGCGCCATCGACGCCCCGGACTCCACCGTGAACGTGCTCATCGGTGCAAAGAAGTTCATCGAAGGTTGGGACTGCTACCGGGTCTCCTGCATGGGGCTCATCAACATCGGGAAGAGTGAGGGCACCGAGATCATCCAGCTCTTCGGGCGCGGGGTCCGGCTCAAGGGCAGGAACAACTCTCTCAAACGCAGCACCAACGATGCCGGCGACCAGCCCCCGAACCTCCCGCTTCTGGAGACGCTCAATATTTTCGGGGTCGACGCCAAGTACATCGGCTACCTGCGCGAGTTCCTCACCATCGAAGGTGTTGATGATTACAAGACCGTTGAACGCCAGATCGCAATCAAGGTCTGTGAGGATCATCTCCGCGAAGGCCTGCTCATCCCCCACTGGGAGAAGACCGGATTCGAGAAAAACCGGCGGTTTGTCCTGACCAGAGATCACATCGTCCCGGTAAAGGTTGATCTCCTCGCCAGAGTAGAGAGTGAGGACAGCGCGTATTACGAGGGTTTGGAAGCCGACTCCCGCCCCGACCCCGTCTCAATCGACCTGCGCTACCTGGATCTCATTGACTGGGACGCGGTGTACTTCACCCTCCTTGAGCACAAGGGCAGCAAGGGCTGGAAGAACATGGTCTTTGACAAAGCCCTGTTACGTGATATCATAGAAGACACTGGGTGCTACACCTTGTATTGCGCCGATAACGCTGTCAGACCCCAGTCATTTGAGGACGTGCAGAAACTGCAGGACGTGATTGTGCTTGTCCTGAAGAAGTCGCTTCAGGTCGCGTACAACCGGCAGAAGAACGCATGGATGATGGAGAACATCCGAATCGAACGCCTTTCAGAGACACACGGCAATTTTGAGTTCCAGAAGTACGTCGTGAAAATCCGCGAAAATGAGACGGACGTAATCGAGGCGATCGATACGCTCGTCCGGCAGGTCGACCGGATCTATGCGGACGGGAACACAAAATTTGTCACCAATGTTTTCTTCCAGAACCACCTGTACCAACCTCTGCTCGCAAAGACCAGTAAGACGTCAAGCAGGATCGCCGCAATCTCCCCGGAAGGGCTCAACGACGGCGAAGAAAAACTGGTACAGGGAATTAAGAGATACATCGATGAGCACACAGATCTCTTTGACGGAAAAAAGGTCTACCTGCTTCGCAATATCCCGAAAAATGGCGTAGGTTTTTACAAAAACTCGTGGTTCTACCCGGACTTCATCATGTGGGTGGTCGATGACAGCAAGCAGCATATCGTCTTCCTTGAGCCGCATGGGATGGTATTCAGTTCCGGGCCTGAAGATGAAAAGGTGCAACTAGCAGAGGATATCAAGGAGATCGAGCGGAAAGTCAATGCAAAGTACCAGAATAAAGGCATCGACTGTGGAATCTCGCTCGACTCCTTCATCATCTCCGTAAGCCAGCCGGGCGCGGTTGCTGAGACATCTCTTTACAGAACGAAAGAGCAGCGGAAGAAGCACCACGTCCTTTCGCTTTACCAATCTGATTTCATTCAAGAGCTGTTTGAGTTCGTTCTCTCATGAGAACCATCAAACCAAACATTTACGTCTTTTTCCCACAATCACTCTGCATGACGCGTTGGCTTGCAATATCCAACCGGACAAACTGGGAGATCACCCGGAAGAAAAATATCTGGGGTGTCCCTCAGCGCAATAAAAACATCATCGGACGGGTGAAATCCGGCGATACGGTTCTCATCTATGTGTCGCAGCAGAAAGATGGCGACAATCTGCTTCCGTCGGCCGTGACCGGAGCGTTCGAGGTAGCATCTGAGCCTTACGAGGAACGAACGAAGGTGTTTGTCGCACCCGAGCAGATGGGCGATGAAGTCTTCCCGTACCGGATAAAACTGAAGCCCGTAAAAGTTTTCGACCCTCCAGTTGAGTTCAAACCGCTCATCCCGAAGTTGAAATTCATCACCAATAAGACGATGTGGACCGGGCATATACGGCAGGCGATGCGGGTGATTCCGGAGGAGGACTACCAGACAATTCTGAATGCTGCAAAATCCTGATTTGCAAGCCGAAAGCGCAAACAGACATACGATACTGACACATTCATCTATCGGGGCTGTTACGAATCCTTTTTATGCCGACTCTGCATAGTCATCACTAATCTGGCACGTACACAACGCTTTACCCTCCGATGGAATCCTTTGAAGGATTTGATAGCCGCATCTGGCGCTAGGGTGAATGGACTAGACAAATCGCACATATAGTCCCGGATAGAACCATGAATCGGTTGATCGGAACCATCGTGCTCGAGCACAAAAACAAGCGCATTCATCTCACTGAGATTGAGAGCGCCCTCAAAGAGCGCGGGATCAACCTGTTC
>FZPS01000010.1_pt292 | contig 10344 bp, 8 predicted proteins | sample 1817821 | NCBI WGS metagenome assembly FZPS01 (sample SAMEA104158645, study PRJEB21678) | metagenome | place: Germany | collected 2015-04-21 | reverse complement strand
CGTCTAGGTAGCCTTTGTAAGTTTCGCCTATCAGTCCCTTTTTTTTCAATTCGTTGATGCGCGGCAGGCGTTTGACCATATTTTGCTTGATGCTTTGCGCATCCTGGGCATTAAGCTCGACGGCGTAAAATGGCAGGCAGAAAGCAAATAGGCAGAGCAGGGCAAGTATATTTTTCATGATATTCTCCTAGGTCTTTATCAGTTAGCCTCGTCAATGTCGCCGAAGAAGTCGTCAAGCGCCTTGTCAATTTTCACATTGATGTCAATAGTGATGTGTATCGGTTCGATTTTGATGGGCTTGATCTCGCTTTCAGTCTTGATCTCGTGACTGCTGCGCAGGCAGGCGCTGGTGCTCAAAAGAGCCGCGGCAAGCAGGGGCAACAGAAAAAAAGTGCGTTTGGGCATGTCGGGGTTCCTTTCTGAGTTTGCGGGTTGATATGGCTTTAAAAAACTTTGGGTTTTTTGTTGCCGGTCAGCCCAGGGCTGTAAGCTTTGGAGCCAAGGTACTGGCTTTATAGAGCTTCGTCATAATATGCAACGTAAAACCGCGATTATTATTCTATGGTGAGCTTATTCGCCGCCCGGCTGGATTTTCTTTTGCAGATCCTGGTAGAACTTGATGCTGCTCTCTAGGGGTATGTTCAAATTCAGGTTCAACATCAGCCCGGTGAATTCATTTGCCAGCTCGGAATGCTCCAGGCTGCCATCCTTGGGAATGTAATATAGCTTGTCTTGCGGGCGCCCATTGCTGGCAAGCTGGATTTTGAGCATTTCTTTTTCGCTGTTCATATTGAGCTTCACCCATTCATAATCGAAGTTGGCTAAAGCGGCCAGTGCGAAGGAGAGCTGGGTGGAGGCTGCCGCACCGGCGGCGATGCCTGCGCTGGGGCGCAGTTTGATGCTGCCGGTCTCGCCCGGGGTTGAGTAGAGGAAGGCGTCGCGAACGCGCAGGCCGCGCTCTGAGAAGCTGATTGGCAGGCTGCCGCTGATGCGTCCCTCACCCTGGTCCAGGCCGACCCCGAGCTGTTGCAGCAATGCTGAGAGCCGCAGGCGGTCGCAATGGAAATTAAAGACGCTGCGGCGGTTTTCCGGATTGATGCGGGCCGACTCCATTTTCAGGTTGCCCTCGCACCACTTCAGGCTCAGTCCCTCGATATGCCAGGCGCTGGGCGCTTCCATGCGGAAGCGCAGTCTTCCGGAGTTGACCGCGATGTTGTCCAGTGCCAGGCTTTGGAAGGCGAGCAGCTGGTTGCCGGCGCTGTGCAGTCTGGGCAGGTCGGGCATCTCGAAGTTGATTCTTATGCCTTGCAGCGCGAGGTTTTTCTCATTATTGCTTAATTCTCCGTTTTTCAGTCTGAGACTGGCCTCGCCCCTGCCGCCGCCTGCACCGTATTCGTAGCTGGCATTCAGTATCAGGCTGGCCTTGGCCTGGAAGTCCTGCATTTGCGGCAGCAGCTTTGGCGGCAGTTGCTCGAGGTCAAAGTCCTGCTCAGGCAGTTCCAGGCGGCATTTCAGCCAGGGCTGTTGCTTTTTAGCGAAGGGGAAGCACTCTGCGTATAGCTGGGCTTGCAGGCCGCAGAGCTGGCTTGCAGCCGCATAGCTGAGCGCATCTTTGCTCAGGGTAAAGCCTCCTTGCAAGTCGGCCAGACTGTTTTTTTGCCAGAGGAGCCGGCTGATATTGAGGCTGCCGCCTTGGGTCTCGGCCTCAGGCAATGGCCAGAGCAGAGGCAGTTCGGCATTGAATTCTGCCTCAATCTCCTGCTCGGGCAGTTGTACGCTGCCCTGTGGCAGGATGCAATTTCCCTGCCAGCAGCCCTGGTTCAGGCTGACTGTGGCGCCCAACTCTGCCGCCTGAGCCTTTAGCTGGCTGGCAAGCTGCAGGAGCAGGCCTCGAAAATCGGCATTGAGCTTAAGACTGCCGTTTTTTCCCTGCAGCTGCAGTTTTGCGCTTTGGCTTTCGGCCTGCATTTCCCCCTGCTGCAGGCTGCTTACGCCTAATTCCAGCTCGGCCTGGTAGGCCAGCTCAGCGTCCAGGTTCAACTCGGCCTCCAGTGCCTTGATGCTACTGTTTATATTCATCCCCGCATGGTAGAATTCCAGTGCATTGATAGCTTGCTCGGGTTTTTGACGTACAGTCAACTTTAGCAGCTCAGCGGTTTTTTGCAGCTTCAGCTCTGCTGTCAACAAGGCCTGTTGAAGCGCTCTGAGTTTGAGCTGGCCACTCAGCTCGAGCCTGGCCTGTAAAGGCTGCTCAAGCTTGATGTCTTCCAACGCGAAGTCGTAGCCGGAGTAGCTTCCTTGTATGGCGGAGACCTGGGCGGCGGCCCTGCCTTCCTGCAGTTGCAGCCGTACTTCCGACTCCGACTCGATTTTTAGTTCATCATGCTTATATTTCCACAGGCAATCGAGTTCGGCCTGTATGCTGCTTTGTTTGGGTTTGTTCAGGTCCAGGCTGTAGGAGCCTAGGCCTTGCAGACTGAAATCCAGACCCTCAGGCAGTCGCTCTTTCAAGCTGTTGGGCAAAAATGCGCTTTGTCCGTTAAGCAGGAGCTTGCCATTGATTTGTTCCTGGTCGAAAGCGCAGATACCGTAGCTCACCAGGCTGTTGAGCGAGTTTCGGGTTTTGAACACATAGGTCCAGTGCCCCGGGGCAGCGCAGTGTATATTGGCGTAGCAGGCGACTGGGAACTCCTCTTGACCAGTGTATAAAAGCAGACTCCCGTCGAGCAGCAGATGCTTGAAGCTGAACGGCAGGTTTTGTACGATTTCCGCGAGCGGGCGCGGCTCCTGCGCGCTGTCCTTGGGCTGACTGGCTGGCAGCAGTTCGAGCAGAGGCAGCAGGGGACCCTCGCCGCTGAGGTCCAGGCACAGGCTGACTCCGCTGATCTGTATGCGGCGTATGCGGCGCTTCAGTATCTCGAAAGGGCCATATTCCAGGCGAAAGGAGACGATGCGCAGAGCCTCCTTGTCCTCTTCCTGGTCTTGCAGGGCCTGGAAGGCGAAGTCGCTGTTGAATAAGCCAATGTGCTTGACCTGCAGGCTGAGCGCGCCGTCGCGGTTAAGCTCGGCTAATACCTTGTTGACCTGTTTTTCCACCGCGCCAGGCAAAAATATAAGCAGCAGAAGCAAAGCCAGCAGGCATAAATTGCCCAGGGCAAAGAAAAAAGCCCAAAATTTGCCGGCCAGAAGAAAAAGACGCCGCCGCGGCTCGGGCGGCTCAGAAACTGTGCTGGAGTTTTCAGGCATGCTGGCAAAAGCTGATATGGCTGACTTGTAGGCGCGAAGCGCAGGAAGCGCCGCTCTGTTTTATAACCGCTGTTCGGGCTGAAAAACCTCAAAGACAGATTACATTTGTTAGGTGTCGCGCTTTGAGAGCGCCGGCTTCCAGCCGGATGGAAATTTGGACACTAAGACACACGAAGATACACTAAGACACACTAAGGCTTTAAGTTCGGGCCTTGGACGGGGCTGCACTAGGGTCTAAAAGGTTTTTGTACACTCACTAAGTATAAGTCTTCCGGCGGGGCTTGTCAAATCCAGCAATGCTGCTGCGCCCGCTTCCGGCAGGCTACTTCCTGTAGGCCTGCAAAGAAGCAAAGTTTTGTTCTAAAGAAAGGCTATCATGAAAAAATTACGTTACGGCGTCATTGGCGCCGGCGGCTGCGGCGCCGGCAAACATTTGTCCTCCTATGCCAAGCTGGCTGAAAAAGTCGAGCTGGTCGCCGTCTGCGACATACGTGCCGAGCGTGCAGACCAGATGGCTGATGCTTTCAACGCAGAGGCTTCATATACCGACTACAAAGAGATGCTCGAGGCTGAAAACTTGGACTTGGTCAGCGTGGCCACCCCTAACCATGTGCATGCTCCGGCTACGATTGCGGCCTTGCAGGCCGGCTGCCATGTGCATTGTGAAAAGCCGGCCTCCTTGACCCCGGAGCTGGTGCAGCAGATGGTTGCAGCTAAAGAGCGCAGCGGCAAAAAGCTGATGATAGGCCTGAACAACCGCTTCAATAACTGGGCTCAATTAGGCAAAAAGCTGGTCGAGGCCGGTCGCCTGGGCGAGATATATCATGCCAAATGCGGCTGGAAGCGCCGCCGCGGCATACCAGGCAAAGGCGGCTGGTTCACCACCCGGGAACAGTCCGGCGGCGGACCGCTGATCGATCTTGGAGTGCATTTCATTGACGTGAGCAACTACCTGATGGGCTTCCCTGAACCGCTGGCGGTTTCCGGCCAGACCTATAGCAAGTTTGCCGATGGACAGCCATTCAACCCCAGAGCCAGCGGCTATACCGGCACCTATGATGTCGAGGACCTGGCCGTGGGCATGCTGCGCTATGCCAATGGCTGCACCATGCAGCTGGAGTTCAGCTGGGCCTCTAATATCGAGGAGGAGTACACCTTCGTCGAACTATACGGCGACAAGGGCGGACTGGCTTACGCCAGGGATAAAATGACGCTGATCGAAGACTTCCAGGGTAGCATCCTCAAGTCCAACCCCGTGCTGAAGCCAGACGAGGAATGGGGCAATGTGGAAAGTAGGCACTTTGTGGAATGCATACTCGAAGATAAGGAGCCTATAGCCCGGCCTGAAGAAGCCGTCGTGATTATGAAGATCATCTGCGCGCTCTACGAGTCGGCCAAGCTGGGCCGGGAGGTTCTGCTGTAAGCCTGGGGCGAGGGCTGAAAATTGCGCCCATATCATCACAGCATTCCCATAAAACCGAGACACTACTGGAGGACGACAGCAAGACCGTGAGGCAAAAACAAACTATTGAATTCAAGCGTGATTTACGTGCCGCCCAGGCGGACCGCGAAAGCCTGGCAGCGAAAAAAGCGGCGCTGCAAATGCGCGCGCGGATGCTGGCCAGCATCCGCGCATGGTTCGCCGCACAGGGCTTCCTGGCAGTGGAAACCCCAGTGCGGCTGCCGGCTCCGGCGCTGGAAGACTATATCGAGGCGACGGCGGCGGAGGGACAGTACCTGCGCACCTCCCCGGAACTGCATATGAAACGCCTGCTCGCCGCCGGCTATGAACGTATATATCAGATCGGACCCTGCTTCCGCAAAGACGAAAAAGGCGCCCGGCACCTGCCTGAATTCAGCATGCTCGAATGGTATAGGGCCAAGTCGGACTGGAGGCAAATCCAGCGCGATACCGTCAGCCTGCTAAGAACAGTGCTGCAAGACTGCCGGCAAGAACTATGCTGCCGCTTTAAGGGCCAAACACTGGACTTCGCCGCGGACTGGGATGAGATCAGCGTAAGCCAGGCATTCCGCAAATACGCCGCCCGCGAGCTGCAGCAATGCTTGCAAGAGGGCTGCTTCGAAGAGGTCCTGGTCAGCAAGGTGGAGCCTAACTTGGGTCTGGAGCGCCCCTGCTTCCTCAGCGAATACCCGCTTGAATGCAGCGGCCTGAGCGCGCCTGTGGCCGGCAAACCCGGCTTCGTCGAGCGCTGGGAGCTATATGTCTGCGGCCTGGAGCTGGGCAATGCCTGCAGCGAGCTGCTCGACCCCGCCGAGCAGGAGCGCCGTTTCCAGGCCTGCGCCAGGCTGCGGCAAAGCCAAGGACGCCCGGTTTACGACATGGACCAGGACTTTATGAACGCGCTTTGGCTGGGCATGCCCAAGTGCGCCGGCATAGCCATAGGACTGGACCGCCTCGCCATGCTGCTCTGCGATGCGCAAAACATAGACCAAGTCGTGGCTTTTCCTAGCTGAGGGGGAGGACACGAAGGGCCACGAAGGGCCACGAAGGGTTTTTTGGACGCGGTCTAGCATAGGGCAGTAGTGAAATTCAACGTAAGCATAGAAAGGATGAGGTCATGGGTCTGTTACAAGATTATCAAGTGATTCTGAGTGATTTAATGCAGAAGATTCTGCTCGAGGAAAGCGAAAACCTGGGCGCTGCCGCCGAGTTGCTGGCGCAATGCTATGCAGAGGACCGGCTTATTCATGTCTTTGGAGCCGGCGGCCATTCCGCGGTGGCCGCCATGGAGATTTTCTGGCGCGCCGGGGGTCTTACCAAGATCAACGCCATGTTCCCCTCCGGCACTAATATCCTGAGCGCGCAGCCCACCACTGCGAAAATTACCGGACTGGCACCATATATATTGAACTACTACGATGTGAATCCGGGCGACCCCCTTATCCTGGTCAATTTTTACGGCTTGAATCCGATTGCCGTTGATGTGGCCTTGGAGGCTCAAAAACGCGGGGTGAAACTGATCACGGTAAACTCCCATAGTTTCGCCAAGCAGGTGCCCATGAATTTCAAGTGGCGGCATCCCTCCAAGAAAAACATTCATGAGCTGGCTGAAGTGGCCATCGACAACCATGTGCCTTATCCCGACGCCGTGCTCAAAGTCGATAAGCTGGAGCAGGAAATCACCCCCAGTGCCACTATCCTTACCTGTTTTGTGCTTAACTGCCTGATGACTGAAACCATCAGCCGCCTGGTACAGATGGGGGTGCAGCCCGAAGTCTGGATCAGCAATAACATCCCGGGCTGCGATGAGCATAACAACCCCTTGGTTGATAAGTATAAGCATCGCATACATCACCTTTATCCGGTGGTTTAAGACTGCGGCAAACTCAAGGAAGCAGTGACGCTACGGCAGGCAAGTTTGGTTTTTAGTGTGATTTAGTGTCCAATTGGCTTTTTTGACGGGATTTGCTTGAAAGCCTTGTTCGTTGGAAACCACACATTGCAGGAGATCGCTATGTACAAGATTCGTGCCGCCCAGATAGACTTGAACCGCCAAAAGGAGACCTTTGACTTTTTTAAGCTCTATGTGGACTTTCTGGTAGACTCCGGCTATAACACCCTTATGTTCTATATAGCCTGGCGCCTCAGGCTGCCCTCGCACCCCTTTCCCAGCCCGGAAGAAGCCTATGACGCCGAGCAGATTCGTAGCATGGTGGACTATGCTCGCAGCCAAGGACTGGATGTCATCCCGACTACAAACCTGACCTATGTCACCTCGCTGCTGAAATACGAGGGCATGCAAAAATACCTCGAGCAGGGCAGCCGCTTCTGGGGGGATCAACGCGGTAATTTTTGTAACTCAAACCCGGAAGTATACGATTTCATCGAGAGGTATCTTGGCGAGCTGGCTGAACTGGTGCCCTCGGAATATCTGCATATAGGCGGAGACGAGGCCTGGGACACGGCTTTCTGTGATAAATGCATGGGGGATGACTTTGATTTTGCCAAGGAGGAGCGCAGCTATGTCAATTTTATGCTGCGCTGCATACATATAGTGAAGCATAAGCTTGGACGACGCTGCATTATGTGGGACGACATGCTCGAGCAGTACCCCAGGGCCTTGGCGCAGCTGCCGCGAGACCTGATCATGGCCCACTGGCAATATCAAGACGATTGCTACAGCAGCGTGAGTCATTTTGGCCTGCGCAAACGTATAAATAGCCTGGCCGAATATGAGCGACTGGGCTTTGACTACTTGCTCTGCCCCGCCGTCTACTCCAGCTGCAATGCCCGCAGCCTCAGCCGTTTTGCCCCGGCAAACAGTAAGCATCTGCTTGGCGGCATTATGACAGTGTGGCGCGCGCATGTGAAGCTGATTTATCGCGACCTGCCCAGCCTGGCCTACGTGGGACGTTTTTGGGAAAAGAACAATCCGCAAGAGGACTTGCTCAGCTTTAAGCAGAGCATGGCCAGGCTCCTGCAATGCGAGGACGACTTGCTTTTTGCGGCATTGCGCTCCTATACCGAAAAGCATTACGCCATATTCAACTCTTTCCTAAGCGAAAATGCCCTGCTATGCTATGATTTCAATGGCCTGGACTTTTCTTCGTACGCAAATATAGCTTTGCAGCTCGAAGTGTTGCAGGAAAAACAGGCGCTCGTACAAGGCGAGCTGGGACAGCGAGTTATCAAAGAAATAATTGTTTGCCTGGAGCTGCAGCAGGCCGGCTTTGAGCTTAAGGAAAATATAAGAGACTATATCTATGGTATCAGAAACCCCGATTCAGCCCAAAAAATGCAGGTCGTTTTGCAGCGTTTGCGTTATTTGGCTGCGCGCTATGCTGAAATGTGGGAGCTTTGGCGCGGCGGCATACAGCCAAACGTGATCAAGCTCGAGTTTGACAGCATTCTAGAGAAGCTGCACTCAATTATTGAGAGGGTTTTGCAGGGCAGATATTTGAAGCTGCTTTTCTGTTTGCCCGAAGAGCATGGCGCCATGCATTCGAAGTTGAGCATTCATACAGGCGGCGAAAAAAGACCTGTCGCCAGCGGAGTTTTCAAAGGCTCGCCGGTGTCAAGCACCTATTTTGAACGCGTCTTCCTGCTGGAATCAGATGAAGTGCCCGAGTCTGTGGAATTGGAGACCTGCGGCTATGGCGGCCAGGGGCTCTGTTATGTGAGTGCAGAGCTGCAAAAGCAAAAATATCTGCCCGTCCAAGTGCAGGCGCAGGGAAAAGTGCAGGACCCGCAGTTCGTCATGGACGACGACTGCAAGGTCTGCTGGATGGGGGAGCCTGACTCGGACCTGGCCTGGCAAAACCGGGAAATCAGCGCGGAAATCAGCAGCGTGACGGTAAAACTGGCCAGAAAAAACCGGGAAATGCCCACTGATTCAGACCCCGTCTAGCAGGCAGCCGGGCAGGAATTTGGACACGAAGACACACTAAGGCACACCAAGTCATCTTCGTCTAAAAGGGGCATTGCGCCAAAAATTTGCGTCTTTCATGCTATTTCGTCGGGTTTTTCTGCTTCGTCCGGCTCCCTTTTCCCAACAAACCAAAACGGGCAAGCGGTTCAAAGGCTTTTTGGACGGGATGGCTTTGCCGGATCAATGATATTTCACGGCCGTCATCCATTGTTTTGTTTCCAGGTCGCCGACGCCGAAAACCCACTCGATGAGTTCCCGCTCGTTGTCGGACGCGATCCCGGCCAGCAGCTCATGCTCTCCCGCCGCCAGCCACAGGTCTTTATATTGATTGATGGGGCAGCGGTGAAAGCTGGGAGCCATGCGTCCTCCCGCCCGCCCAAACTGGTAGACGCCATCCAGCCACACGCGGCAATTGGCCGGCGTGTTAAACATGACCCTGACATGGGCGGACTCCTCGAGGGTAAAGCTGAAACGCATCAAAAACAAGGAGTCGGGCGGAATATGCTCGGCGGGCATGCACCCGAAATTTCCGGAAAACCCGCAGTGCCTGGTCTCGGCAGGCAGTTTCACCGGAAAACGGTTGGCATCCTGCGCAAACCAGGGCTTCAATACGGCACATTGCGCATGGACGGCATGCGCGCTGAAATCCGCTGTCCCCGGCTCGGGTTTTGCCACACTCGGCAAGAGCCGCTTGCGCAAGCCCACAATCATGTCGCTGAACTCGTCGAGGCTGTCCGGGGCTGTGATTCCGCGGATGCCGGGGCTGAGGATCAATTTGCGTCCGATGGGTCTCAGCCACTCCGGCCCGATTCCGGCGGGATTGATGATCCCCAGGATGGCGCCCGCGCTTGCCGCCGTGCAGTCTGTGTCGCGCCCGCAGTTTGCCGCGATGCATATGGTTTTGCCGAAGTCCCCTTTTCCGAGCAGCAGAGCCATGACGACAAAACAGAGGTTCATCACTGCATCAGTGAAGTTTTCACTGCCCCACAGCTCCAGTATGCGCTGCCGCTGCCGCTGCCAGTCCGAGCACTGCGCACAGTGTCTGATGCAGTCCCGCAGAGCCTTGGCCAGGCGCGACTGCTCCGGAATGACTGAAAGGCCGATTTCCAGCAGCTTTGCGATGCGGTTTTCGACAAAGGCGGCACTCTCCAGGGCGGCCAGGAACTGGGCGGCATAGATTCCGTCCCCGGCATGATCAACACAGGCGTCCTCATAGGCGTAAGCCGCCGCCAAAGCCGGATTGCCCGGGGCCAGGCAGGCCCAGAGCTCACTGCGTATGGCTGCCCCCAGGGAGTCCTGGAACCAGTTGTCGTAGGCTCCGGAATATGGGGGCGGGATGCCCCTGCGCAGGTTTCGCAGGGCCAGGCCGTATTCATCCCAGGGAAAATCCACGTGTTCCAGCCAGCCTCGGGCAAAAAGCTCCCTGTCGACGCGGGGCTTCTCCATTGCATTCAGGATGCATGCCCAGAGCACTTGCAGGTCAAGGTCGTCATTCGCCGTCATGTCTTCGGGCACCGGGTCGTACCCCTTCAGATGCAAAGGTCCATCACAGCCCTCGAAAGGCTGTCCCAGCGTACCGCCCGCCGCCTTGCCCAGCCAGCAACTCATGGTTTGTTCGCGGAAATCATTCATTGTCTGCTCCCTTGACTACATTGAGCCCGTCCAAAAAGTTCATAACGCCAAAAGGCCGTTAGTAGCGCCCTTACAG
>FZPS01000168.1_pt63 | contig 10345 bp, 13 predicted proteins | sample 1817821 | NCBI WGS metagenome assembly FZPS01 (sample SAMEA104158645, study PRJEB21678) | metagenome | place: Germany | collected 2015-04-21 | reverse complement strand
TCAATAGAAAACTTACTTATATCCTCATGGCTAACCTGAGTTTCATTTTCAGTAACTCTTTTCTTCTTCTTTAAAGTATTTAAAGCAATATTTATTGTTATCCTTGTTAGCCAGGTGTTAAAATACTCCGGTGATTTTAGCTTTCTTATTGAAATGCACACCTTATAAACCACCTCATTTAGCACCTCTAAGGCCTCATCTTCATTTTTCATATAAAGATAGGCTATTTTGTAAATATCACCTTTGCATTCATGCATTATTTCTGTCAAAGCTGATTTACTGCCTTTAATGGCCTTGATTACCTTTTCCACATCAGTTTTCATAATACCCTTCTCCTAAATATTCTTTAAATTGCCTTCTATTACTATTAGACAATTGGCAGTTTTAAAAAGTTTTTAGATTTGTATGATTTTATTAGAAATAATATAGGTATATAAGAAAAAAGGATATACTCTCTGTATATGAACAACAGAGGATATCCTAACAATTTTTAATATAGATTAGCTAGTCAGATTTATTAGGAAATATGTTGTGAAATTAATTCTCAAACATACAGTGTCATTTGACTTTAAAATCAATATAGAGTAACATTTTACTCTAATAGTAATATACTTATAATTTTACCATATCCGTTTTTTAGTTCAATTGGTTGCTAGAAAATATGGGCCAAATACTGGTATACTATTATTAGTTATTGCATACTTTTATGTACTTGTTTAGTAAGGGGGCGAGTTTATGAATATTAAGTGGGAAAGAGAATGGGATAATATTTATAAGGAACAGGGAGAAGTACAATCTGAAATATTACCAACTGCTAAAATAGCTGCTGATATTTTTAAAAGGTCTGACTGTAAAAGGATAATGGATTTAGGCTGTGGTACAGGCCGACATACAATATATTTGGAAGAGCAAGGATTCTATGTATATGCTACTGATATTTCCGAAACAGGATTAGAATACACTAAATCAAAAGCAACGAAGCTTAACTTGAATAATATTGAATTCAAACAACACGATATGAGAGAAATACCCTATGATGATAATTCTTTTGACGGGATTTTATGTGTTTGGACTACAGGCCACGGAACCTTAGAGGACTGTGGTAAAAATGTAAGTGAAATATATAGGGTTTTAAAACCAAACGGAATTGTAGTAGTTGATTATGTTTCAACAGCAGATGAAAACTACGGAAAAGGTGAAGAGATAGAAAAAAATACTTTTATTAATAATGTTGAAGGAGAAGAAAATATTCCTCATCACTACTCTACCATTCAGGAATTAAGAGAGTTATATAGAAACTTTTCTAATTTAGAGATAACGCCCATTGATTATTATTTTTTTGATGGTTATGGAGGGAAGCATACCATAAAGGCTTTTGTGGTTATTGAGGTGAAATAATTGGCTTGTAGAAAATCGAGAATGATAATATGCCGCCTTATTTCTTTTATAACCTTATCCCAATTTGATGAAATGTTAGTTACTTAAAAACTTAACACTTTTTCTTCTCCATCACTGACATAATTTATAACAATGAAGTATTTAGTCACTGTCTTTACTTTGTTGCCTATATCACTCATTCTACATACTATTGCTTCTAGCAGACCTAATGTTAGCTGCCCCATTACTGCTCTGGCTGCTACATTTTTTGATTTTTCTATTATATCTTGCTCTGTAATGCATTCTACTTGATTTATCTTTTCATATTTTAAGCGGGCCTTCTTATCATTTAACTTCCCTTTAATAGTTACTTCTTCTTTATTTGCAGATAGGTATACAATTTCATCTTTATAAAATAGGTTTAACCCGTCTACAAACTTAACTTCAGTACTAATACCCTTGTTTTTATTACTTAATATAATCTCCCTAAATAATGGTTGTATTTTCCTGTTCTATAAGAAATTAAATTTTCCTTTATTCTATCTTAAGGCTCCACCCTCATTTCTTCTATATCGCTTTTAATTATTATACATTCCTCTATATGGCAACCAGATTGAGTGCAACTTCTATACTCTGGTAATATTTATTTTTTTTTTACTTTCGTATCATTATCAGTGCTGCCTATTTTAAAATGTTATTTTCCATTAACAATTGCTTATTTTCCCTGGGAAAACTTATGAGTTTGCTTTCTTTGTCTGTGTGGTTGTACTTTACTTCAATAGGAGTTCCTATATTAAGGAATCATTTGAAAGGTTTTTGCTTTAATAAGCGTACAAGCAGTATTATTAAAAAAATCTTGCCAAAAGTTCAAATCCACCATAAGAATTCCTTCATGGGAAATAGTAAAAAGTACACATTTATCACCATGAAAGAAAGAAATATCAATTTGATCTTCTATATCAAAAAAAGATGAAAATTTCTTCAATTTTTCAATGCTATTGGGGCAGCATCTATAAATATGCTGTATTGCCTTTTGGCTCTCTCGTCGCACTTTAATCCTTGTACCAGGCCATACTGTCACCCTATTTTCTTCCTTTAGGTATTGGGATAAACTTTTTTTGATATCAGGCAATTCATCGGTGGATTCTGGAAAATCCACATTTGGCTCTACTAAACAGAAAGTATCACATTTTTTTGCAAGAAAATCTAACATCTTTATAAAATCTTCTTTTTCAACATTATTAACATAATACATACGTATCACTCGCTTTCTTAAAGTATATTTAAGTATCAAGCATATAAATTTCTTAGAACATATATTGCAACAAGGTGAAAAGGATACACAACATAATTAATGCGTTTGTGCCACAGTATTTTCATTGGTATTGAGCTTTTTTTCAAAAAAATTATTATCGGGAACGCAAGAAGCGAATAATATTGAATCTGGTGATAAGAAAAAATCAAAATGCAGAGTATGGTGTTTACAACTTGAAAAAATAGCATAATCCAATCTTTTTTTTTCTCCAATATATAAAATAGAAATATTGTAATTATACCGTAAGCACCATATTCAAAGCCTAAGAACAATGATACAAATAAAATAATAGCAAAGAGAAAAAATCTAGTCCAAGGGTATATTTTTTTGTTATTGTAGACCATTAAAAAAACTATTCCAGCTGAAAGCGTAAAACAGATATTTAAATACTTACCAATCAATTGTGAATAGAAAAATTGTGATATTAACGCAACTATTAATATTCGTACAAAATACTTTTTTGCATTTTTGGTATTTCTGTATCCTATAGCAATAAAATAAGCATATATGACAAATGATAAACGTCCGATGATTTGTAAAATTAGCATGTCGGGAAAGAAAACTTTCCCGACATGGTCAGCAATCATAGTTGATAAAGCAATAAATTCCAACATTTTTAAATAAACCAGCAGTGTCCTGCACCTTGTTTTTTTATAGTATCCATAGGATGATAATGCCAATAATTCTTACCAGCACCACTATGTTTTTGTTGCGAAGACACAAGATTAATAGGGCTCGCAGACTTACATGCATCATAGGCATATCCTGAACTAATTGCAAAAACATTTAATCCAGATTTCAATCTTGCTGCAGCAGCTGATTTAGAATTAAGTTTTGGACCTATATACACATTATCTCCATAATTTAAATATGCCATGTAATAATGGACTTGGGGTTGATCCCTCTTAAGGCGATGAGCGACAGATGATGCAGCATAATAAATAACACCAGCAACAACGATAGAAGCAGCAACTGCAAGAAGAGCTTTAAGCAATGCCAGCGCAATAGCTCCTAACCCAGTTCCAATAATCAATGATGCTTGAGCCTCAACCATTGTTTCATCAATGTGCACTATGTCGCTATGATCAGTTTCTGGGATAACATCAGCAACGATACAGTCATCAGTAGTATCTTCGACCTCGATAGAATATATTTCTATTTCTGGAATTCCTATTCCAATGCCAAAGATGGTAGAAGAGTATTCCTTTGTCTCAAGCTCATAGCTTTCTTCCTCTTTGTCAAGTTCGAGAACATACTGAACGCCATCTACCATTGTTTTCACAACAGTCGCATCATCATCATTTGTGACAATCTCAATAACGTATCCGTCAACAGTTATCGTATCAGAAAAATTGTCTGCTGCTCTTACAGCTTGAGGTAATGTAACAATAGTTAAGCTAATTACCAATAATAAACTTATCATTTTTTTTCAAACATATTTTTTCATAACAATCCCCCTAATTTCCAATATTGTTAATCACCGAATACAGAGCGTCTATATCGAAATCACCTCCTTTATTTTGATAATTCTCCTTGACTAATGCAGCAAACCCAGCTACATAAGCAGCTGCAATTGAGTTTCCATCGACATACACATAACTACCATCAATATTAGTTGTAGCTACTCTTTTTCCTGGTGCATAAACAATTCCATCATTAAAAGAAATTAAATCTTTATCATGTGCTTTTACGCCTATAACATTTTCATATTCAGCAGGATAGCTATGCACTTGCACGTCATTGTTGTAAGATGCTATCACCACTATTCCCGCTAAAGTAGCTTTATCAATGACTTCTTTCAAGTTAGAATCATTTTTTTTTGTTGAAAAACTAAGATTAATAATATCTATTTTATTATTGATGCACCAGCTAATGGCTTCACACACGTCAGATATTTCTCCCTTGCCTTCTTCATTTAAAACAAGAAGTGGATATATTTCAGCTTTTGGTGCAATTCCTTTAATTCCAATTTCATTATCTTGTGCGGCTATAACCCCCGACACATGAGTTCCATGTCCGTTAAAATCAAAAGTATCAGTGGTGTCCAGTATAAAATTGTAGCCGACTTTTATGTTTTCACCAAAATCGCTGTGAGTATCCATAATTCCACTATCAATTACAGCTATTTTTATGTTTTGTCCAGTATAATCATATTTTGCATGAGTATTTGAAACTAACTTTGAAACCATTTGTGAATTTTCAAAATTAAATGTCCCAAACTGATTAATGATTATCAGACAAACAACCGTAATCAATACAATAAGTAGTACTAAACTAATATAAACTTTTCTTATTCGAGTCATCTCAAGCGCCTCCCATCCTTATACCATCGTCCATCTAAACAGTTGATAAAGCCCAATCTCTTACAGTAATAACCATTAAGGTTTTGCGTACTAATTAATTTATTACAAAACTTAATTGGTCAGTAGTCTTGTCTAATATCCGTAAAACGATTATCAAAACACTTTTTATTCAATTCATTCCAAAACTACTCTTTTAGGTTAATTTTCGGAGTGGATAGCCTAATGAAGGATACTACATGTTATTTGAACAACTGCTCAATAAATGTAGATACATTCTGGTATTTTAATAATGAAATAAGCAGGAGGTATCCCTTCTGGACACCTGCAAATTCTCACGATTGTAATTCGTCAGAGTAAAGATTTGCCCATAAACAACAACTGTATCATGTTTAAATATCTGTAGTAGAAATCCTATTTCTCAATTCATCCAAAATTCAACTTTTTCAAGTTGTCCATTTCCTAATCTATAGCCAATCATTTAACAGTATACAGCCTTAAATTTCTTCATTTTGACAAGCCTGACTTGATTAAATTCTTATTTGAATCTGTCTATAAAAGTTGTCTGTTTCACCAAGGTTAAATTAAGACTATTTTCGCTGTAATTAGCTTTTAAGATTGAATTTTTGCAATTCTTAATGTAATAGTATATCTACCGAAGATTACCTTTGAATACACTTCTCCATTTTGGGTAATATCTTTTTTATTGCAGCCTTTGCCACGATTCTGTACATATTTTTATCCTTGTTCATTTTTCGATAGTTTATAATTTCAGTCATCAGTTCTTGCATAATCTCATAAACTTTGGTATCTTATCACCTAGAATTATCGTGATATGTTATCGAAAAACTGCTAACAATTTTGTTATGCAATGTGTATTTCTGTAATTCCGAGTTAAAATATAACACTTTTTACCGTTATATTCATTGATAAATTAACATATTATAAAATAATTGTCAACATATTTGTTTAAAAATGTATATTGTTTTATAATTGCAAATTAAAACAAACCACTTTTCTCTATTATTTATATTCTTATTTTCGAATATTTTATCTTGTTTAGTTCGTCTTCAATAAATTCTATTTCACTTTGTGGTGTTAGTATAATATTGTAGACACAAAAACATGAACGCTTTAAAATTAACAAATGAAGTATATACATTACAAAGATTCAAATAAAATACATAAAAGAATTTAAAAAATGATTGTTCAGCTTTATAACCCTGGTAAGAGTTTAAAAGATCTCATCAATAAATATGGCATATCAAATCAGCAATAAATGGTTGGCTCAAGAAAGCAAAGACAATAACTGCGGATAAACATACAATAATAACATTCACAGATTATCAAGCAATGATAAAAAATATAGCTATACTTGTTGAAAAGATTGAAATAAAAAGCTATTGCTATATTCACAAAGAAGTAGATTAAGTTTACAAAGATATTAGAAACGCTGTAAAGTCTCAACCTATAATTCTTCATTGTGACCTTGGAATTGTGCATGGTAAACTAAAATGGAGAGATTTCGGCAAACAAAAAAGGAGAAATTTATTGATGATATTATAACATAATGAATTCTCTGTTAGAATTATATCATCTAACAGAGGAGGCCAAGAAAGGTGAAGAAGTGGAACGTGTTTGCTGAAATTAAGAGATTAAAGAAACTAGGATTGAATAAGTCTCAGGTTGAAAGGAAGCTCGAGATTGACTATAAGACGGTATGTAAGTATTGGGATATGACCCCCGATGATTTTGCAGAGGCATTGAAAACATCAAAACAAAGAAAGGAACTCGTGTTAAAATATACTGTTTTGCTATGGTGCTATCGCACTCAAGACACAAATTCGCTCTTTGGTCTGAAAAGCCTTTTACAAGCAGAACATTTGTGGAAGCTCATCAGAAAGATTTTGAGTTCTATGGGGGTAGACCTAAAGAATTAGTTATGATCAAGATAGAATATTGGCTGTATATGAAAATTATGGAGATATTGTATACACTGAAGTATTTCAAAATTATATACACAGCGCTAAGTTAAAGGTTAGACTATGTAGAGCATTTGATCCTGAAAGCAAAGGTAAGATTGAGGCTGTTATAAAGTATCTAAAATATAACTTTGCAAGAAACAGACTATTTACCGATATAGACACTTTTAATGAAGATTGCCTAAAATGGCTCAAAAGAACAGGTAATGGGAAAGTCCACAGTATAACGAAAAAGATACCAGCCGAAGTGTTTACTCTCGAAAAGGAACACTTAGAACCTATATCTCATTTTAGATTTGACCAACAAATCAATTCTAGCATAACATATCCTGTCCGAAAAATCAATACCGTTCTTTATAAACAAAACAGGTATCAAGTGCCGATAGACACATATTTGCCCGGTAAGGTGGTTGCTCTTAAGCCCCTAAGTTACCTTGGACAATATCCTATACATTTATTATAATAGAGAAAGTGATAGGAGGTAAGTCATGAGAGGAAAAACTTATACAAAAGAATTAAAAGAAGAAATATTAAGAGAGGTAAAAGAGGTAGGAAATGTTTCACTAGTAGCAAGAAGACATGGAATATCAAAATCAACTATATCTACATGGATAAAGGACTCTAAGAATAAAGATGAGATTAAAATTAAGCCAGGAAGAAAGGCTTTAGTTGAGGGAGAAAAAGAGCTTGAAAAAGAACTAACAGACGTGACAAAGGAGAATGACCAGCTAAAGAAGCTTCTAGGAGAGAAGGATTTAGAAATAGCCATCCTTAAAGATTTGATAAAAAAAGCGAACCCTCAATTAAAGATAAAGTAAAAATAGCTAAGAAGTACATAGATCAAGGATACAACGCAGTTTTTGTGTTAGGAGTAGTTGGATTAAGCAGATCAACATACTATTATAGCTTAAGTGTAGAAGGAAAAGAAAAAAAGAAACCTAAAGGCAGCAAGCCTAGGGGATATAGCATAGATAAAGCAAATAGAAAGATATGTGATGAGCAGATTAAAGAATTTATTATGGAGTCAATAGATGGCGATGCCATAAACTATGGATATAGAAAGATAACCTATCATCTGCGAAAGCAGTATAACCTAGTACTCAATCATAAGAAGGTTTATAGGCTTTGTAAAGAACTTGGTATACTTAAAGCACAAAGAGTCATTAAACCTAAAATAAAGAGAGCTATTGCCATAAATAGAACTATAACAGGCTCCAATCAACTCTAGGAAATGGACATAAAGTATGGCTATATTCAAGGTGAAGATAAATTTTTTTACTTGCTGAATTTAATTGATGTATTTGATAGAAGTATTATTGGTTATCACATGGGATTACACTGTGAGGCTAAAGATGCGGCAGCATTGCTAAAGAAGTGCCTGATGAAAAGAAATCTATTTGAAGAAGAAGATAAAAAGCCTGTAATAAGAACAGATAACGGCCCCCAATTCATAAGTCATAGATTCAGCGAATGCTGTGAAGAAATTAATGTAGAACATGAGAGAATACCTGTAAAAACACCAAATAAGAATGCGCATATAGAGTCATTCCATAGGATACTTGAGGATGAATGTTTAAAAATAAATGAATTTCAAGATTATGCAGAAGCATATGAAACAGTAAACAACTTCATGGAATTCTATAACAATAGAAGACTACATTCAAGTATAAACTATATGTCACCAAATGAATTTTTTAACCTTCATTTTGGAGAAAACCCAACTAATATTCAAATAAAAGTGTAAATCTAAGAAAATTGAAGAATTTATTAGGTCTTGTCCAAAACGAAGGGGTTAATCCGGTTGAGGTAGTTGTTAAAGACAAAAACTTAAGTATATTCGACCATCCAACAGGCGAACTTATAGTAAGCCATATTCTAAGCGATTCTAAGGGAGAACTCATACGAATAGTTCATCCAGAGAAAGACACTAAGAGCGCACTTAACAAAGTTTATGACACAGTGCTGACCGCACTTGGAGGAAGCAGCAATGCTAAGCTCTTTTTAGAAAACATACATAGAGATAAATCAAGGTACTTTAAGGATCAACTGGGCCTGATTATGAAAACTTGTAAGAACCTTAACACTGAAGCAATATCAACAGCTCTTGAGTATTGTGTTAAGAAAGAACTGTGGAGCGCTGTCTATTTTAAGGATGTTGTTCATTACTCTCTAATGAAAAAATCTTCAAATACCAAGACAGAGAATCCAAGCCTTCCTAATTCCTATAAAAGCAAAACAGTAAGACCGGAAATCAGATATATTGATGAATATACAAAAGCATTAGGAGGTGAATAATATGGACAAGACTAGAAGTATTGAAGATTTAGCAAGAAACCTAAAATTAAAGAATTTACAGTTGAACCTATCAAGTATAATTGAAAGGGCTGAAAAACTTGATTCTTCATATCAAGACATTATACTTGAGGTACTGAAGGGTGAAGTTGAACTAAGGGATATTAAAGCTCGAGAGGCTAGAATTAAGAATGCTGGATTTCCAATTATAAAGAAGATTGAAGACTTTGACTTAATATTTCAGAAGAGTATAACTCAGCGCCAAATTAATAGACTCGTAGAGCTGGAATGGATTGATAAGATGTATAATCTCATCTTCCTTGGCCCTCCTGGCGTCGGGAAAACGCACTTAGCGATAGCGCTTGGATATAAAGCAGTTGAGGAAGGATACAAGGTTAGCTTTTCGACAATAGACAATTTGATGTTGTCCTTAAAAACTCAGGATATTTCGAGAAAAAGTAAGTGTAAGATAAACAGGATACTTTCATCAAATCTTGTTATTATCGACGAAATGGGGTATCTACCTATATCAAGAGAAGAAGCCAATTTATTCTTTCAACTTATTTCAGCCCTTCATGAACAGGCATCAATTGTTATAACATCAAACAATAGTTTTGATGAATGGGCTGAACTCCTTGGAGATCCTGCTCTAACTACAGCTGTACTAGACAGAATATCGTATAGATGCGAGCTTTTCAATATGACTGGTAAAAGCTATAGGCTTGAAAACAGAAAATCTTTATTCTAAAACAAATGGCAACTACTCTGGAAAATTGTTTGCCGTTTTTTTCTCCAAAAGTACTTGCCAATAACAGACGTATAAATCTATCGATTATAACAAATAATATATATCAGACATTCTGTACTCATTATTAAGTGTTTCTTTGTTATATGTTATCGTTAATGTTACTACTATATATAGCATAAGATATTCTTTTCTTACTCATATCTATGGATAGGCTATACTAAATAGGACAGTTTTTCTCCGAACATGATATAATAAAATTATTGGAGGAGAAAGACATGTCAAAAAAATATTATGAGGAAAATTTCAAGAAGCAAATTGTCAAAATATATAA
>FZPS01000080.1_pt91 | contig 10345 bp, 12 predicted proteins | sample 1817821 | NCBI WGS metagenome assembly FZPS01 (sample SAMEA104158645, study PRJEB21678) | metagenome | place: Germany | collected 2015-04-21 | reverse complement strand
GGGGTAATGAACCTGAAGAAAAAATACAAACTTGAAGAGGCAAAGCCGGTGGAGGAGACCCCCATAAAGAATCTGTCCCGTTACCGCGTCCGAAGTATTCCCGCGGCAGGGGCCCTGCTGAAAGAGGAGGACAGGGGCGAGGAGCAAATGACCCTGGTCTGATCCCGAAAACGGTATGCCGCAAGGGGCTTTGCAAAGGAGTATAAACCATGACCAGAGACAGGCTTTTGCAGATGGCAGCCATGTATGGAAGAATAATCATCGGCTCCGCTCTTTATGCCGCAGGATTCAGATTTTTCCTGTATCCCAACTCCATTGTGGTAGGTGGAGTTACGGGCATTGCGATGATATTAAACTACCTGACGCAATTGCCTGTCGGTGTTCTGGCTATTATACTCAATATACCGCTGTTTGCCGTGGCATGGAAAAGGTTTGGAATAGGCTTTATTATCTCGTCGCTGGTGGGAATGCTGGTGTCCTCAACCTTGCTGGATATGTTTGGAATGTTGTCCCTGGTAATCACATCCGACTCCCTGCTGGCTTCCGTCTATGGCGGAATCATTACGGGACTGGGGCTGGGACTGGTGCTTTCCGCCAATTCCACCACCGGTGGAATTGATATAGTGGCAAAACTCCTCAGAGCCAGATTCCAATATATTAACTTTGGCACCCTTATATTGGCCCTGGACGCCGCGATAATCATCGTGTTTGCCGTCGTTAGCAGGAAATATGACAGCGCCATGTTTGCCATCATCTCCATGTTCATAGCCTCGAAAGTTATTGATTTGGTACTTTACGGTGCCGCAAGCTGCAAAGTCTGTTATATTATTACCGATGAGAGCGCAGCGGTTAAGGACGCCATAACGAAGCATCTGGACCGGGGCGTTACCCTTCTGCGGGGGGAAGGGGGCTTTTCAGGCAAGGAGAAACAGGTTATTTTGTGCGTAATCAAATACCAGCAGATTGTGGACCTGAAAAAGCTGGTGCGGGAAATTGATGAAAACGCCTTTATTATTATCAGCGAGTCAAGGGAAGTTTTCGGCAACGGCTTTTTAAATATATATTCCAATGATTAAGAGGTGAACATTATGAACATTGAGAAAACTATCGAGAATCTTGAAAAGCGCGGGTTTCAGGTTGCGCGATTCAAAACCCGGCAGGAGGCCGCAGACTATCTTGTGGAGAGCATAAAAGGAACCACTGTAGGCATCGGCGGCAGTGTAACAGTGGAGCAGCTGGACGTCTATGACAGGCTGTGCGAAAACAACACCGTGTTCTGGCAATGGAGGAACCATAACCCGGAGACCATCATGTCCGCCGCGAAAGCCAGGGTATATATCACCAGCGCAAACGCAGTAGCCGAGACCGGGGAGATAATCAACATAGACGGCCGGGGAAACAGGGTGGCGTCTACCCTTCATGACAAGGATGCCGTTTACATAGTTATAGGCACAAATAAAATCGAGGAAAGCTTTGACGCGGCTATGTGGCGGGCCAAGAATGTTGCCGCTCCTAAAAATGCCCAGCGCCTGAAGAAGAAGACGCCCTGCGCCGTTAAAGGCGACAAATGTTATGACTGCAATTCGCCGGAGCGGATTTGCAGGGGCCTTGTAGTGCTCTGGAAAAGGATGCTTGGCGTATCGAAAATTGAGGTCGTCATAGTAGAAGAAGACCTGGGCCTCTAGTATAAGATTTAGCCGATTCGGCGATTTTTGTTCAGGGGAGGAGCGGCATGGTAAAAAGACATATCGCCATAATACTGATTCTGGCGCTGCTGCTGACCGGCTCCGGCTGCGCCTCCATGCTGGAAAAAGAATACCTTGTCATAAGCGAGTATGAAGATAACAGCACGGATGAACAGGAGGACTCCCGGGGAGGCATAAACGACTATTATTCCCTCAAAAGGGAAATTGTTGCCCTGGTGGAAAACCATGAGGAATACGGCCAGCTTAAATTTAACAACTACAGCGGCAACGTAAGCGATGACCTGTCCAAAGCCTGCTGGGACGTTAAAGCCAATACGGCTCTGGGAGCTTACAGCATTGACTATATATCCTATGATTTGAGCCAGATAGTATCTTATTACGAGGCGGATATTTACATTACCTATAAGCGTAGCCGTGAAGAGGTTGAGGCCATTGTAAACGTCAGCAGCATTAGCATGGCCAGGGAGTGCATTGAAGAGGCGATGGCTGCCTATGAGGGCTATCTGTGCATTAAGATGACCACCATAATAAACAATACTGACACAATAAGGCAGAATGTCCAGGATCTTTATTACGCAAATCCGCTGAAATTTGCTGTGTTGCCGGAAATGCAGGTAAGTATGTATCCCGACAACGGAATTGAAAAAATCTTTGAGTTCAGCTTTGACTACAGCTTTGAGCCGGAGGAGCTGACCGCCATGAAAGACAAGCTTATCATGACGGTGTCTGACTATGCGCTGGGGATAGACGGTGATTCTCCACAGTATCAGGTCATTGGCATAAGCTCCCTGCTGGCTGATGAGTGCCAATACATCCCGGAGCTTTCCGATGATACGGAGTCTCAGAATGGCGAAAAGAACCTTGGCAACACAGCCTATGGCGCACTGGTTGAAAAAACTGCGGACAGCGAAGGAATGGCTATGGCTTTTCTCGCCCTTTGCATGGCGGAGGAAATAGAATGCAGGGTAGTTCGAGGCCGCATGGACAATATCGAACATGTGTGGAATATGGTCAGGCTGGGAGACCACTTCTACCATGTGGACGTGTCCCAAATAAAGTCCAGGGGAATGGAAGATTCTATCCTGCTGAGCGACGAAAAGCTTTGGGGCAATTACTGGTGGGATAAAGCGGCATACCCGTCCTGTGAGGGGGACTTGAATTACTATGAAATAATGGCGGCGCAGCAATAGGCGGCGGATTATGCCTTGGCTGCGCCATGGGGGCTATAGGATAAAACTGAATCTCTGATTCTGCGTTATTGTGCATTATTTTCTTTTTTATATCATTGGGTATTGACAGTTTATTATATTTTTATTATAATGCTTTTTGCGTTTTGAGTTTTTGCGGGCGTAGTTCATCTGGTAGAGCGCCACCTTGCCAAGGTGGAGGTAGCGAGTTCGAGCCTCGTCGCCCGCTCCATTAGTTTTATAAAGACTACGCACTTCACTTATTTCGTGAAGTGCGCTTTTTTCTGCCATGCCGGTTGTTAAGCGCAAAACGAAACCGGCAGATTTCAACCGAAATCCGCCGGTCTTGCAGCCTTTTTCAATGGATTGTGTCCGTATATCAAAGGTTGTCCGTAGCGTACATAATTGCGGATAGTGCCACCACCGGGGCTGTCTCGCAGCGCAGAATGCGCTCGCCCATGGAGCACAGCTTTAGCCCCGCGGCGGCGGCGATGTCCGCCTCATGCTGTTCAAAGCCGCCCTCAGGCCCCGTTATTACGGAAACGGATTTTATCCTGCCGGCGGCCTCCAGAGCCTGGCGCAGGCTTATGCGCTGACCGGTTTCATACATGAACAGGGCCAGGTCGGATTTTACCGCCTTATCCAAAGCCTCCACAAAGCTGCCCAGCGCAGATACCCTGGGGATTATCCCCCTTCCCGATTGCTTGGCGGCTTCCTCTGCAATCCGCTGCCAGCGGGTCAGCTTTTTCGCCAGGCCTTTGCCATCAGGTCGGGAAACGCAGCGCTTGCTGACAAAAAATATTATTTCCGAAGCTCCGACCTCGGTGCATTTCTGCACCAGGTAGTCTGAACGCTCCCCTTTGGGGAAGCCCGCAAGCACCGTACATTTTACCGTAGGCTCGGCAGGGCATGGGCGGGTTTCCAGTATCTCCGCCTCCACATGGCCGTCGCCAAGCTTGGTAATGCGGCAGTGATGGTCGGTGCCGTTGCCGTCGCAGATTACCAGCCTCTCGCCCAACTTCATTCTTAAAACCTTGACATGCTGGGCGTCACTGCCCGTAAGCAAGGCTGCGCCGTTGCCAATATTGCTGGCCGCTACAAAGAATCTGGGCATATGAGCGCCTCCTTCAAATTGGTTAAATGATTATCTCATATTTCCCTTCCGGGTGCAAGATGGGAACGGTGATTATGCCTCCGGCATATTTTGATATACAGGAGGTCATCGTATGGATGAGATTTTAAGCGGATTGGAGAATTTCGAAAAGGTTTGGCAACGGGTGAGGGGCGAAAAAGCAGCGCCCCGGCCTGAGCCGGAGAAAAAGTTTCGCCCCCAGCATAAAAACCTCGATGCTGAAAGACTGGAGCTTTTTATGGAGAACGAGAATAAGGCCGTTGCTTTTTATTCGGAACTTGCCAAAAAGTGTAGGGGATGGAGTAGAGAGATACTAATGGGCATCCTGGCAGATGAGCGTTCACATTTGAAAAAGCTGCAGCTTGAATATTTTCTCCTCACTGGCGACAGCTATGCCCCACCGAGGGCCTGCCCCAATGTGGGCGGAATACTTAGCTCCCTGCGTCTGGCTTATCTGGACGAGCGCAAAGCAAATGAAAGCTATGCGGAGGCAGGAAAGGAAACCGAAAACCGGGATTTGGCGGCGCTTTTCATCCAGCTTGCTGCCGACGAGGCTGGTCATGGAGAAAAGCTTCGTTGTATGATAGAGCAATCTTTAAGTGGATAGGAGACCATAAAATAGCAAAAAATTAGAGCCGGAGCCGAAAAGATTCTTCGTTTAATTCTCAAAATATCAAAGGATATAATAGAGGATTAGGCAGGAAGAGTCTTTTCTCTTTTATGCGCCGTTTGGGACGGCTTTAAACATACGGGGAATATCAGTTGACGATATGAAATAGTCGTGTTAAAATAAATAAATCAAATTGGAATAAAAAAGGAGCGGATATCCGAAATGGATGAGGGCAGTTGGTTGTCCTGGTTTATTATTGTTTTATTGTTGGGGTGCGCCGTATATTTTGCCATGACTGAGACGGCTTTTTCATCAGTCAGCAAAATCAGAGTCAAAACGCACCTGGAAAAGGGCGACCGCCGTGCCAAACGTACGATGCACGTTCTGAATAACTTTGACCGCGCCATTACTACGATACTGATAGGTACCAATATTGTCCAGATAGTTTTAGCCGCCCTGGCTACTATACTGGCAACCAAGGCTTGGGGCCTGTCTGCTGTGGCTGTTAGCACCGTAGTGACAACTTTTGTTGTATTTTTTGCGGGTGAAATGCTGCCCAAAAGCATAGGTAAGAAATACAGCGAGCGGATTGCTTTGTCAACCGCGTCCTCGCTGTGCTTTTTAATGCGCATTTTCGCCCCCATATCATATGTGCTCTCCGCCATTGGCCGCGCTGTGTCAAAGTTGATGCCGGGTGACGCAGGAGTCACGGTCACCGAAGACGAGTTGTACGATATCATTGAGAGCATGAAGGACGAAGGCGAGCTGGATTCCGAAAAGGGTGAGCTGGTTCATTCGGCCCTTGTGTTTGGGGATGTCACCGTTGAGAGTGTGCTTACCGCCCGGGTAGACATTGCCGCCATTGATGTGGAGGCCGGCCACGAAGAAATCCTCGAATTCATCAAAAGACAGAAGCACAGCCGACTGCCCGTATACCGGGGCAGCATTGACAACATCATAGGCATTCTACAGATCAGAAGGTACATAAAGGCCTATCTGAAGCAGGGGAAGGACGTCGACCTTTTGTCTCTGCTTGACGATGCCTATTTTGTACCGCAGAGTGCAAAAATCGATGAGATATTGTCTGAGATGAGCAGGAAAAAGCTTAATATGGTTGTGGTAACGGACAACTACGGAGGCACCTTGGGCATAGTCACCGTGGAGGATATTCTGGAGGAGCTTGTGGGCGAAATTTGGGACGAAGACGATGAGGTCGTCGAAAGCTTTATCAGGCTGGAAGACGGCAGTTTTGAGATAGATGCAGGCATGTCCGTAGAGGATGCCTTTGAACTCATGGGCTTTGAGGACCCGCAGAATGTGGATTTCAATCACAAACTCATGGGCAAGTGGGCATATGAGCAGTTTGACCTTATACCAAACGAGGGCAGCAGTTTTATCTATAATGGCCTGCTAGTAACCGTTTCAAGCATGGCTCAAAACAGGATACTTAAGCTTAACGCTCGCATTTTGCCCCCGGAAAACCTGGAAGGGGGTGAGGCGTAGTGGTATCCATATGGTACTTCATAGCCGTAGCCGGCTGCATCCTACTGGCCGGATTTTTCTCTGCGTCAGAAATGGCATATGCCTCTGCAAACCGCCTGAGAATTGAAAACGCCGCGGAGTCAGGCTCACGCCCTGCCAGGACGGCCTGCGTGATATTGAACGGGTATGACAGCGCCCTGTCTGCCATTCTTATAGGCAACAACCTTGCAAATATTACTGCGTCTTCTCTGGCCTCTGTCATTGCCATTCTTATCGGCGGGGAGAAATATACTGCCCTGGCAACGGCCATCATTACAGTGCTGATAATTATCTTCGGAGAGTCCGTGCCTAAGATATTAGCAAAGAGAAACGCCAACAAACTTGCTCTCAGGTTTGCCTATTTTATACGCTTCCTGATGCTGGTGCTAAAGCCGGTGGTGGCAGCGGTGGTTTGGCTGGTGGGCATTATAACCGCCCCCATGAAGGGAGATGAGATTGAAGACGAGGAGGACGTGGCAGTAGAGGAACTCCAGTCCATAATCGAAACCGTGGAAGACGAAGGAGTAATTGATGAGGAGCGGTCCGAACTTCTGCAGGCTGCCCTGGATTTCTCCAATATATCCGCCAGCGAGGTTATGACCGCCAGAGTGGACATGGAGGCTCTGGATATTGAGGACGACTGGGAAGATATCTTGGAGGCTATAAATAATTCCCATTATTCCCGACTGCCGGTGTACGAGGGCAGTATTGACAACATAATAGGCATACTGTACCTGAACCACTTCTTCAAAGCGCTGCTGGACAATGAAGTGGTGGATATACGCAGCCTTTTGATGGAGCCCTGCTATGTCTATAAAACCATGAAGCTGCCGGGAGTATTAAACGAGCTCCGCAAGTGCAAAATGCACCTTGCCATAGTTACCGACGAATACGGCGGTTCCATGGGCCTTATTACCATGGAGGACGTAATGGAACAGATTGTCGGGGAGATATGGGACGAGAGCGACGAGATTTTTTCCGATGTTATCGAGCGCGAAGAAGGCCTGTACGAGATAGACGGCGATATGAGCATATCGGATTTCTTGGAGCTTCTCGATTGGGACGAGGACAGTTTCGATTCTGAGAGCTCCACCGTGGGCGGCTGGACCATAGAAATGTTCGGGGCATTCCCGGAGCCCGGCCAGAGCTTCACCTATGAAAATATCACCGTCACTGTTCTAAGTATGGATAATCTCCGGGTCGAGAAAGTGCTTGTCGAGGTGCATCCAACGGAGGATGAAGAGGATTAAGAGGCAGAATTAAAACGAGAAAAGCCCGCCGGAAGGCGGGCTTTGATTTCAGAATCATTAGACTGCGCGGGCAACCTTGCCGCTGCGGAGGCAACGGGTGCATACGTAGACGCGCCTCGGGGACCCGTCCACTATGGCTTTGACGCGTTTTACGTTTGGCTTCCATGTCCGATTGGAACGACGATGAGAGTGACTTACCTTGATGCCAAAAGAAACGCCCTTATTGCAAATTTCACACTTTGCCATCTTTTGCTGCACCTCCTTGCAATTAAACTAAATAAACAGCTTTATTATAATAGCAGACTGTGGGAAGAAATGCAAGTTATTTTTTATTTGGCGGATGTCTTCCTTATGATTTCAAAAAACATTGCCAAATACGGGTGGATTGTTTAAAATAGGAGAAGAATACAATTATATATATGTGAGGAACCTTAAATGAGCAATGCCTATTCCGTAAAACTGAAAACGATTGTGGAAGAGCATCGGTTGGAAATAGTTCACGCATCAAAGGATTACGACAGCGCGCGCATATATACTGCTGATGTAAACAGGCCGGGGCTGCAGCTTACCGGCTTCTATGACTATTTCGACCCTCAGCGCATTCAGATAATAGGTAAGGTGGAAAATACCTATCTTGAGGGCCGGACTCCCGCCCAGCGCAGGGAAAGCTTTGAGAACCTTATGTCCCGGAAAATTGCCGCCCTTATCGTCTGCCACGGCATTGACCCCATGCCAGAGTGTGTAGAAATGGCGGAAAAATACGATATTAACCTGCTTAAGACCGATTTGGACACCTCAGAGTTTATGGCCCAGCTTATTGGCACCTTGCGGCTCCATCTGGCCCCCCGGGAAACCCGTCATGGGGTGCTTGTGGAGGTCCACGGCGAGGGCATGCTTCTGGTGGGGGAAAGCGGCATAGGAAAGAGTGAAACCGCCCTGGAGCTGATTAAAAGGGGCCACAGGCTCATTGCGGATGATGCGGTGGAAATAAAGAGAACCTCCCGCACCACCCTGATGGGCGAGGCTCCGGAAATGATACGCTACTACATGGAACTTAGGGGGATTGGCCTCATTGATGCCCGGCATATATATGGCGTTGGCGCCGTTAAACCTTCAGTGCGTATTGACATGGTTGTGAACCTGGAGATTTGGGACGAGAATAAGGCCTACGACAGATTGGGAATTGAAACCGAATACACTGAAATCCTGGGCGTAAAGGTGCCCTATATGATCATTCCCGTCCGCCCGGGACGTAATCTCGCGGTTATTTTGGAACTTGCGGCAATGAATAACCGCCAGAAGAAGATGGGATACAATGCAGCCCTGGATTTGGCCCTGCGGCATGATAAGGCAATAAGTGAAAACAAATTCTAACAGTGAGGGGAATATGGAACACCTTCAACTTGCCATAAATGAAATACGGTCACGGATTCCCCGGCTGGAGCTGAGGCTGGAGGAACCAATGAAAAACCACTGCTCCTTCCGTATCGGGGGGCCGGCGGCGGCCATGGCCCTGCCCGGCAGCCAAGAGGAAACGGAGGAGCTGTGCCGCCTGCTGCGAAACATGGGGATACGTCCCTTTATCATGGGCAACGGCACGAATCTGCTTGTGACTGATGGGCCGCTAAGGCGGATTGTGATAAAGATGGGCGAGAAAATGGGCGGTATAAACCCCCGGGGAGAAACCGGCCTTGCCGCCGGCTGCGGCGCAACTCTGGCAAGGCTGGCCACCGTTGCCCAGGGTATGGGTTTAAGCGGCCTGGAATTTGCCCACGGCATACCCGGCACCCTGGGAGGGGCCGTTGTTATGAATGCAGGCGCCTATGGCGGCGAGATGTGTAATGTCGTAAAGACCACCACATTTTTGGACGAGTATCTGCGTGTTAGCCGGTTTGCAGGGCAGGAGCATGTTTTTTCTTACCGGCACAGTGCCTTTTCGGATAGAAACTGTGTAATCTTGTCCTGCGATTTGGAACTAAAGCGGGGGGACCCCCGGGAGATACGCAAGTGTATGAGAGACTTGGCGGAAAGGCGCCGCGGCAGCCAGCCTTTGGATATGCCTTCGGCAGGCAGTACCTTTAAGCGGCCCGAGAGGAGCTATGCGGCCGCCCTGATAGACCAGGCCGGGCTGAAAGGCTATACGGTTGGCGGCGCCCAGGTTTCCGAAAAGCACGCCGGTTTCGTGGTAAACCGAGGGGGCGCAAGCTTTGAGGATGTAATCAGGGTAATGGAGCATGTCAGAGAGACGGTCTATAAAACTGCCGGGATTATGCTGGAACCGGAAATCAGGATTATAACCTGACAGTTGCCCTCTGGCATTTGAAGGCACTTAGGAGGGATAAAAATGGAGTTTTTGATTATCTCCGGCCTGTCCGGAGCAGGAAAAAGCCGTTCGGCGGATATTTTGGAGGATCTGGACTTTTATTGCGTTGACAATATGCCCGTGGCCCTGATACCAAAGTTTGCGGAGCTTTGCCTTGCCACAAGGGGCAGATATGAAAGGGTGGCTTTGGTCACGGACATACGGGAGCGGGCAAACTTCTCCGAATTGTTTAAGGCCCTGGACGCCCTGTGGGAGCTTGGCTGCGACTATAAAATCCTTTTCGTAGAAGCCGATGTGGAGACAATAGTAAAACGCTATAAGGAAACCCGCCGCCGCCATCCTTTGGCCCCGGAAGGGGGTTCCATCGAGGAAGCCGTAAAGCGGGAAATAAGAATGCTGGAGGCCGTGCGGGAGCGGGCCGATTATGTGATTAACACTTCAGGCATGACACTGGGCATGCTCCAGAGCGAAATCTACCGTATTTTTGTGGGAGAAAGCTCCAACAGGCCCCTGGCCGTAAACGTCATGTCCTTCGGTTTCAAATACGGCATCCCTATTGAAGCGGACCTGGTCTTTGACGTACGGTTTTTGCCCAATCCCTTCTATGTGTCAGAGC
>FZPS01000174.1_pt31 | contig 10346 bp, 4 predicted proteins | sample 1817821 | NCBI WGS metagenome assembly FZPS01 (sample SAMEA104158645, study PRJEB21678) | metagenome | place: Germany | collected 2015-04-21 | reverse complement strand
ACGTCAACCCGGATCAGCATTTCTATGGCGCAGGAACCTATACCGGCTTGATAAGATTGCAGCAGTACATCATCGGCACGAAACCGTCCGCTATGTGGACTGACGAAGACATGCTCATGATGCCGGAAAAACCGATTCCGCACGAACTGGTGATTACCTTCACGGAATCCACGGAAGACTTCGACGTTCCGATTCCGGTTCGCGAAGATGAAGTTCCTTTCGGCGGCTGGTATGACAATGAAAGCTTTTCTGGTAATCCGGTCACGAAGATCGTGAAAGGAACGAAAGAGGATGTCACCCTCTATGCCCGCTGGCTGGATAGCACGCTTCAAGGCCTGATTGATTACAACGTCGTTCTGAACGAAGCCCATGGCGTTTATTACATCATGGTCGCCGTTCCGGGCGAAGAATTGGATACGGACAGCATCACTTCGATTAAAGTGATCATGGAAGCCGGAAACATCATTGAACCGCGCGAACTGACGCCCGATACCGACACGGTGTTGTGGTTCGGCGTTGCGAAGATTGACGGTGTCATGACGAAGGCGGCCGGAAAATATGCTTACGAAGTGACGCGCAAAGACAACTCGACGTACAGTTTCTTCATCGATTACGATCCGGAAGAAGTCATTGGCGTTCCGGAAAAGATCGAAGCGGAAGTTGATTATACTGCCGTATACAACGAAGATCATGAAAAGTATTATATCATGGTCAAGGTTCCGGGCGAACTGCTCGACGCAGCAAGCATCAAGTCGATCCGGACGCTCAAGCAAGCCGGCGAATACCTCGCAGTCCCTGTCGATCTTGTTCCCGACACCGACACGGTTCTGTGGTTCAGCGTGGCGCTGAAGAACAAGAACTTGTCATTGAAAGAGAACGGCGAATATGCCTATGAAGTCGTAAAAGCTGACGATAGCAAGTATGTCTTCTTCTTCAACTATGACAAAGCGCAAGTTCTGCAGGAATTCCTGATCGAGTATGAACTTGATGGCGGGGAAAACGACGAAGGCAACCCAGAGAAAGTCATGAGCGACGAGTTGCCGGTAACGCTGCTTGCACCGACCAAATTAGGATATGAATTCCTTGGCTGGTTCGACAATCCCGCGAAGGAAGGCGAACCCGTCGAGAAACTTGAGAACTTGACCGGTGATGTGAAACTTTACGCGGCATGGGAACTCATCGATTACAACATCATCTATGACCTCGACGAAGGCGTAAACGATCCGGCTAACCCAGATAAATACAACGTCAATGAATTACCGCTCGTCCTCAACGACCCCGTTAAGGAAGGATACGAATTCCTCGGCTGGTTTGATAACGCCGCCGGTGAAGGCGATCCCATAACGGAAATTCCTGAAGAATTTACCGGCGAATTGAAACTTTACGCCAAATGGGAACTCATCACCTATATCATTGAATATGAGTTCAATGGCGGCGAATTGGAATATCCCATTTTTAAGACCCGCGACGAGATGATCATGGCGTTCCTGACCGATTATTATAACTTCCTTGGCTTAACCGAGATTGACTTGACAACCTTCATGCATGGCGAAGGGAAAACCGAGGGTTATGACGGTCTATACGTAGAATCGGCTTATTTCACTCAGTTATATGAAGCGAATAACCGGTCGATCGATCCCAGCACCGGTAAATTCATCAACCAACCCGAGTACAACCCGAAATGGCTGCCGCTGTTTGATTTGATCGCGGAATACGTCGTTACGGGTAATCCGGCACAAAACTGGTGGGCAAGCCCGGCCGGTGTTGGTATTTACCGGTTGAAACCGTTCATCCAAAAACGAAATCTGTGGACCTGGGAAGGACCGGAACACGCAGCAAAGATTGAGGAAATCGTCAACCGTATTCCTGAAGAGTATGTACTGCCTGAAAGTTATACTCAGTTTACACCGACGATTACCTTGAGAACCCCGAGCTTGGAAGGCAAATTATTCTTTGGTTGGTTTGACAATCCGGGATTCGAAGGCCTGCCGATAACTGAGATTCCGACTGGCTCCAAAGGCAACCTCAAACTATATGCCTTGTTTGTTGATGTGTTGCTTGTGGTAAGCGGAAGCAACGAAACCTCGGTTGGTGAGCAGATCACCCTGACAGCCAACCTTCCGGTCACCTGGTCGTCAAGCGACGAGACCATCGCCACTGTTGACGAAAACGGTGTTGTAACGCCTCTCGCGCATGGCGAGGTCACAATCTACGCGAGAAGCGGCGGCCAAGTCATAGGGCATGAAATCAAAGTATATCCCCTCCCTAACGAAATCATATATGAGGGTTCCGAGGAAGTCTTAGTCGGCGGTACGACGAAGGCTTTGTATAAAGTTCTTGCCGAGGAGGGCGAAGCGCTTCAAAGGCTGGTAGCTTTTGAAAGTTCCAACACCTCTGTTTTCACCGTCAATGAAAGCGGCATCATCACTGGTGTGTCTGAAGGCGAGGCCATCCTCAAGATCAAATCCACTCTTGACGAAACGGTATTCGTTGAAGTAACGGTAACCGTTCATCTGGAGGATTATGAATTTGATATGTCGAAGGTCGCCGTGTCTGGTAGTCACGTCGATATGGAAGCATTTGTACTGAATGGTGAACTTTACGTCATCGGCAAAAATGCTTTCAACACCCTGGCGGACGCGCTCACGGCTGTCGGTGCTGGCGCGACAATCTATGTAGCGGAAGGAATCTATGCCAATAATGCTACTGTCAGCAAAAACAACATCAAGATCGAAGGCGTCGGCAAAGCCATTATCAAAGGCACGATCAGTGTTAGCTCGGGCGTAAGCGATTTGACCGTAAAGAAACTTAATTTTACCGATGCTGGTCAAGTTTTGATTGCCGCTGCCGGTAACGTCAGTAACTTTACCTTCGAAGATAACTACATTTACGATTCAACCGCGACAGTTGTCAGCTTCACAAACAACGGTACCGCGAACAACAGCAACTTCGTTATCCGTAACAACATTTTCGAAGTCGTTGACTTGAAGACACTGACGGCCCGTTACATCCGCGGCGGCAACATCGTCAACCTGACGATTGAGAACAACGTATTCGTCGGCATTAAGGGACAATATGTTGATGCAATCCGTATTGAAGGCAATAGCGATGCTAACGCGGCTGGTGTCGGCGCTTCTGGTAAAGTCATTATAAAGGGCAACCTGTTTAAGAATATCGGTCAACGCGCAATTTGGCTAAGACGCTATTCCGCGACTTTGGTCCAGATTTATGATAACGAATTTAATTATGCCGGTGACCAAAACTATGGCGGCGGCATCCAACTTGAAATCTGGGTTTCTGGACAGCAGACAGACATCCTGATCAAAAAGAACACTTTCAAAAACATTGAAGGTTCGTTTGGAATCAGACTGAATAACAGCGACTTAACTGCTGATGCAACGTGGAAAGTAGAGATCAATTACAACAAGTTCATTGATTTCCTCTATCCCGCGAATTATGACGATTATGTCCAGGCTTATTCTGATGCGGCGAAGGGCTTAATCAACGCCGATTACAACTACTTCTCGGTCGCTCCGACAGCCGATCGTATGCCGTACGTCGGCTCGTATGATCATCAGTTCGCTTCCGAGGATGAAGTGTTCTTCGCAATCACGTTTGCCAAAGAATTTTCCGTTGGTGATGTGGTCGAAGTCATGGGCGTAGTTACCTCTCGCGTCGGTAATAATGCCTTCATCCAGGATTCAACCGGCGGTATCTACCTGTACCTTGGTGGTAATTCTGATTACAGCGACATTCTCGTTCTCGGTAATCTGGTAAAGGTAATAGGCAAACTCGACAATTACTACAATCTTGTTCAAATCAAAGAGATTGAATCGATCGAGCTTGTGGAAGAAGACAAGGGCATGCCGGAAGCCGTTGAATTTGAGGATGAGCTGGAGTTTTCCGACCTGCTTGCGTTGCAGGGATCGATAGTAACCATTAAAGGTTTCGCCATCAAGACGATTCCGACGATTGGTACGAGCTCATATAACGTCATCATTACCAATGGAACGATTGACCTCACCGTCCGTGTTGATCAATACATCGATGCGTATAATGATGTCAAGAACGCTATGAATGCCCTGCTGGTAGGCCAATATGTTGACTTCTACAACATTCCTGTAAGTCAGTATAAAGCCGACGCGCAACTGATGCTCTCGACGCTTGAACAGATGGATGTTATTCCGTTACCCGATGACGTAGTCGCCGATTTGATCGCTGACGTCATCAAATCAAAGTATGACGGTAAGATCTTCCCGATGGGCGATGTGATCGAACTGATCACGAGCGTCGAAGGTTTTGCCGGCGAGATTACCTGGTCCGCAGACAGTGAGGTCATTGATCTCGAAACAGGTTTAATCGCCGAAGTCACGGAAGACACCAACGTCAACTTGACCGCAACGATTTTGGTCGACGAAGTGGAGATCACGGAGACCGTCGCTATTTTGGTCAAGTACGTGGAACCTGCTGAATTGGAGTTCAATTTTGATTTCGAGGGTGGCTTAGGCGATAAATATGTCAATGACACAAGCACCGCTACCTATAAAAACCTGGTAGATAACTCCGATTTTGATGTCGAAGTACACAGCTGCATGGGTAATACTAGTTCCGTTGCCTTCGCTACAAAGGCTCTTGTCTTAAGACCGAGAACCGGTGACAACGACGGGATTGCCTGGGCGGAATTTGATTTCGGTGATGTAGATGTTAAACGGATGACGTTTGACGCTTATTACTGGAGCAATCAATCCATTCCTTTAATGATGAAATTCGAACTTCAGGTTAAAGTCGGCGAGGATTGGGTGACCGTATTTGACATCCTTGAGTTCCTGGGTTCAAGCCTTGACATCAACACCATCACGGTTTATGATCTTGAAGGCTCGATCTTCAGGTTCTATGCGGAAGGCGGCGAAAACAAAGGCAACAACGCCCGCGTTCTGGTCGACAACCTCTTTGTTTACGCATAAGAAGTCAAACGCTGTAAACCAGTTAGTGGTTTATGGAAATGCGGCGTTAACAGTTTAGCGTATATTCACTGTTAACAACATAGTTATAAAAAAGCATCTCATGCCAGTTTTGGTTGAGATGCTTTTTTATTATATATGTGCTTGTATTAACATCATTATTTATGGTGTAATACAAATGTAAAATAATGGAGCGAATTATTGGCGATTGTTGCTCTATTATATTGTTAAGGGTGAGGTAGGCAATGAAAAATAGAGTGGCAAAATTGTTTGGCAGTTACTGTTTGTGGACGATCTTGTCGCTTGTTTTTTTGCTTTTTTTCATAATAGTGTTTATATACATGCCGTGCGTTTATAATCCCGAGCATGGTGTTGAGAAATTTATAAGTCTATTATTAATTCTTTTACTCATGACTACAGGCCCGTTTATAACACATACCATTTTAGTCACAATCCTAGTATTGACAATTACAACATGTTCAGCCGTTAATCTATGTTTATCGACAATTCCTAAGCAGAAGTTTTTAACAATATCTAAGATATTTACCATAACAAAATTGTTGGGAATGATGATGATCCTCGCATGGGCATTTCGTCATTCGATTCAAGTGTCCGTCTATTTTATCGTATCAGCGGCGATTTTGATTCTGATTTCCTTGATACAACTGTTGTTGCTCTATCAACTGAAGCCACAAGACACTGTTTCAAAGGGAAAAATCGCAAGGACAGCGCAAGTTATTCTTATTATCACATGTTCGGTAACGTGTTTCCACTGGGGATTCTTTTTCCCGCAATATTTGCCTTATATAGTGTTTATTATCTTAATTGCAAACACCATCGTTGCATTGTTTTTTTCCAATAATTCCGTGTTAAACAAATCAGTAGCCCTATTGCAAGTCATGGCTTTTTTCGGAGCGTTATTGTATTTCATCGTATCTCAAGACTGGCATTGGCGCCATGATATTAAAACGCCATCTATGGAAATGAGTATTGCACTTGTTGCTTTGGCTTTGATATACTTGTTACTTGTGTTTTTCACAAAGAAAGTAACGTTACCGAAACAAATTTTCGCATTTGGATACTGCTTGTTGGGGGTTATATTAGGAGCGATTTTCATTAAAGATACCAATCAGGGAATTGAGGGATCGGAGCACCTTTTAGCTCGATCATTATACTTTTCTATGCATGCGCTTATATATGTTCTTTGTGCATTGATAATAGGAATAAAGCGTAAAATTATACGTATTTCATTGATAATTATTCTTATTCCTGCTAGCATTGTTTACTTTATTCAATTCTTAGGATTGACATTAATGTGGGATTTAAAAATCGTGAACAATCATACTTGGATATTTACTTATTATGCCCCGCCAGCCTCATATTTGATTAACGTACTGGCTTTAACATCCGGATTGCTAATCTTCGCAAATAAGAAAAATGACGATTATGTTATAGCGAAACCTGTTTAACGTAGAATATGTGATTGGTCATTCGTTTCTTCTAATTTGTTAATACATATTCCATTTTTTTATAGAAGCCAAGAAGGTTAGGCGATACACGTCTGTTTCTTGGCTTTAATTATGAGTATCGGAAAATTGTTAATCATTTTGCAGATAGATTAACGCCTTTAAAGTAAGAGCACAAATAAAATGCAAACAAAGCAGTTATATTTTATAAGAAGTGACTGAATAATATAATACTAGCAAATACAGGAACAAATTTTTTTTTGATTGCATAAGCAAAATGGTTATGTTATAATATTTAAGGCAATCAGAAAGGAGGCGTTCCGGATGAATGAAAATGTGAATATTAATGAGAAGAAACTATACGCTATCGTAATTGGCTTGGGTCTCTTTGCCATCCTTCTGGTGATATTGTTTTCGATTCCCTGGGGCGGGGATAAAAAGAAAATCATGAAAGAATATGAAAGTCTGACCAGCAAGGACCATGTGTTCGTCTCAATCAATTATCGCGAATTGATGGATAAAATCGAAAGAGGTGAAACTTTTCAGGTATATATCGGTTCTAACGAACTTGAGGAAGCCAACCAATTCGTGTTTGAAACGAATAAGATCGCAAAGCAGTTTGATGTTAATACCATATATTATTTACGATTAAATTCCTTGGAAACTGCGGAATTAACCAATATAAAAATCGAATCGGATATGAACATATCATTTCCGACGTTGATATATTGGGAAGGTGACGGCGCGAGTAAAAGCGTCGCTCACCATATCAGCAGTCTGAAGGACCCCAGTTATTACAATAATAACTGGTTCATCCTTTTGACTGAATATTTTGAACAATGTTATGAAGAATAAAGAACAATAGGAGAATACCATGAAGAAGCGTAAGGGGGTCAGGCACCTTTTTAAATGGGCCATACCCTATGTACCTTTACTCTTGCTTATCGTCCTTTGTGCGATAATTGCTCCCTTCACGTATTCGTATGTTCCCCAGTTCATTAAGTACGTTGTCGATAATATTTTAAGCGGTAAAGAAGGAAGTACAACACTGCCTTCTTTTTTGATTGAATACTACGATTCGATAACCAATCAACTGACCGCCGTATCGATTGTGGCGCTAAGTCTGGTGCTGTTCCAGATGATGCGGGGGATAATCATATTTTTTGACGGATACAGCAAGGGAAAGTTTGCAGAGAATATCGCTTACGATATGCGGAACAAATTGTACACCCATATCCAAAGCCTGTCATATCAATATCATAACAACGTCGACGCCGGTGATTTGATCCAGCGGTGCACTTCGGACGTCGACACGGTAAAGAGTTTCTTAAGTTCGCAGTTACCGCAGCTGCTCTTTATCATGACGTCGGTCGCGGCCGGCGCTTACCAGCTCGCGCGCATCAACACCGGAATCATGCTCGTCACGCTGATCGTGCTCCCGGTGACACTGACGTTTTCGATTTTCTATTACCTTTATGTCAAGAAAAGGTTTGAGGAGATAGAAGAGGTGGAAGCCGACATGACGACCGTGCTCCAGGAAAACGTCAACGGCGTCCGCGTCGTCAAGGCCTTTAACAATGAAATCTTCGAAATGGAGAAGTTCGAGAAGCGGAATTCCAAGTACCGCGAAAAGAACCGGAAACTGGTCCGGGCGATGGCGTATTACTGGAGTTTATCCGACTCCCTGACTCTGTTGCAGTATCTTGCGACCGTGACTTACTCGATTTTCCTTGCGGAAAACGGGTTGATCTCACAGGGAGACATCATCGCCTGCCTTATGTACATCGGCATGCTCGTCTGGCCGATCCGCGGTCTTGGCCGGATCATCGGCGACTTCGGTAAGGCGACGGTCGCCGCATCCCGGATCAACGACATTCTCACCATTCCCACCGAATACGTAAGCGACGGCACGCTTGAGCCGCCGATTACCGGCAATATCGAGTTCAAGGGCGTGTCGTTCAAGTTTGACGACACCGATAAGCACCTCCTCGACGGGATTGACCTGTCAATCAAGGCGGGCGAAACGGTGGCCCTCATCGGGAAGACCGGCAGCGGAAAATCGACGATTGCCGGCATCCTCGTACGCTTGCTCGATTATGATAATGGCAGCGTCACGATCGACGGCGTCGAACTCAAGGACATCAAAAAATCGTGGATACGGCAGAATATCGGCATCATCCTGCAGGATCCGTTCCTGTACGCGACGAGCGTTTTCGAGAACATCAAAATCGCCGCCAGGGATACCGATCCTGAACAGGTATACAAGGCCGCGAAAATTGCCGCGATCCATAAGGACATCGAGAACTTCGAGGAAGGGTATAACACCCTCGTCGGGGAAAAGGGCGTGACCTTGTCGGGCGGCCAGAAACAAAGGATCGCGATCGCGCGGATGCTGCTGTTGAATAAGCCGGTTTTGATCTTCGACGACTCGTTGAGTGCCGTCGACACGAGCACGGATCTGGAAATCCGGAAATCCTTGAAAGAGAATAACAAGAACCTGACATCGATTATCATCACGCACCGCATCACGACCGCCAAGGAGGCCGACAAAATCGTCGTCCTCGAAAACGGCAGGGTCGCAGCGATCGGTACGCATCAGGAACTCGCGGCCCGGGAAGGCTTATACAAACACCTGTGGGAAATCCAGGGCGCCCTGGAAAGCGAGTTTGTCAAAGAAATCCAGAAAGGGGAGGTGAACGGCGATGCAATTTGAAGAGACAGATTACAGTTACGAGAAATTTAACACTGGCATCTGGCGCAAGGTGCTCAAAGTCGTCTTAAAGCGGAAACGCTACGTCGTCCTGATGATTTTCTTCGTGTTGTTCCTTGTGGCGCTGGATATCATGTATCCGCTTTTAAACGAGTTCGCCGTCGACACCTTCTTCGGTGACGACCCTGATTTTTCGAAGAAATATCTCTATATCGGCGGCTTCCTGCTCATCATCGTCGGCTATCTGGTCTCAATCGCCGGCTTCATCATGATGGCCGGATATGTCGAGGCCGAGGTCGAATACGAGCTGCGCGGGGAAGCCTTCCGGAAACTCCAGGAACTGCCCTTCGCCTATTATGACAAGACCCCCGCCGGATGGATCATGGCGCGGTTGACTTCGGATTCCCGCCGACTTTCGACCATCCTGTCCTGGGGACTCGTCGACATCCTCTGGGGCTCGCTTTATATGACCGCGATCCTCGTCGTCCTTTTCATCACCAACTGGAAGCTGGCCCTGATCATCACGGCCTTGCTGCCGGTGCTCTTGTTCGTAAGCATCTTTTTCCGGAAAAAGATCCTTAAGGCCTATCGCGAAGCGCGGAAGACCAACTCGAAGATCACCGCTGCTTACAACGAAGGCATCCTGGGAGTAAAGACGACCAAGACGCTCGTGCTGGAAAAGGTGAAACACGAAGAATTCGATTCCCTGTGCGTCAAGATGCGCCACGACTCGATACGGGCGATACTTTTCTCCTCGCTTTTCTTCCCGGTCGTGCTCGTGCTCAGTTACATAGCCACATCCCTGACGATCAGGGTGGGCGCCGGGTTTTATCTCAATCCCGACGTCGTCTTCTCGGTCGCCACGCTTTACCTGTTCGTGACCTTCACCACCCATTTCTTCGACCCCGTGATGCAGGTGGCACGGATCCTCGCGGAACTGCAGCAGGCGCAGGCTTCGGCGGAACGGCTGATCTCCCTGATCGAGACCGAGCCGGAAATCTTTGACGAACCCGATGTCGTCGCCACATACGGAAGCCTGTTCGAACCGAAAAAGGAGAACTGGGAGCCGATCAAAGGTGACATCGAATTTCGCAACGTTACCTTCAAATACAAGGAAGGCGAAACGGTGCTCGAGAATTTTAGCCTGAAGATTCCGGCCGGGACATCCGTCGCGCTTGTCGGCGCGACAGGCTCGGGCAAGAGCACGAT
>FZPS01000027.1_pt395 | contig 10346 bp, 9 predicted proteins | sample 1817821 | NCBI WGS metagenome assembly FZPS01 (sample SAMEA104158645, study PRJEB21678) | metagenome | place: Germany | collected 2015-04-21 | reverse complement strand
GAATTTGTCCGCAGTATTCCGCAGATTATTATTATATCGTTGTCAGCTTCATATATAGCGGCTGTGTTTGTTTCGCCCGTCATGGCATATATATTTTTCAAGCCTTCAAAGGGTTCACAAAAGAAGCATAGGATCCGGACGTTTTTTGTGACACTGCTGAAATTCGCACTGAAAAGGAAAAAGCTTACGATTGCTGTACTGTTGCCTGTAATAATTCTCTGCGTATGGATGACAAGCCTTTTATACCTGCAGTTTTTCCCGAAAGCTGATACGAATATGATAATTATCGATATTGAGCATGAGCATGCAAATGATATCGCTCAGACTGAAATTCTTGCAAATCAGGTTACCGATATCCTGAAACAGCATGAAGAGATTACGGGGTACACGGTGTCGATAGGAGACGGCCTGCCAAAGCTTTATTACTCAATGGCGCCGCCTTCAAAAGCTCAAAACTATGCACAGGTGATGTTCACCGTTGATTTGAAAAAAACAGACCGGTTTAAAAGTAACGAAGAATTTTCAAGCTATCTTCAGGATATTATTGATGGTGAAATTACGCAGGGTACAGCTGCGGTGAAACTTTTAGAACAGGGAGAACCGATAGGCGCCCCTGTCCGGCTCAGGGTAGTCGGTAAACGTGATTTAACCGCCCAGGCTTCGGAGCGTATTATGGATGAATTAAGAACAATACCTGGAGCATATAACGTCAGGGATAATTACGTGGATGATTCATACAGCTTCACATTGAACATTAATGCTGACGAAGCACTGCGCATGGGTATTACACAGTACGATGTCCAAAAAGAGTTTAATATAGCGCTTATGGGCGCAAAAGCAGGATATCTGAATGAAAGTGAGGATAATGAGAAAAATAGTTCACAAATACCGATACGGGTTGTGTCCGATATAAAAAGCCCTGATGACATGAGGCTGTTTGCGGTAAAATCTTCTGCCACGGGCAGAAAGGTATTACTGAAACAAATAGCCGATGTCGGCATAGAATCCGGAATTTCAAATATTCAAAAATATAACAGGGTTAATTCGATAACGATTTATGCGGATGTGCGGCAGGGGTTCAGTTCGACGGATATTCAAAAACAGCTTGAAAACAGGCTGGAAGAAATCGAGCTTGGCGATGTTGAAGTTGTTTTTGACGGGGAGCGAGAATCTATATTTAAATATTTTGGAGATATAGGAATCCTGGCCATATTTGCCGTCTTTGTAATTTATATGATTCTTCTTATTCAATTTCGATCGTTTGCGCAGCCCTTTGTTGTAATGGCAACAATACCGTTATCGGTCATAGGCTCTGTTATTGGACTGTATTTATTCCGTCAGCCGCTGTCGTTTACATCGCTGTTCGGAGTTGTGAGCCTGTTCGGGATTGTTGTTAACAATGCCATTGTTCTGGTGGATTATATAAATGTTAAAAAGGCTGAAGGCATGGCCACCGACCAGGCCTGTATCGATGCCGTCGAAAAACGCTTCAGGCCTGTAATGCTTACGACAATAACGACTGTTGTCGGACTTGTTCCGCTGATTCTTTCAGACAGCAACCTGTTCAGGCCAATGTCGATATCCCTTGCTTCAGGGCTGTCGTTATCCACATTTTTAACCCTGATCATAATACCTGTCGTCTACGCGATTGTGGATCGGGGGAAAGAAATTGTTACTGATCAAATGAACAATAATTAATTTGTCAAGGGGACGGTTCAAACCGTCCCCATTACAGTCCCCCGTAAGATCATTGAAAACATTGATTAGGCGCATTCCTTTGAGCCGGAGAAGACGTGAAAACCCCCGGTTGCAGGCTTTCATCCTGAACCGGGGTTTTTTGTTAAGGTTGTCAAGAGGGCGATTCTTTTGACACATTTTATTTTATATAATATTGCACCCTGAAATAGAGTGGACTGGTACAAGCAAGAGCAAGATATCCTTTAAAAGAATTAAATTGAAAAAGCCAGTTATTTATTCGGAAAAACACAGGATTTTTGCCTCTTTACATTTTTGAGAAAACGGGGTATTATGGAAAAGGATTAAAAATTCAATTTTTATGTCCCTTTAAATGCACAATTGGAAATTCCGATCTAAAGGGTTTCATGTGAAAGGAGGTTGTTTGATGATGGTACGTTTTGATTTGTTTGATTTTAAACTTTATTTGGCGTGCATATATTTTGATAACAACCTGCATTTAAGGGAAAACAAGCCCCTTTAGCCCCAAAATGGTATTATGAGGCTGCAGGTTCTTTGGAAACTGCAGCCTTTATTCAATTCTTGTTTTTCCAAAGAATCGGTCATTAGGTTGTTTTGTGAAAAGAGAAAGCGGGACGTTTCATGCTTTTTCTAGGGAGGTTATGATGAAAAGGTTAAGAATACTTAAGCAATTCATGAGAAAAAACCTGCTGAGATATTTTACGGCAATTGCTTTTTCAGGGATCGCGGTATTATTCTCTATAATCAGCCCTATGGTGATTAGTTTTACGGTTGATTCCGTAATTGGCTCCGAGCCGATCAATCTTCCGGGCTGGCTGATGAATATAGTGGAAAATTACGGCGGAAGAGAAGCCCTCAGAGAAAATTTGTGGATGCTTGGTGTAATTTTTGTATTGCTGACATTGATAACAGGAGTATTCCAATATTTAAGAGGACGATGGATCTCGATAAGCACAGAGAACGGAGCAAAAAACATAAGGGATGCCATATATGATCATCTCCAGCATATGGAATATCATGAGCATGTAAAATCCCAGACTGGTGACCTGACGCAGCGAAGCACCGCGGATGTGGAAACAACGCGAAATTTTCTTGCCGGGCAGCTTCCCCAGGTCGGAGAGATTATAATAAATGTGACGCTAACACTTATCACAATGCTAAGCATTAACGTGGGGCTCACATTATATTCGCTGTGCGTTATTCCGTTTATATTTATTGCGTCGGCCGTCTTTTTTACGAAGGTAAGGAAAGTATTCAGACAGGTAGAGCAAAGCGATTCCGAATTACATACGACCCTGCAGGAGAATTTAACCGGTGTTCGCGTTGTAAAGGCTTTCGGAAGGCAAAGTTATGAAATAGATAAGTTCGGCGAAAAGAACAGGAAACATAAGGATAATGTTAAAAAGCTAATCGATACAATGTCCTGGTACTGGTCAATGTCGGATTTGCTTTGCATGGCGCAGGCCGCGCTTGTATTGTTTATAGCTATAAGCTGGGCTTCGTCCGGGCGGATTACGCTTGGAACGGTAATTCTGTTTACCGTCTATATACGAAACCTTATATGGCCTATCCGGCATCTTGGCCGTGTTATATCGGATATGGGCCAGGCGTTCGTCGCATTTGACCGAATTATAGAGATCCTTGATAAACCTGTTGAGCCAAAGGAAGCTAATGGCTTAACGCCGGAAATTAAGGGAAATATTATATTTAAAAATGTAAGTTTCCAATACCCGGACGGAACAAGTCCTCTAAAAGATATCAGCTTTGAAGTGAAGCAAGGGCAGACAGTTGGGATATTAGGACCGACAGGGTGCGGCAAATCCTCGTTAATGCACCTGCTGGTACGGCTTTTTGATTACAACGAAGGAGCAATACTGCTTGATGGCTATGAATTGAAGGATATCGACAAAAAATGGCTCAGAAGCCATATTGGGATTGTCCTTCAAGAGCCGTTCCTGTTTTCAAAAACGGTTCTTGAAAATATCAGAATAGCAAATCCAAAAGCGGCACGGCAGGAAATTGAAAACGCCGCGAGGACCGCAGCGATACATGAGTCGATTATGTCTTTTGAGAAAGGCTATGATACGCTTGTTGGAGAAAAGGGCGTAACGCTTTCGGGAGGACAGGTGCAGCGAGTGGCAATAGCGCGGACTGTATTAAAAGATCACCCGATTCTTATATTTGACGATTCATTAAGCGCGGTTGATATGGAAACGGATCTGATGATTCGTGAAGCGCTGAAGGAAAGAAGCAAGGGGGTTACGACATTTATTATATCCCACCGAATCAACACTTTGGCGCAGGCGGACCTGATAATCGTTATTGATAAGGGACGCATTATTCAGAAAGGAATTCATGATGAATTGATCCGTGAGCCGGGAATGTATTCCAGGATATGGGCCGCGCAGAGCGATGAAGATTAGCGGAATTATGATTTGACAGGGTTTTGGAATATTAATTAATGAGGTAGATTTATATGGATAAATTTCAAGAGGAAGTATTTAGCAAGGGATTTAATATAAAACTGTGGAAAAAATTAATTCGTTACACAAAACCATATAAAAACAGACTTATTGTACTAAGCATATATATGTCAATCCTTGCCGTGTTTGACGCTGTGATACCGCTGATGCAAAGATATGCCATAGACAATTATATAATAGTTAAGAGCACCCGGGGAACAGCACCATTTTATATAGTGTACTCGCTGATTACAATTATACAGGCTGTAGTTGTAAAATTAATGATTTCTTCGGCAGGAGTTGTTGAAACAGGGGTTTGCCATGATATACGAAAAGACGGATTTGAGCATCTTCAGGCGCTGTCATTTTCATATTATGATACAACCCCGGTTGGGTGGATGATGTCAAGGCTGACATCGGACATATGGAGATTAGGCCACACGCTGTCATGGGGACTTGTAGATTTTTCATGGGGGTTTTTTATGATGGCGGTTACAACGGTTGTAATGCTTGTTTTGGATTGGAAACTGGCGCTTCTTACGTTTACCGTCATTCCTCTGCTTTTTGTTGTCAGTGTCTATTTCCAAAGGCGGATTTTATTCAACCACAGGGATATCAGGAAGAACAATTCCCTGATTACCGCCGCATTCAATGAAGGGATTCAAGGGGTGAAGACTACAAAAACACTTGTTCGCGAGGCTGAGAACCTGAAGGAATTCCAGGTGCTAACCGGTGAAATGAACAGAAAATGTATAAGCGCCGCTACATTTGCGTCCGTATATATGCCTATTGTAATACTTCTTGGCAGTATTGGAGCAGGTCTTGTCCTGTGGAGCGGAGGAACCGGGGTTATTGCGGGCAGGGTAAGCTACGGAACTTTGACTGCGTTTGTAACGTTTGCTGTTCAATTTTTCTTCCCGATACGCGATATGGCGAGGATATTTGCTGATTTGCAATCGGCTCAGGCAGCGGCGGAAAGAATTCAGTCGCTTCTGGATACAAAGCCTGATATCGAAGATGACATTGAGGTTTTAAGCAAATTTGGATCAGAAAAGGGAGAATGGCCTAAAATAGTTGGAAATATTGAGTTTAAGAATGTTAGCTTTTCTTATAAAACCGGTGAAAAGGTCCTTGATAATTTCAGCCTTTCTGTAAAGCCCGGTGAAACGATTGCACTCGTAGGGGATACTGGTGCCGGAAAAAGTACTATTGTCAACCTTGCATGCAGGTTTTATGAACCAACCGAAGGGCAAATAATTATCGACGGATATGATTATACCCGTATGCCGGTACTGTGGCTGCATTCAAATCTTGGATACGTGCTTCAGAACCCCCATTTGTTCAGCGGAACGATAAAGGACAACATTATATACGGTAAACTTGACGCTACAGAGGAAGAAATAATAAAGGCGAGCAAACTTGTTAACCTTCACCCGATTGTGGAAAGGATGGAAAAGGGATACGACACTCAGGTCGGCGAAGGAGGCTCACTTTTGTCTACCGGGGAAAAACAGCTTGTATCGTTCGCTCGTGCGATAATATCAGATCCGGCAATTTTTGTTCTTGATGAGGCCACTTCATCTGTTGACACGGAAACAGAGTACCTGATACAGCAGGCGATAACAAACATTTTGAAAAACAGAACAAGCTTTATTATAGCGCACAGGCTGTCGACAATCCGTTCCGCGGACAGGATACTTGTAATCAGAGACGGTAAAATAACAGAGCAGGGAACCCACAGTTATCTTCTTTCACAAAGAGGATATTATTCTAGGCTTTACCGGAACCAGTTTGTTATGACGGCGGGCAATAGTTAGTGTATATTTTAGGCAATAATCGTTTTTAAATGCATAAAATCAAATTACGGTTAACTATCATAGAATGAAATGAACATAAAAAATAAAAAGGAAGATGATTTTATGCAATTTATAATGCCGGGAATGCACCGGCTCCCGCCTTTGCCTTATCCTTACAACGCATTGGAACCGGTAATCGGTGAAGAAACTTTAAGGATACACCATGACAAACATCACAAAAGCTATGTTGACGGTCTTAACAGAGCGGAACTATACCTTGTAGAGGCGCGAAAGACCAATAACATCGAATATATTAAATACTGGGAAAACGAATTGGCATTCAACGGCTCGGGACATATCCTTCACAGCATATACTGGACCGTTATGGCTCCGCTTTCTACAGGAGGACGGCCGGGACAGAGAACTGTTTTTCATGTAAACCAGTATTTTGGCAGCATGGAAGCAATGAAATCCCAGTTTATTGATGCGACGGAAAAAGTGGAAGCATCGGGCTGGGGAATTCTTGCATGGAACCCCGCATGGTGGCGAATGGAGATTTTGCAGGCCGGTAAACACCAAAACCTGACCCAGTGGAGTGCAATACCGCTGCTTGTCTGTGACGTATGGGAACATGCATATTACCTGGATTACAGAAACAGAAGAGATGAATATGTCAATGCGTGGTGGAACCTGATCAACTGGAACGAGGTGGAAAGAAGGCTTGAGCTTGCGATGAAAGGGCAGGTGCCTCTTGTTGAATAAAACCAAACCAAAAAGGAGAGCTTTTGCTCTCCTTATTGTTTACCAGTTTCCGCCCTGATTGCGGTTTCTGTTATAGCGCTGCTGCTTCTTTGCCCTTCTGCAGTCGGCGCATCTTTGCGGTTCGTTTTCAAAACCTTTTTCTTTGTAGAATTCCTGTTCGCCTTCGGTAAACACAAATTCCGCACCACAATCTTTACAAACTATAGTTTTATCAGCCATTTCATATACCTCCTTAATTATTTTGGATTAAAATACTTCTTGACTCCACGCTCCAAAAAAAATTAAAGAGGCTGTTCAGGGAAATAGCTTAATCCAATATGTTATATTTAATGACCTTTGCGTATTTAATATAACACGCATGGAATAAAAAAACAAGAGCTTTATAAATTTTCTCTATAACTCACTGCAACAGTACATGTTTATATTAATTCCCGCGGTACCGCTTCGTAAAAACTGAAAATTAAGGTAAAAAGCAATGGTTGTATTGAACGCCCTTAACATTTATACTATAATAAATTGAGTTGCTAATTATTGTATGACATCCAAGAACAATTAAGGGGACGGATTTCCCCAGAGTACTGTGAACAAAAGCTTTCTTTGCGGATAGAATATTTCCTTGGAAAACTTTTAATATAAAATAAAAAGGCCAGGCAAGTTTTTGTTAAAAAAACCGGAGGTGCATTTTAAATGAAAAATATTCCATTGTATGAGGTCAGGCAAATTGAAACACTTAAGGATATGTTGAATAGCAGTGCCGAGTTATTCAGTAATGAAACGGCATTTCTAATAAAAACGGAAGAAGGTGGGCCATATAAGCCTGTTACTTACACACAATTCAGGGATGATGTTAATGCTTTAGGCACAGCGCTTATAGACCTTGGACTTTCCGGCAGGAGAATAGCAATAATAAGTGAGAACCGTTATGAATGGGCTGTTGCATATCTGGCAGCAGTTAACGGTACAGGGGTGGTTGTTCCTCTGGATAAAGAGCTGCCCGTATCGGAAATAAAAAGCCTTCTTTTAAGATCAAAAGCCGATGCGGTTTTTTATTCGAAAGCGAAAAAGGAAGATGTGGAATCCATTGCCGAGGAAATCCCCGGTCTTAAGTATCTGATTTCAATGGATTCCGATAAAACAAACGGTTCGGTTTATTCATATCAGGATCTTTTGACAAAAGGGTATTCGTTAGTAAGAGAAGGAGAAAGAAGTTTTCTTGACGCGGAAATTGACAAGGAAGCAATGAGTATTCTTTTATTCACATCGGGTACGACAGATAAATCCAAAGCGGTTATGCTGTCGCACAGAAATATTAGTTCAAATCTTATGGACATGTGCTCGATGCTGTATATTGACAAAAACGACGTTTTTCTTATGCTGCTTCCACTGCATCACACCTATGCGTGCACATGCGGCTTTTTGTGCCAGATATACCGCGGCTGTACAATTGCTTTTTGCGAAGGGTTAAGGCATATTGTCAAAAATCTTAAAGAGTCGAAAACTACAATACTAATTGCAGTTCCTCTGATACTTGAATCAATGTATAAACGGATATGGGATCAAGCGTCAAAAGATCCAAAAACGTTGAAAAAATTGAAAACAGGCCTTAAAATCAGTAAGTTTTTAAATGCAATTGGAATAGACGTTAGGAAAAAGCTGTTTAAACCGATTCATGAGAATTTTGGCGGAGCAATGCGAATGTTCATAAGCGGCGGAGCGGCGATAGATCCCCAGGTTGTCCAGGGTTTTCAGGACTTTGGGATCCATTGTGTGCAAGGCTATGGTTTAACGGAATGTTCGCCGATTATCGCGCTGAACCGGAACTGCGACTATAAAAACAGTTCAGCCGGCCTTCCGCTGCCGAACACGCAGATAAAAATAGACAATCCTAATGAAGAGGGCGTTGGGGAGATTATTGCAAAAGGTCCAAATATAATGATTGGATATTATGAAAATGAAGAAGCCACAAAAGAAGCAATCGTTGATGGATGGTTCCATACCGGAGATCTGGGTTATATGGACGATGATAAATTTGTATATATAACCGGCAGAAAGAAAAATGTAATTGTTACTAAAAACGGTAAGAATATATACCCGGAGGAAATCGAAACATTGTTAGGAAGAAGCCCCTTCGTTTCCGAATGCCTTGTCTACGGAAAAGAGGGAGAAGGCACAGGTGAAATAGAGGTTGCGGCGGAAATTTATCCCGATTTGGAAAATATACGCGAAGAGCTGAAAACAGAGAACCCCACCGAAGAACAGATTCATAAGCTGATTGATGATGAGGTGCACAAAGTGAATAAATCGCTGGTGCTTTATAAGTACATCAGGCATTTTTCAATTCGTGACATTGAATTTGAAAAAACCACAACAAAAAAAATAAAACGCCAATACGACTAATACAACCTGCCAACTGATGGGGACCTTTTATAGTTTTTAGATAAAATCAAATGCGCCGGATAAATTCCAATCCGGCGTTTTCCTATATACTTGTTATGGGCGGGTTTGCTTATGACGATAAAAACAAGGACGATATAATGCTGAACAGCCTGCCGCTGAAAAGATATAATATCGTTTTGGCAAAATATATTTCACTGTTAACCCTTCTGTTTCAGACATTAAACCTGAAAAGTGTTACATCCCCGTCCTTCATTACATATTCTTTCCCTTCCGAACGCACAAGCCCATGTTCTTTTGCGGCATTATATGAGCCCGCTTTAATTAATTCGTCATACGAAATAACTTCGGCACGAATAAAACCGCGTTCAAAATCACTATGGATTTTTCCGGCAGCCTGAGGAGCTTTTGTTCCCTTTACTATTGTCCACGCGCGAACTTCTTTCTCACCTGCGGTAAGGAAGCTGATAAGCCCGAGAAGCTTATAGCTTTTTTTAATCAGCTGTTCAAGACCTGATTCGCTAATTCCCAATTCAGAAAGGAACAATCCCTTCTCATCATCACCAAGTTGTATGATTTCCTCCTCGATTCGCGCGCAAATTACCATTACTTCCGCGTGTTCTTTATTAGCGTAGTCTTCCAGCTTTTTCAGGTATCGGTTATCGGCTGTATTAGCTAAATCATTTTCGGATATATTCGCGCAGTAAAGCAGCGGTTTAGATGTCAATAAAAACAAACCTTCGGTGTATTTTTTCCATTCAGGCTCTATTTCCATCGAGCGAACCGGCAGGTTAAGCTCAAGATGACGGAGAACGCTGTTAAGAAACTCAACCTCATCGTGGTATTTTTTTTCCCCGGATTTTGCTAACTTTTTTACCTTTTCAATTTTTTTTTCAAGCAGTTCAATATCTGCGAAAATCAGTTCAAGGTTAATTGTTTCAATATCGCGTATAGGGTCTATCAAACCGTCAACATGGACAACGTTCGGATCATCAAAGCAGCGTACAACATGTATTATTGCATCAACCTCACGGATATGAGATAAAAATTTGTTTCCAAGGCCCTCCCCTCTGCTGGCTCCCTTAACCAACCCGGCAATATCCACAAATTCTATCGTAGTAGGCGTAACCTTCTTTGGGCGGTACATTTCGGCGAGCCGGTTAAGGCGTTCATCGGGTACGCTGACAATTCCGACGTTTGGTTCTATCGTGCAAAA
>FZPS01000114.1_pt493 | contig 10348 bp, 7 predicted proteins | sample 1817821 | NCBI WGS metagenome assembly FZPS01 (sample SAMEA104158645, study PRJEB21678) | metagenome | place: Germany | collected 2015-04-21 | reverse complement strand
CACCACGACACCACGACACCACGACACCACGACATCACGACATCACTACACCACTACACCACGACACCACGACACCACGACATCACGACATCACTACACCACTACACCACGACACCATGACACTGCGAACCAACATATACACATTCATGTAGACAAAATTTGAAATAGATTGGATATAATAGAAATAAGAAAATATGAAAGGAGCTTGCTGTAAAATTTTTAAAAATTTTTTTGAGTAATATGGATAAGAATGTTAGAGAAGAAAGAGAATACAAGAGCTTATTTGCAGACGAACGTTATGCCAAAAAGGCATGGCGCAAGTTCATTGGACAATCATTGGAGTCACCAGCGAGCCCATTAGAATTTATTGGCTCGTCTGGTGAACCAACAAAAGACTCTATTATATATAACACAGCTTACAATTCTGTTAAGCAGAGGTTGTTAGCAGAAGGTATTTCAAGAGAGCCTATGAAGGCCGAAGTGTTGGTAGAAACTAATGTTATTAGAGCATCATTCGAAACAACGACTTTCAACACAATTCTTGAAAGAACTGCTGGTAAAGTTAAAGATGAGGTGTCTATAAGCACATCTGCATATGAAGACTTGACAGATGAACAATTAGAATTGTTAGCAAGACATGAGGCTAAGAAGAGACTAGAAGATGATAACGCTTAAAGAGTTACAGGCTGAATATGGTTATGATTTGTTAACGCCAGAAGAAGTTTTGGCAATACGTGAACATAAACTGAATTGGACAGGCTTGTATGGCGAAATTGTTCTTCGTAAATGCATGCGCTCATATCCCGCGTATCTACAAGCCGTTAATTATGGATATATTATGACACCATATCATTATTCAATGGCCGCTAATTTGCAAAGAGCTTTTGAGCGTGGACCGAATGCTGAACCGGGACGAGAGAGAATAATAGACTATAAAGACAAATATGACCCAACTGTACCAGACTTTAACAGAATGCCATATGGATTAATTTTATTGAGCGCACCGCCACAGACTGGCAAATCATTGACGATAACCGAGTCATTCCAGTCATGGGTACTCTGTAAATATCCCCGTCTAGGCGTCTTGACACTAGGGTATGCCTCCGACTTTACCGCAAGATTTGGCCGTAGAAATAGAGATAAGTTTCAAGAATTTGCTCCTAAACTTACTCATGGACGGGTCAAGTTACACGATAAGATACAGAGTACCGATGAGTGGGAGACAATGATAATCGACGAGATAACTCACCTATGGCAAAATACAAGTGGTGGCATGTCCAGTGCAGGGTTACGAGGAGTTGTTACTGGCAAAACTGGTAATGTGGTTGTTATAGACGACCCTGTTAAGAACATGCAAGATGCTACATCGGACGTGTTGATAGAAGGCAATATAGAGGCGTTTCAGTCAACGGTTGAGACGAGATTGTTAGGTAATCCGGGGTCATTGTGTATTGTCATGTGTACTAGATGGGTGCCTAATGACTTGATAGGTTGGTTGAGAAGAAACAGAAAACCATTTATTGTTGGTGACTTTAACTATGCTGCCTTATGTACAGAAGATAATATGGCTACTGACCCACTAAAAAGAGAGATAGGTGAAGGTATATGTCCCGAGATGGGCAAAGACGCAACTTGGGCAAATATCATCAGAGAGTCATATCTAGCATCGGAAGGTGACCATGTATATAACGCACTATTCCAAGGCGAGCCAAGTAATGCTAAGGGCAATTTGTTTAGGGCTGAGGACTGGGGCGAATATGAGATATCAAAGCATTGGTCGACAGATGAACAAATACGTCGTTTTGATAGAGTTTATATGTCAATAGACGCTACATTTAAGGACCTAACGACCAGTGACTTTGTCGCAATGGAAATAACCGGGGTAAAGCAAGGCAATACGTATTTAAGATATATTGTTAGAAAGCAGATGGACCTACCAGACACGGTTGACAAGATAATAGATTTGGTTAAGAGATTTCCGGAAATTGACGTTATCTATATAGAAGATAAGGCTAATGGACCCGGCATAACACAAGTTATCAAAAAGTGGCGAAAGAAATTAGGTATACCTGAAAAAGACTGGCCTTCAATTACCCCGGTCGAACCAGAAGGTGGTAAATATTCTAGGGCACAAGCGGCCTCCATATATCAAAGAGAAGGTCGATGCTATATACCTTGTGAAAAAGACGCGCATATGTTATCAAATGAAGAGGACTTTGTGTGGGAAGAAAAAGGGCTTAGTTACACACATTGTTATAAGTCGGAATTAGGTGGTTTTCCGTACTGGGCACATGATGATATGGTAGACGCATTTTCACAAGGTATTAAGAAGAATATTGGGTTGTTGAGTGGTGAAGAGCAAGTCACTAAAAAGGTTTTGAGGTTTACGAGATATAGTAACTGGTGGCCTGAAATGTGGGAAGATTTTAAGGCATTAAAAGACCAGAACGTTAAAAACGAATTTATAAGAAGACACGGGGCTCCAATGGAATGGAAGCCTAAAGAGGAGTTTGCATGAGTTTATATGATAGTAGGGTGAGAACCTACCTTGGTTATAATGATGTTGGCACTAGTACACCTAACACCGAAGAAGAGTCTATTCTGGTAGACCATTGGAATGCTAAATATCTTGTAGCTAAGCAAGAATACGAAGCTTCCAGAGTCAATAGCCAAAAAGTGAACATGTGGCGAAATGCTTATATGGGTAATTTTAATAGACTTAATGACAAAGGTGAAGAAGAAGGTGAAAAGATAAAAGCACTTCGCAAGATGTGTTTTGAATTAGTTGAAGAGAAAATAGCACCTCATATTCCGGGGCCTAAAATGACACCTAGATATCATAGAGATATAGTGCCGGTGAATGCCACAGAGGCACTGATTATGCACGAGATGGACAAAATGTTGTCTGAAGAAGTGCATGACGAAAGTGAGCGTTCTACTCTTATAGACTCTACATGTTGGTTGAAAGTGTCTTGGGACCCGTTTGATAATACGCATGAAAGGTCAGGTATGCCTAAAGTGGAATGTTGTCCGATAGATACTGTATTCCCACAGCCAGGTATATATAATTATAAAGAGTTAGAATATATTTTTGAGCGCAAGAAATATACTCTTGCACAAATAGAAGATTTGTTTCCAGACAAAGATGTAGCGCCTATTGAAGGCCACGATTTAGTATCTGTTGTAGAATGTTATTATTTGAACAAAGACAGACATGTCGGTAAATTCGTGTGGGTAGAAAACACACTTCAGGTGTTGTGTGATGATGTTGAATGGGCTATGAGAAGAAGACGCGAATGTATGGATTGCGGCAAAGTGTTAAATACACAATATGTATGTCCAGTTTGCGGTAGTTTTAATATACGATATACCAGTGTTAAAAGTCAAAAATTAAAGACTGATTTACATAGAGTTGTAAATCCATATAGGTCTGGGCAAACGGCAGACACCGAGAAAGACCAAGACGTTATAGATGAAGAAGACGTAATAAAAGCGGGTACCGAAATTCCTTTTTACTTAATAAGGCAATTGCCATTTGTGCCTAAACGACATATCAGAATACCAAGAAGTATGTATGGTATGTCGGAGGTACAAATTCATTTAGAACCACAAGACTTTATGAATAAGATGTTGTTAAAAGCTGAAGATAAAGTTGAGAATGCTAAGACGATTGTCAGTAAATTGAAAGATACCAGAATTGATACAGATACTGATAAAAATATAATTTATGTCGAGACAGAGAGCCATCAAGAAGCTGCGGCTATACAGATTAAAGACATACAGCCTAATATACAAGAAGAGTTGATAATGGCTCAGACTATGTATGAGACTAGTAAATCTACGGCTGGGATTACAGATACAGACCAAGGCAAATATGATGCTTCTGCACGTTCAGGCAAAGCTAAACAATTACAAATGCAGGCATCACAAGATAGGCATGAACCATCTTTAATACAAAGATATCATGCGTATGCGGGTGTCTATGAATTGATATTCAAATACTTATTAGCATTTTGTGATGAAGAGCGTTCGTTTATAAATCTAATGCCAGACGGTTCTACGAAAGAAGAAGTGTGGTCTAAATATATGTTTTTAGATAAAGACGATAATGGCGAATTTTATTATAGAGATGACTTCGCTTGGAGTATTGATATCGCTGGCACAATCAAAAATGATAGAGCTGCTATGTGGCAAATGATAGATAATGATTTTGTCAATGGCACATTAGGCAATGAACTTGACCCAGTCAAATCATTACACATGTATTGGCATATGAAAGATCAGACTGGATATCCAACGGCTAAATTTGCATTAGCTTTCTTAAATGACATGAAACGTGAACTACCTACGCAAATAGAGCAGGCTCTTGTCAACAACCCAGATGCCGTTGAATTGGCGTTATCGTATATAGCAGATAAAGAAAATATGCAAGGTGGAGGCGGTGCTGGTGGAGCGAGAGATGGCGCTGGTAAACCTAATAATAATGTGACGCATGATGCTCAACAGAAAGGCGCTAATAATGCGGCTAGAGCCGCTGCTGCGACAAATAGTAAAGACGCTACTTTACCGGGAGGTATATATTAATGGGTAAGATAATTGTCGACGGTAAGATTTATGCCGAGAAAACAGATGAGAATACGGTAACTTTTAAGGACCCATCTTATGAGTCTATGGTAAATATATTGTGGCGTAGTGATACTAATAGCGATAATAGTAAACGAATAGAAGAAATAGGGTATTTGCCCAACTCACTTAACAAAGTTATGATATTAAGGAACGGAGAAGTAATTGCGTTGACACTTGTCCCAAATACGATTATAGGCACAAATAGTGATGGGCGAGTTACAACATTTAATGTTAGGTACTTGCAATAGAGGTTTATGATGAGTATTATAATTAATGGTGAAAATTATGGTGATATGAATAAGATGTCCACAATGAAGAAAGAAGGCATACTTGTGAATAATAGATATGTATACGGAAGATCATTAAAGACTTTACAAACCACAGGTGGTGAATTAGTGACATTCAACACTTTTAATGATTATATCTCTGCATTCAAATTCAAAAATAAAACAGGACAGTTCATAGGCGTTGACGCTGATGGTAAATTGACCTTTTCAGATTTTCAGTATATGGGTGATGAGCCGAGTACTGTTGTTAGTCAGGACGTATTGTTAGAGGTCACTGGTTCTACTTCGCCTAATGGTGATATAGGTATAGACACCTATCAACAATTAGAGCCTTATAAATGGTATCAATTAGAGATATTCGGAGCAGGCGGCGGTGGAGGTGGCGGTGCATTTTTAACTGATAATGATGCTTTTATTATGGAAAATCCAATTGTGTCTAATCCTACCGATGGAGGCGCCGGTGGATATTTTAAGAGTAGTTTTTATGTAACACGGCCCGGACAGATTACCGTTGCAGCGGGGAACGGTGGTGGTGGTGGTGGTGGGACGTCTGCTGTTAAAGAAGGACTAATACCGATTTATAGATTATGGAATCGCCCATACGGCGGAGATGGTGGTAGAGGATATAAGTTTTTGGAAACAGCGGAATGGGAATATGTACGGTCTGGTCAAGATTCTAAATATGAAAGAGATGTACTAGAATTAAAAAGTGAAGGCGGTATATACGACAATACGACATGTGCAGGAGGTTCATCTATATCTCGCGCCACGATAAAGTATAGGGCATTTATCACAGGCGGTGGCGGTGGCAGCAGTAATGGACTATATGGTGGATGTGGAGGTCAATTCATTGGTTACCATCATGTATATAGTGAAGGTCCGGCGGTGCATGCATGTGGTGGCGGTGGCGGTGGAGCTGGCGCCGGTTCATGTGGATATAATAATTTTTATAATCATTCTGGAGACGTACATAATAATAGTGCTGGACATGGCGGTAAGAGAGAGGGAGGCGTCACTGTTCCTACCTCTACCGGTGGCACTGTGTTTATAACAGAACAGGTCGATGGCGGTCATGGATATTATGGCGGTGGTGGCGGTGCAGGGGTATTGATGCGTGATAGTGGTGGAAATGTCGTGATTGGAGAATGGTCACACTGTTCTGGAGGCGGAGGTGGAGGCGGCGGTAATGCTGGAGCTATTATAAATACCACTGGAACTGTCGTTTGGAAGAAAATTGGTTCTGAAATTAGAAATGATAAAATTGTTTATTGTGGCGGTGGCGGTGGCGGCGCCGGAGGCGGCACTGTCATAGAGCAATGTGATTCAACGAGTGGTGGCGCTGGCGGGAATAGTATGGGAATCTACATTCCCGCCAATGGAAGTGCCGGAGGAGCAGGCGGCACAAGTTATTTTTATCGAAAGTCTAAATTAGATGAAGATGGAATTACAGAAAAGATGCGGGGCAAAAACGGGGCTCCCGGAAAAGTTATACTGAGAGAGCATATAGCTCCTTCTACGGTGTATACACAACCTTTACCTAAGCCTATACCTAGACCAGGCGGAGGATATACTGTATGATAGTAGATAGAATATTCGTAAATGAACATATTTCAACTACACTTGCTGAATACAATGATATAAAGACGGTTTCATTGCTATTGGCTGGTGTGGTAAATCAGAGATGTTTATTCCAGTACGGGGATAGATACGAAAATGCATGTTCTAAATATGATATAAAAAGATTAGTGACTATCACAGATGACATTTTTATGAATATAGGTGATTTAGTATTTTATTTTAAGACGACAGAGGTTGGTTGGTATAGGCGTATCTTGACTAAACTGACTTCTTACTTGATGAGTATTGGAATAAGAGCATATATTAAAAATAATAAAATATATGCGTATGATAAACAGTTGACAGAAGGCTATGAGATACAGATGGAAACATGTGTATCACAGTTATTTGTGAATATGGAAGACTCACGAAAAATAGTCAAAGAGATATTCGGAGAAGGCAAAGAAGTCACAGGATTATACACATTTGGACTATCACGAAATGATATAATACGAGTTGTGACAGATGCGACCAATGAATGGTTAATATTGAGAGGTATTGAATAATGTTATTGTATGGACATGAGAGAGAAGTGCAACAAGGCGAAGATTGGAACTTAGATATTCTGCTAAGTCAATCTAGTAAAGAATACATACCGTTCTTAATTTCAAGTGAACGGAAAAACCCCTATTTTGCTGTCACGGTTGCTTCTACTAAATATGAAAAAAATTATAGATATGTAAAAACATGGTGGTTAGAAGTGAAAGACGTGACAGAAGGTGATGCGAGGTTTTTCAGATTTTTCCAGACGGTGCCCCATTTAGTTGAAGATAAAAGCAAAGAAGATGTTGAAAAGCTATATAATTTTACAGACAAAGATAAGTATTTTTATAGACTTGGTAAATGGCATAATGCCTTTTTGTATCAATATACACTACCTGACGAGAATGTAGACCCTGTTCTTGGACATAAACCTTATCATTATCTCAGGTTTGACGAGCAAGGTAATTCTTATGAAGATGGCTATGATTGTCATATAAGAATGCAGTTTACGAGTGAAGAGACCGCGAAGTGGGGTAGTCAAAATTATATGTATCAGATAACACTTGTCGATACAGAGTCTATGGGACATATGGTGCGTAAGGCCAAACAGGTACATCCTACTCTACCATGGCCTAATTGGCCTACTAAGGAAAATAACGATTGGATAAATAAAAAAGAGGCTCTTATTCAAATAGAAGGCGATGAAAATAAGGCATGGAAAAAGTTTGAAGAGAATTGGGCCGAAGAAAATATAAAAGAACTATTTCCATTTATAAAATTATATATACCAGATTGGTTTCAACCAGATATAGACTGGGATGCACCTGTTGGCTGGATAGGAACACCGCAGATTATTCTGCCTCCGACAAAATTACAGGTGAATAATAATTTAAGAACAATAATATAAGAGGTGCAGAATGAGTAATATTTATCAAAGAATAGTAGTGCCTGATAAGCCTAAGGTATTAGAAGAAGAACGGATATACGTCTACATGCCAACCGCTGGCGAAAATAGACAAGGTTTGGCGTCATTTGAAGATAGAGATTTTAATGTTGTAAATGGTCACGTAAAGCTCAGATGGCCGATGCAAGATTTAGTCGAAAATGCTGATCCGTTGACAAAGCCATCGTTTGTGAAATTGACAACTGACGAGTTTGTTAAAACAGACCGTGCGGTTACTGCGAATTATACAGATACTGAGAAATATGCCAGTAATAAGATAGAGCTAAAATTAAGAAGGACTAAACGTAGGGCATTTGATAGACCTGATTTAGTTATGTTAAATCGTGACGACTTCTCAGAGAGTGAGGATGCCAATGGTTATGTCAAATATAACTTGAAAGCTAATAATCCATTGAATACGGCGTCGATTGTTAAATTAAAAAACACTGATTTTAGTTACGACGATGGTGAGCGTCTAGTGAATATAAAATGGCCTCAGGCCTATACAGGTAGCGCGGGTTTAGTTGATGTTGATACTGCCAATGGTTACTTGAAATTTGATTCAAATAAATTACAAGTTGATTATGGTAAAATTAAAACCAAATTAGACCCTTATATGAATGTCGCAGTTAAATATGAAGGAGAAACAGATTATTCTCTCGCTGAAAGAGATACTACCGGACATTACAGTAAAATTGATATTACGAAAAAGTCACTAGGTTTATCAAAGGTCGCGAATAAGAGCTGGGAAGAGTACGTCGATGAAATGGAGCGTAGAGATAATATTATCACCGCAAATCTTGAAGACGGATATGTTTCTCAAGCGACTTGGAATGATACATGGGTTCGTAGAATGGGGGACTTCACTGGTTCAGACAACGCTGATACAGTACAGAAATGGTTTAAGAAATTAGAGAGCAAAGATGCTTCTTTGGGAGATAGCATCAGGACATTGAAAATATCCTTTGGTGTAGCTGAAAACGAGACTATGCTAAATGGTAAATATCCGCCTAACGCGAAAGACGCTGGTACGACAATATTCGTATTATCCACTGCTTCTTATTGGGTCATAAGACCTGTTAGTGATAAGGTTGATAAATACATAAAGTATTTTAGAGAGTCTGTTAGCACACTCTTAAACACTATTGCCGAAGCAAGAAATGATGATGGCATAATATTTGAACCCGGAGACGTCATAGTTGAATTAAATGAAGGTATTGAATATGAGTATGAAAAGGTCGGTGACGAATTTGAGTGGATTAATAAAGGAGAGAGGCCTGACAATTGGTGTTGGTATAATACAGCGTTCACTTCAGAGGTATCAGACATATATCAATTTGTAGAAGAAGACGCCGACAATATATATCCAGCTGATAAAGTGGCATCAGTATCTGTCGGTACTAGTAAAAAATGGATACAATCTGACCATATACATCCCAGTGACCCGCACAAAGTAGAGGCTGAAATAGTTGAGAGAGGTAAGATACATGTGAAAACATTGCCTGGTTCTGAAACACTTTATGATTTTTCTGCCGATTTGGCTACTAGAAAAATCTACGGTGTTAATGACGAACTCATAGAGGAAGGTATCGGAGTAGGCAAGATTGTGGTGGTAGAAAATGAAGATGATTTAACCAATTTTGGTATGACGCTTGGCGCGGACCTGACCGCCGGACAATTGGCTATTACAAGAAATAGACTTTGGGTATATAGATACAATGATTCAGACAATGCAACCGGCTGGATGAGATTAGGCAAAGAAGCAGGTAAAGTAACTGTGACGGATATAGGCAAAATTGAACAAATTATAGAACCTATCATAGATATAAGATATATTGAAACAGCAACGGCACTTCATAACTGGAAAGGTAATGAAAATAATTTCATAAATGCACAAAATGAATATTATTGGGCTGGCACGAAAGAAGAATATGACGCTATTAAATCTAACATTAGAGATAATTCTTTGATTATAGTTGAAGATGAAGATATATTGACGGCGTCAGATATATTGACGAAAGAGCATTTGCGTCAAAGAGGTTTTGACTTTTCTGTTATTACAAACAAGTTGGTTAAGACCACTAATACCGATAGAGGTCTGGCATATATAGACGGCAACACAATTGATGTAGTTTCATTAGACAATAAAAATAGTGGCAAATTGGTTGTTGACGATAATGGCTTAGGCATTAAGACTTTCGATGATTGCGAAAATAAATTATTGGCCGTAGACAAAAAGTCAAATGTTATATTATCAGGGTTGAATTATAAAGACGTTATGCGTAAAGGGGCTGGTGGTAATTCATTATTATTAGGCCATATTCCAACGGGAGAAGATACTGATAGAACTGTGTCTAAACTAGAAGCACCTACCCTCGATTCACTGTTAGTG
>FZPS01000174.1_pt160 | contig 10355 bp, 6 predicted proteins | sample 1817821 | NCBI WGS metagenome assembly FZPS01 (sample SAMEA104158645, study PRJEB21678) | metagenome | place: Germany | collected 2015-04-21 | reverse complement strand
TTCGGGTTAAGGCTCACCGCGGGCGTCTTTGATTTCCCGGGCTCAAGCTCAATCTCATCCTCAGGATAGGCAAGCGTGAATTCCACGTCTTCCCCGTGCTCAACGAAATCCGTGAAGACGACGTCGCCGGAAACATCTACCGCTTCAAGCTTAATCACATTTTTCCTGTATGGATCAAGCCCGGTAATCTCGCACGACATCGCGCCGACCTCAAGCTCCGTTAAGAGCTCGTCGTTGACAAGCACGCGGTATTTCTCGATCTGGTCGTTCTCCAAAAACGCGAACCACGTTAGGAGCGGCTTCTCCCCGGATGTGTCAAGCTCAAGATTTTCGATTCTTCCGTAAGGAAGTTTTGGCGTCTCTAAAGTCATCGGCCGTTCCACGACCGTGCCGTCCTTGAACTCGACTTTCAAGGTATAATTGTAAGTTTTGTTCGATTCAAGCCCGGTGAGCGTGACGTAATTGCCGGCGCGGTTCGAATACAGATAATCGTGACCGATTACTTCCTCGTCCTCGCCGATAAGCTGGGCGTAATTGACATGGCCGTACCATTTATTGCCCCAATAGAAGATAGCCTTCGTCGGGTCTTTTTCATCAACCGTGAGCGAGATGCTATCCAGATAGCTTTCTTTTTCAAAACCGGATGCCGGAAGCGGCGAGCGCTTCGCCGGGATCGTGGCCTCGTCAAGGTGGAAGCCGGTAATATCAATCGTGCGCAGGGAGAGGTGGCTTGTCGTCACCTGGAAAATCGTGACCGACGGGGCGGTAGCAAACCTTGTTTCAAACCAAGTCGGATTGCCGGGACTCGTAGTTCCCGCTTTCGGTCCGGAATAACCGCCTTCCAGGTAAATCGTGCCCCTGTCGGGATCGGTCGAAGGAGCGAAATCATAAATCGGCTTCGTCCGGAAATAAACATGGCTGTGCCCGGTCATAACGATATCGACGCCGTATTTGTCGAACAGTTCCAGCCAGCGCGCTTTGGCGTTGTTGCGGTTCGGCGGCATCCCGATTCCGGTATGCATGTAAACGGTGATGTATTGCGCGTGGTTGGTGCGCATTACTTCCTCGAACCAATCCATCTGCTCCTGACGGCGGGCGACGTTAACGGTTTCCGCCTCGCTGTCAACGACAACATACAAGACGTTGTTATACTTGAAGTAATAAGACGACCCGAGAACGTTCGGCGCGCCGTTGGCGGGATAGTTGGTAAAGGCGTTCATAAACGCGTTGGAATACACGTTGGCGCCGATGGCGTCATAGTATTCATGGTTGCCCGCAGCAAACGCGTACGGCATTTCCTTAAGACAGGGTTGGTTAAACAGCCAATTCCAATAATTCATATCCCCGCCGCGGTCAACGATATCGCCCGTTACGACGCTGAAGCGGATATCGGGATCCACCTCCAAAGCCTTGTAAACGAGGTTGTTGAAAGTGCGGGCGGTGCTATCGCTGAAGAATTGGGGGTCGGTGAAAAACAGGAAACTAAACGGTTCGACATTCCCCCCGGTCCAGAAATAAGAGGGCTCGCTGAAAGTGGTTTTACCAACGCGGTATTTATACTTGGTGTTGGGATCAAGATCTTTCAACGATACCGTGCATCGGTTGCGCTCGGTAAACCCGATTGTACGGAAAATCTTGCCTCTTTCGTGGATTTCCTCAGGCAGCGAGAAAGGCTTGCACTCGCCGTCTACCCGGACGGCGTTGTTCCAGCCCTCCTCGTCGGCGGGAGCGTATTGGACAAACGTCCCTTCGACGTCCGAATGCCAACTAATGTTCATTTCCGTTGACATGTCTTCGCCGGGGCTGGTAAAAACAAAGTACGATTCCTTGACGGCCGCGTTTAACCCGACCGGGAAAACCAAGGTTAAAAGCAAGACAGAAACCAACGAGATTAACGTGAATGCTGAAAATTTCTTCATACTTCCTCCATCTAATATAGTTACTCGGTTTTAAGATTTATGTTTTCCGCGCCTGCGGAGAAGCGCGGCGATCCCCAGGCACCCCAAACCGGCTATTGCGGAAAAACCGCCAAAACAGCCTTTTTTCTTCGGGGCGTCGCCCGGTTTTTCTTTTGCCTCAACAACTTCAACCGCGATAGCGCAGGTAACATCAGGTTTTTCCGCTATTTTTACGGTAATAGTCGCCGTACCGGGGGCGACGGCTGTTATTTCCCCGTCAGCGCTGACAATCGCGACTTCCGGGTCGGACGACTCAAAAACAAGCGTCACGTCTCTTTCCGGTTCGACAACGACGGACGGGCGCTTCGACTCGCCGGGTTCGAGCTCAATTTCGACGTCCGGACAAGTGATCGTGAAAGTCACGTCCTCGCCGTACTCGACCGATTCTCGATAGACGACGTCGCCGAATTTGTCGACAGCCTCCAGGGTGATCACGTTCAGACGGAATGGATCAAGGCCGCCGATGTCGCATGACGTCGCGGCGGGGCCGAGTTCCTCGACCAATTCGTCATTTGCCAGAACGCGGAATTTTTCAATTTGATCGTTTTCCAAAAACGCAAGCCAATTTAAAACGGGGGTCGCGCCGGAAACGTCCAGATTGAGATTCTCGATTCTCCCGTAGGAAAGCTTGGTAAGCAGGCTAATCTCCCGCTCAGCTGTCGTCCCGTCCTTAAACTCGACTTTTAAAGTATATTGGTATGTTCTATTAGGTTCTAGATCGGTTATTTGTATCGTGTTGCCTAGCTTGTTGGTATCAAAATACTCGTGACCGATCACTTCTCCGTCCTCGCCGTGCAGGCGGGCGGAATTAACATGACCGTACCATTGATTCCCCCAGTAAAAGACCGCTTTCGTCGGGTCCTTGGAGTCCAGGGTCAACTTGACGCTGTCAAGATAGCTTTCTTTCGCGAAACCTGAGGCCGGATGCGGCGAGCGCTTGGCCGGTAGCGTCACCTCGTCAAGAGTCTGGCCGGAAGTTCCAATGGTAATAAGTTTCAACCCGTCGATGCCGACCTGAAAGATCGACACCGAGCTTTGCCGGGCGAATTCCTTCTCAAAAAGTTCTTTATATTTGTTGTTTCCCTCGTATTGTAAATCATAGTACTTCGCGCCGGCGGAACCGCTGATCATGTATGTCGTTCCCCGGTAATCCACGGTCGACGCCTCGCCCTCATAAATCCGCGTCGTGCGCCGGTAAATATGGTCGTGACCGGTCAAGACCAAATCGACGCCGTATTTATCGAAAAGTCCCTGCCAATCGGCGCGAAGGCCGGCGGAAACCGAACCATAAATGCCGCCGTAAAAGCTGCGGTGCATGAAAACGACGATATATTGGGCGTGGTTGCTTTTCATCACGTTCTCAAACCACGTCTTTTGCGCGGTTTTGTTTGCGGCGCTGTTAACAGCCGCCTCGCTGTCAATCGAGACAAACAGGACGTTGTTATACTTAAAATAATAACTGGACCCCAAAACGCCTTCGGCGCCGTTTTCGGGATTATTGAAAAAACCTTTATAATAGGTATTATCGAAGAAAACGGGGGTTGGTGACGCGTCGTAATACTCGTGATTCCCGGGCGCGACCGCGAACGGCATCAATCGCAGGCTCGACTGCCGGAACAAAATATTCCATTGCTCGATTTTCCCGCCCCTGTCCACTAAATCGCCGGATACGACGCTGAAACGGATATCGGGATCGATTTCCAGGGCTTTTTGAACGAGATTATTGAAAATCGACGCTCCGCTATCATTCGCGTACTGCGGGTCGGTGAAAGCCAAAAAACTAAAAGGCTCGACGCCGGACCCAGTCTTAAAATAATAGGTGTCCGAAAAGGAAGGATCGCGCCCGACCCGGTACTTATACTCGGTGTCAGGCTCTAAACCGGTTAAATTAACCTTTAAATGATAACTCGGGGTAAAACCGTCCGATATCACGGTTTTGCTTCCAAATTGTTGGCTTTCGGGAACCGAAAACTCCTCCGACATACCGAGAACAAGACGCGCGTCTTTCCAATCGGTATCGCTTGCTTTCGTGTATTGGACAAAAGATATTTTATCGTCCGAATGCCAACTAATATTCATTTCCGTCCTCATGTCCTCGCCGGGGTTGGTCATGACGTTATAACCCTGACCGATGGTCCCGCGCGCGGTAACCGAACTAAAAATCAATATAAAAATAACGAAAATAGAATAAAAGAATCCTTTCTTCATATCAAACTCCTTTTTCATTAAATATTATATCAAAACGGTTGATAAAAAACCAGCATATATTGACAATTGGTAGAATTAGGGTCAATATTATCAAGGAAAATTTCCAATAAAACCGAATAAAAACGCGCAAATATTTATAATTGGTAAAAATAGTGATATAATAGATAGGGAGACTATTATGAACAAACATATTCGCTTTAACGATGAAGTAAAGAAAGCGATTCTAAGCAAAAAACCGCTTGTCGCGCTGGAATCGACGATTATCGCCCACGGCATGCCTTTCCCACAAAATATCGCCATGGCCAATCATGTCGAGGCGATCGTGCGGGAATGCGGCGCCGCCCCGGCGACTATCGCCGTCATCGGCGGCGAGATCCGCGTCGGTTGCGACGACGACGCGCTCGAATATCTCGGCAAATCCGGGCGCGAGATTCCCAAAGCCGGGAAAAGGGATCTGCCGTATTTGATCGCGAAAAAGATGGACGGCGCCACTACCGTGGGCGCGACCGCTTATATCGCCGCCATGGTCGGAATTCCCGTTTTCGCGACCGGCGGTATCGGCGGCGTTCATCGCGACGCCGAGAAAACATTCGACATCTCCAACGACCTGGAGGTGATCGCCGAATGCAACATCGCCGTCGTTTCCGCCGGCGCCAAGGCGATTCTTGATCTCCCGCGAACGCTCGAATATCTCGAGACCAAGGGCGTCGAGGTAATCGGTTACCGAACCGATTTTTTCCCCGCGTTTTATACCGCGAAAAGCCCGCACCGCGTTAATCACCGTCTTAACACCCCGAAAGAAATCGCCGGGTATCTTTCGGTCAAAAACGAGCTCGGGATTAAAAGCGGCGTGTTGATCGCCAACCCGATTCCGGAGGAATTGGAACTGAAAAACGAAGAGATTGACGCGAAAATCGCGGAAGCCGTGAAGACAGCCCGCGAGGAAAACATTACCGGCAAGGACCTTACGCCCTATCTCTTGTTTAAAATAAAGGAACTGACGGCCGGGCGGAGCCTTGACGCCAATATCGTCCTCGTGTATAATAACGCCTACCTGGCGGCGACGATAGCGAAAGAATTAAAAGAAAACGAAAAAGAGCCTAAGATTTAAAGACACATCTCTTAGGCTCTCGTTTATATTTGTAATATATTATACCCAGGAAGCCGTTATTAGATATGTGAAACCACAGGCCCACACGGTGGAAATCTCTTGTTGCATACCTTCGGGATTCTTGCTTTCGAGCAAGCTTTCGACGCCCGGTATGCCTCAATTTCCCATATCTTCTTTGTTCGGTTCGCATATATTAAAAAGGCGAACTTCCCAGGCATTTATATTATAAATCAACGCGTATCGTTTGTCAAGGCGTCAATATCTGGCATGTCTTTGCGGACGTGGAAACGGTCGATTTCCGCTTCGAAGACCTTTCTTAACTTAAAAACGGCGTACAGGTTAAAAATCCCCAAAACAATTATTCCGGTGTCAACGATATGAAAGATCGATTTCGTCGAGTTGTTGACCCCGATTATTATTCCCGCGAGGAAAAGACACTTATACAACAAAAGATAAGGTTTCTTTTTCCTTTTCTTATTAATCAGGTAATACATATTGCTTTCGCCCAAATAAAACTGGCTGACGAACGTCGCGATCGCGAAAGTAAAGAGAAAGAAAAACGCCAAGTATTTCCCGAGTTTTCCGAGCATTTCCTGAAAAACGTGGACGATTAAATCGCAACCGGTAAAAGAGCCCGGGTTAACGTCGTACAGGAGAATAACGAGCCCCATCAGCGTGCAAAGGAAAACCGTGTCGACAAAAATCCCGACGACGCAGATATAACCCTGCTGTAACGGGTAATCGACCTCGGCCATCGCGCTGATCGACGGCATCGTTCCCAGTCCCGCCTCGTTGGAAAAGAGACTCCGCTTAAAACCGACGACGAGACAGGAACCGAACGCGCCCGCAAGCAAAGCCGGGATCCGGAACGCTTCCCGGAATACTTTCCCGAAAATCGCCGGCAAATACGCGATATTGCAAAGCAAGATTATGACGGTAACGGCGATAAACCCGATTGCCATCACCGGAACAATCCGCTCGCAAAACGAGACGATTCTTTTCGTTCCCCGAAAAATCACGAAATAGGTAAAGACGAATAGGCCGATTAAAATCAGAAAGCGATCAATCCCGAAAGCAAGCCGTAAAGACTCGCTCACGGTATTCACCTGAATCGGTTGGAAAAAGATCGTGTTCGACAAAACCAAGCATATGGAAAAGACGAGCGCCAAGGGAGCGTTGTTTATCCCTTTTTTTATATAAAAACAAGCGCCGCCCCGGTATTCCCCGGCGATTTTTTCCTTAAATACCTGCGCGAGAGTGTTTTCCGCGAGCGAGAAAATCGACGAGAAAACGGCGAACACCCACATCCAGAACAAGGCCCCGGCGCCCCCGTAGATTACGGCGGTCGAGATCCCGACGATATTGCCGGTGCCGATATGGGAGGCAAGCGATACCATAAATGTCTGGTAGGACGATTTGTTTTTTTCCTTAATCAAGACCGCCTTTGTTTCCTTAAACGCGCGAAATTGCATAAACCGGTATTTAAAACTCCAGAAAACTGCGGCCAAAAAAAATATGATTGTCACATAACCAACGAGCACCGCTTACCCCTGGTTAATTATATAAGGCGGGCGGGATAAATATGATTAATTCCGGTTGTTAATATCGGATTTAATGATATAATAGTTTTGCAAAAATACTATAACATAAAAAAAGTAAAAATCGTGACGAATTTTGCGAGGTAAGTAAATGAAGTACTTCACGCCCCAACACCGCTATAATACGCTTGATGAGTATTTGAAATCCCGCTTCGGGTCGAAAGTGTTTAAGGTCTCCTTAAACGCCGGGTTTACCTGCCCGAACCGGGACGGCGCGATAAGCCGGAGCGGTTGTTTCTTTTGCTCGCAGCTCGGAAGCGGCGAATTTGCGGGCGACCCCTTCGAGCCGATCGCCGCGCAGTTTCAAAAAATCAAAAACAAAATGCACGATAAATGGCCGGAGGGAAAATATATCGTTTATTTCCAAGCCAACACCAACACCTACGCCCCCGCGGAAAGGCTGAAGGAGTTGTTTTCCGAAGCTGTCGACCTGGACCCGGGTATCGTCGCGCTGAGTATCGCGACGCGCTGCGACGCGATCGATGACGAGATCCTGGATTATCTCGCCTCCCTTAACGAACGAATACCGGTCTGGCTGGAGATCGGCCTGCAAAGCCGGAGCGAGGAAACCATGAGACGGCTTAATCTCGGGTATAATCTCGAAGCCTTTCTTTCCGCCATCCGAAGGATTAGGACGAAGGGAATTGAAACGATCGTTCACATCATTAACGGCCTGCCGGGTGAAGACGCGAAAATGATGGTCGAGACCGCCCGTTTTTTAAACTCCCTGGATATCCAGGGCGTAAAAATCCACTCATTATACCTAGTTAAGGGCTCGGTTTTGGGCGAAGAGTATTTAAAGAAGCCCTTTCCCCTGCTTGATCTCGCGGAATACGTCGAAATCGTCTGCGAGCAACTCGCCGTCCTGAAAAGCGACATCATCATCCACCGCGTGACCGGCGACCCGCCGCGCGATTTGTTGATCGCCCCGCGCTGGACCTTGAAAAAATTTGTCGTCATGAACGAGATCGACAAAAGGATGCGGGCGAAAGGACTTTGCCAGGGTTGTAAATACGAAAAGGCATTTCACGGCGGTAACGCGTGAAATGCCTTTTTTTGTATATCACATTCCTTATTCAAGGTTTGCGATGGCCTCTTCCAGCGCTTCTTTCGAGGCGAAATATTCGCTGAAATCGATATGCTTGGAAGGCTCGGAGCCGTAGACGAAACGGTCGGGATCGGGAGTTTCGCTGCCCCAGTAATTAAACTTGGCGTTTAATTTATTATTGTCCGTAAACACCAGGGCCGACTCATCGCCTAACTCGCCGCTGACGCTGTTGTAATTGCAGTTAATCTTGAAGTTATATTTATAGACGTAAGTTCCGTCGACGGCGCTGACGGACGGGTCAAGACTGAATACCCGGGCCGTGTTGGCGTCGACTTCCACTTCGTTAAACTTCACGTTAACCACGATTCCGTCGCGGTAGAAATCATCCGAACCGTCGGCGGCGGAGCCGTTATACCAGGTGCCGTTATACCAAAGATGGATAACCCGCGTTGATTTGTCGGCTTCGGCCGTCATCTGGAACTTGTTGTTAAGGATATCGATATCATCCATAACGTTGACAAGCGTCAGGGCGCGGTAGCGGCAACCCAAAAACTCGTTATTTTCGATCGTGAGTTTGCCGTAGAGACCGTAGAAATAGTTCTCGCCAAAACCGTTCATGACGTTGTTTCTGATGATCAAGTTCTCGGTGTACATCAGGCCGATTCCGCGCACCGTGTAGTTGTCCGCGGCGTATTGGCTTCTCGTATGAATATTATCGAAGAGGTTATCTTCGATCGTCAGGTTCTTGACCATTTTCGCGTACGTCCCGGTCCACGCCAACATGCCGTTGACATCGATGGCCGGACGATTAACGTTGAAATAATCCTCGCTGAAGATATTGTTTTTGATCAAGATATTCTGCGTATTGTTTTGAATGAAGAGCTGCGAGTAATGCTTGAAGACCAATCCCTTAAGCGTGACGTCGCGCGTGTGGGGAAGAATATAGAAATCCTCGCGCGAGATTGCTTCGTCATAACGCGTCGCCTCCTCGTCGTTGGGATTGAGCTCGCCGTTTAAGGTCGTGATCGTTACATAACTTACCCCGACCTTAATGGTTTTATTGTACTCGCCCGGAAGCAAAAAGAGCGTTCCGCCCGGCTCTAGCGCCGCGACGGCGGCGTCGACATCGTTGAATAAGTTGGTTCCGAAGATAAGCGTCTCTTCGATGCCGTCGATCTCGACTTCCTCCCCGTCTTCTACTTCCGTCAAAGACAAGTCGACGTAGATTGTCGCGGCCTCAAAGCCGACCCGCGCGTTCTTAATCTTGTCGGTCAAGGTCTTCGGGTCCAGAACTGCCCCGTCTTCCCCGTAGATCATGTTGCCGTAGAAGACCGTCTTAACCTCTCCCGTGAGATTATTGGTATAGAAAATCATGTTGGGATCGCGGAACTCATTGTTGAAAACGACGATTTCCAAATCATCATCCGCGCCCGCCGTATGGTCAAAACGGATCGCGATTTCATCGATGGAGCTAAAATAGTTCCCGGAGACTTCAATATATGTTCCGTCTTCCAAAACGCTCCCCTCGCGGAAACTAATCGCGCCGAGCCCGTAAGTAAGGCCCACTTTATCAAACACGTTGTTGGATATGATTACTTCCGATACATTCCAAGGCCCGGCGAAAACGGCGCACTGGCCAATCTCGATAAAGATATTGTCCTTGACGACGAGCTTTCCGGTAATACCGCCGCCATTATCGCGCAACCTGATCGCGTCGGTCGTGCCGTTATAGAACTTGTTCCCGATCACTTCAAGATTCTCGATATACGATAATCTTACGATTCGGTCGGAATTGAAATTTGCGAAATAATTGTAATTGATCTTGAAGTCCTTAATTCCCTTGTCGGCGCCGGTTTGCTTGAACTCGAGAAAACCGTTGCCTCCGTCATGCGCGCTCGCCGAACCGTCGACAATATTATACATAAACGCGAAGTCTTCGATTAGACCGGCCGCCTCGCCGGTGACGTATTTTTCCTGTTTCAGGAAGTTAAAGGCGAACCCGCTGACGGTAACTCCCTTTACTCCGGAGGCCAAGGTGACTTTCCCGTCGATTAACGCTTCTTCGCCTCTTTCCGAAGTGTTCGGGTTAACGTCATGATTCGGACCTAAAAGGGTGATATTGTCTTTCCCGATCATGAAGTCTTCCTCGTAAGTCCCCGGCAAAACGACGATTACCGCTCCTTCTTCCGCGGCTTCCAAAGCCGCGCCGATGCTCGCGAAAGCATTGACGCCAACGATATATATGCAATTATCATAGATTACTTCCTCGCCGTCCTCAATCCCCGCCAACGCCCCGGACACAAGAATATTTTCGGGTTCCTCGTATTCTTGTTCTTCGTCAAGAGCTTCGATCGCCGCCAAAAGCTCGGCGAGAGTTTCATAAACGGTGGTGTTGCTTTCCTCTTCGCGGTGATAATCGAACTGCTCGGGTT
>FZPS01000048.1_pt417 | contig 10355 bp, 5 predicted proteins | sample 1817821 | NCBI WGS metagenome assembly FZPS01 (sample SAMEA104158645, study PRJEB21678) | metagenome | place: Germany | collected 2015-04-21 | reverse complement strand
TGTCCATATGGAGTGCACGCCTGAGAGCTCCTTGCCCTTAAACGGAGGCATTATCGGCGTGCTCCCGGTGGCCACAATTAGACTATCGTAGCTATAGTCTTCACCATCTGCGGTTACTTTCTTTGCATCAGCATCTACATCTGTAACTTTTTTTGACAGCTCCACCCGAATCCTATTGGTTTCAAACCAGTCCTCATTGTTGATTTGGATCTTGTTGTAATCTATACTTTTGCCAATGTAATCACATAAGCGGAGTCTATAATACGGCAAGCGGCTTTCCGCGCTTATCATCGTTATGCCTACATCGGAGTCCTGGGCTCTGGCTGCTTTTGCGGCAGAAAGCGCTGCTGTCCCTCCCCCGATAATCAAAATCTGTTTTGAACTACCTACATTATTCTGATTCATATTGCCTCCGTAAAAAGTAAATTTTAGATGCTGGGAAAGATATTATATCCAGTTATGGTTTACAGTTACCGCAAGGAGAATAACCCTGACTGATTATCTCATCTCGAGTGAGGCCAGTCTCTTTCCTATTCTTTTCACTCATCCGTTTCAAACTCGCACAGTGGGGCAAGTGGAATTTCTTTGTGTTCGTGTTTAGCACGAAAGATATCTCTGTCTTATCCTCATTCTGATCCTCTTTAGGCGATGGGGTAGGCGTAGTAGTAGGTGTCGGCGTAGACTCAGGTTTCGCTTGAGAAATTGGTGTCGTTTCTGATAGTGTACCCAAAGTATCTACATCAGCATTTCTAGTGACTGTATATGAAACTGTTTCACCATCGCTTGTGAAAACAATGTCACCCTGCATATCAGTTCGTAACACTTTGGCATCTGCGTCACGCAGACGGCTTAACACACTCTCATGGGGATGCCCATAAGAATTCTTTTTCCCTACCGAGATAACCGCATACTCCGGCATTATCTCCCTCAAGAAGGGATATGATGAAGACGTCTCACTGCCATGATGACCCACCTTGAGGACAGTGCTTTTCAAGTCGTACTCCATCTCCAAAATATCTTGCTCTTCCTCTCTCTCCGCGTCACCTGTGAACAGAAAGGATGTTTTCCCAAATGTAATCTTCAATACAATAGAGTTGTTGTTCATATTTTCATCGTTGCGGATAGGCCCCAATATCACTACATCAGCACTGCCCAGACTGAAGGTATCGCCAGCCTTTGGAACTGTGATACTTCGATTCTGTTTTTCTAGATAACTGACAAAGTTGCTAAATGCACGACTGTCATACTCTGTAATAGACCCCATTGCAGTGCCGACAGATGCATAGTTCAAAGCACCGGCCAATCCTCCAACATGGTCTTCATGGGGATGCGTGTTGATAATATAGTCAAGATGGTCAACACCGCGTTTCTTTAGATATGTATATATCAGGTTTGAATCTGCAGAATTTCCTCCATCAATAAGCATAGATTTGCCATCGCAGAGGATAAGGCTCGCGTCCGCCTGCCCTACATCAATAAAGTGCACCTCAAGGACGCTGCCAGTTGCTGTATTAGGATCAGCTGTTGAACCTATCACTGAAGGTGATTCAGACAATCCAGCTGATTCAGTTTTATCCGACTTATCGGTCTCCTGGACTATCTCCGTATCCTCTGTCTGCTGTGCTTCTATGACCTGTTGTGGCAAGTCCACGGAGTTATCATCTGTCGATGCGTTCGGCAGAGAAAACAGTGTCACCAGCACCAATAGTGCTGATACAGGTATTAGCAATACGGATTTACTTCCGGGATATAACCTCAATTTGTCCCTGAAGAAGTTGAAAATGTTACGCACAAAAAACCTCCATAACCATCAAAAGGAACGCGCTGTCTTGGAAGAAAAATATCCTTGCTTTGTCTTATTCTTGCTTTGTCTTATTATATCATTTTAGATATGCAAAGACAAACATCGTTTATGACAGCGCAAGGTTTTTTGAACAAACATTTCAATTTATGGCTGTAGAATCCATCTCAAACGAAGTTCGGTGCCGAAAGTACTTTCTCCGGCACCGAGTTCTCTAATTCCATTTAATTACTAATACGATATCTCACTTTGCAAAAACGTTCCCTTGTTTAGGTCATCAAAAGCTTTCTGCAATTCTTCCCTTGTATTCATTACGATTGGTCCGCCCCAGGCTATAGGTTCACCTAAGTAAGCGGAGCTTACGAACAACACCTGCACATTTTTATCTGCGGCTTTTATCGAAACTCGAGTTCCATCTGTAAGCTTTACTGCTGTCTTTTCCGTTATCAGCTCATCCGCAATGTAGGCATCGCCTAATAACGTAAAAAGCATGATAGACCGATCCTGCTCAGTGTTCAGGGTAATAGATGCGCCAGCGTCTAGGTGTATGTCGTAGTAATCCAGCGGGAGATACTTGCTTTTGTACCCCTTTGTCCCTTCATACTCACCAGCAAGTAATCTTATCATCCCGTTTTCGATCTCAATCTCCTGGATTTCAGAGTTCTTAATACTGCGATATGCTGGCGGAACCATCTTATCCTTTGCGGGAAGATTCAGCCATAACTGCACACCAAGCAGTCTTTCTGATGCCGGGAGTTGCTCTTCATGAAGAATACCCGAGCCTGCTGTCATCCACTGGACCTCACCATTACCAATAGTGTCAGCATTCCCTAAGCTGTCTCTATGGGTCATCTGACCTCTATACACATAGCTTATAGTTTCGATACCTCTATGGGGATGCATTGGAAACCCCTTGATGTAATCATCAGGATTTGTGCTGTCGAAGGAGTCGAGCATTAGAATTGGATCGTACTCATTAACTGTCTTATTTCCTAACACTCGCACTAGGTTTACGCCTGCTCCGTCCTGTGTTCTGTATCCTCGAACTTGCTTCAATATTTTTCTTTCCATTCTTTTCTCCTCACCAATCATAAGTAATAATATAGCGTTTTCATTACATAATCCAACACCAATAGGTTTTTGCTACTCAGACAGAGCCTGTCTACTGCACCTGCCTTAGGTAAAGATCAGGTAGGATTACTGCATTCTCGGTTTCATCATTGACTCCTTTCCATGCCACAATGAATCTGACCTGTGCTGTATGGGGGATATAACCTTTTTCCTCCATTTCCTTTAATCGTTGGATAAAGCTCTTTGAGTATTTGAGTACACGGATGCGTCTGCCGTCCAGTTCCGCCCGTAAGTATTCCCCGTCGAAATAAAGCTCTGTGCCGCTCTGAAGCATGAAGATGGTCTCTTTCTTGCCCTTGAAATAGTCTAAATACACATCTTTATGGGAGAGCTGAAGCATTATTTCAGAGGGTTCTGAATATTCTCGCTTATCGAAGTACCGTTCAACATCCTTTACTATAATATCGTCAAAGGCTTTATTGTTGTAGTGTATGTACAGCTCATTCTTGGCGCGGGTCATAGCTACATACACTTTGCGTTTGTCTTCATCCGAGTTAACATAAACGTTGTTCATTAGCATGTAGACTACGTCGAACTCACGACCTTTGGCTTTGTGGAAGGTAGACACAAGGATCTCAGACGTTTCGAACTTATAGAAGTCTTCAAATTTGGATTCTTTAATGAACTCCTCAAGGTCGGAGCGGTACAGAATATTGTCAGATGCTTCTCTAAACTCTGAAAGTAACCTCAAACATATATCAAGACAGCTACTGGTCTTATATGTTGCCTTCAATTGATCCTCAGCAGTCCTCCACACTGCATCCGATATAGTTGGGGACTTTGAATGCCTATCTATTGTTTTGAGGAACAGTCTCATCTCGGCAAGGTTATACAACTGAAAACCGTCGTTTGACTGTATTAGTCTAGCAGGGAGTCCCTCCTTCTTTAGCAGCCCGAGAACTCGTGCCGCCTCTTCGTTAGTATTTGTGAGAACGCATACAGTTCCATCAGACTTATTTCTCTTGATATGGTTGACAACTGGTATTTCTAAGTTGGAAGAGGTGTGCTTTATTAACCGGACAGTACCGTTATCCCTCTGTACAGCTTTTCCCGGTTTTTCTTTCATGCGGTTGATTATCGTGGACGCAAAGGAATTCGCAAGAGAAACGATATTTGCCCTGCTACGATAGTTTTCCGGCATCTCATACTTTGTGGCACCATGTTCTGTGATAAATAAGCGTAGATATTTTGAATTGGACCCCCTGAATTCAAAGATGTTCTGGTCGTCATCACCTACCGCAATTACGCGCATAGTTTCATTTTTTCTCATCAAAGCTTCGATCAAGGCGTACTCGTCCTCGACCATATCCTGTGCTTCATCTATAACAACTACCGTCTTAGCAATTAGAGATGGTTCAACCTCATCATTGTTGATCATATCGACTGCTTTACGCACCACATCATTTATACCTTCAAGGCTGCCAACTCTTCCCAACAAATCAAAACTGTACGAATGAAAGGTCTTTATATCAACAAATCGAGCAGCGTTCCCAATAAGCTCAATTAAGCGCTTTTTGAACTCGGTAACCGCAGAGCGCGAAAAAGTAAGCATGAGCAGTTGGTCGTGTTTTACGTCCTCAAGCTGCAGCAGCGATGCCAACTTGTGCACCAATACACGTGTCTTTCCGCTCCCAGGTCCTGCAACTGTGACAATATATTGTGATCTATCATCCTTTATAATCCTGCTCTGTGTCTCCGACAACTCTCCAAAAAGCACGTCATGCTTATCCGGAGTTATGTTACGGGTTATTTCAACAGCACGCTCTCCCTTAAAATATTCTGCGATGAACTTCTTATAATCCATTTGGAAATAGTCCTGAACAAACTTCAGCGCCTTTCCATAGTCCCTAACCATGAGGTTTGCATACTCGCCCACAATGTGTATTTGCTGAATCTTCTGTCTATAAAACTCATCCAGTGAACGGTAGTCCTCCAGCCTATAGCGCCTCTTGTTATCCAAAACTAGCCGTTCAATTTCAAGGGCATTGTACAACACAAGGAATCCGCCCTCGAGGCGCATAGCACTTATCTTAGATAGATAGAGCAGTGCATCTTCAAAATCGGAGGTTGTAGCATTTCTCTCATACAGCGAAATCTGAGCAGAGTCGAGATAGGCGCGGTGAAGTCCAAGGAGTGAGAACGGAACATCTACTTCCCCTGCCTTGTTACTAGACATACTAGTACTCCGGTTAGAAAGCTCCTCAACTATAAAGTCACACACATTCATTCGTTGCTCATACTTCTTGCGCATTGTACTTGGGTCGATGGCGGGCACAATATCCATCTTAACGTCCAAGTTGAACTGGCCTTTGCGAGTGTAGGCTTTGATTCGCCAATAGTTAAGAATTGTACGGATATTTTTGACAGATGACTTAATGCCCTCATCCATGGCGCGCTCATTCAGCTCTTTTAAGTTAAAGCTGTAACTATCACCGTCTAACTGTGATATTAGAAAGTCCTCCAGCATGGAGAAGTTCTTAAGTGTCTCTCTCGATTTGCTAAAAGAATCTGTGCGCTGAATATATGCAGTCATGTCATTCCAGTCGTCTAGCAGACCCTCTTCACGCATCAGTTGGATAGCATCGATCACCTCTGCTTTTTCGATACCCAGCATATCCGCTAAATAGTCCACCCGGGACTCACCGTCATCATCCCCCGCTTTTGATTTACTTCTATTCGATACTAGATTATGTATGATCCTCTTTGCATTGATCAGCTGCTTTTTATCAAACATCCCAGACTGTTCTAACCTGGCGTTTGCCTCCACCACATCCTTTGCCTGTATGCTTGTAGCATAGACACGGGGAACGTTCCTTCCTCGCCTCACGTATCCTGCATTCTCAAGGGCAGCAATCGCTGCCTTAACCTTTACTTCCACCTCTGAAGCAGTTTCGTTCCATCCTGCTTGGCGCGCTATCTCCAATGGCGAACAGCTCACAGTAGGTCTAAACTTGGTTAAGTCCTTTATGGCCCTCCATACCTGCTGTATCTCACTGATACTGAGCTTAGTCTGGTTCAGTAAAATAAAATGCTTGTCCAAATCACTATTATTGTAAAGGACGTAGCATTCAGCTTCCAGGTTCTCGTCTCTACCAGCGCGACCAGCTTCCTGAACATAGTTTTCAAGAGAATCGGATATGTCATAGTGAATAACCAGCCCAACATCTTTCTTGTCCACGCCCATACCAAACGCAGAGGTCGCAACAATTACCTTTATCTCATTGCGCAGAAACGCCTCTTGGTTTTCGATCTTTTCCAGAACCTCCATTCGCCCGTTATATGGCTTTGCAGGCAAACCATCGCTAGTAAGCTTTTCAGCCAACTGCCGCGACTTAGCGGTTCTAGATACGTACACAATAGTTGGACAGTTCTTTGTCTGTATCAATGAGCGTAATGCCCAGTACTTATCTTCCTCTGTCTCTCTAAATAACACACCATAGCGCAAGTTCTCTCTTGTAGCGTCTGTTGCATACAGCTCTAGGTCAAGGTCAAGGCATTTCTTAAAATATTCGCGTATATCGCTTATTACCTTTTGTTTAGCTGTTGCGGTAAAACACGATACCGGAATCCTTTCTTTTCTGCCCTTCCTTTTCTGCAGTTGACTTATAAAGTCCCCGATATAGAGGTAGTCCACCCGGAAATCCTGCCCCCAAGCAGAAAAGCAGTGCGCCTCATCTATTACAAACCTGCTAACATGACGAAGTGTTAACAGTCTCTCAATAGTTCTAGAGCGCAACTGCTCAGGTGATATGTATAAAATTGTAGCCGCTCCGCTCTCAACCCTAGCAAGGGCGTCAGCTCGTTCAATCGGGTTCAATAGTCCGTTGACCGTTACGGCCTCAACTATTCCTCTCTTCTCGAGATTGTCAACCTGGTCCTTCATAAGGCTCTGCAGAGGTGAAATAACAACTGTCAGCCCATGAGTTGACTCACCGGCCATCAAAGCAGGAAGCTGAAACGTAACAGATTTTCCACCGCCTGTTGGAAATATGGCGAGCAATGATTTTCCCTCTACAGAGGCTCGGGCGGCATTCTCTTGCAGAGGCTCACCATTAAACGTACGGAAACTGTCATATCCAAAAATCCGCTTCAACCCGGATCGCACGTCCAAGCTCTCTCTGCAGTAACTGCAAGGTTCACGACAAGGGATACCCCGCAAAAGTCTCACTACATACTCAACCCCGGGATAAGTCCTCAAAACCCACGGGGGAATAATGGAGTGCCTGTCTCCTGAGCCAATCATGGCCAAGGCATATGCAAGCTCAATCGGGCTGTTCTTCACAAATGTGTCTATATCTACATTTGAGCATATTATTCCGTCGAACTCAATTCTTACTACCTGCGAAACATCTGGTAAAGTTTCAATACCACAATACCTAAAAAAGCCCCTAAACTCCGGAAACCTATATAGTAAAGAGCAGTATATCCTCTTCAAACCGGGTCTGAGCTCATGAAATGCATTTACTTCGTCATAGAATAAGCGCATTGCCTTAATTGAGTCATTGAGCGGGTTATTTAGCTCATCCGTCTGAAGCTTGTCATCCTTAAGCAGTGCATGATAGGGCCTTCTTGGAAACAACAGCGGGGATAAATACAGTGTGTCGATAAAAACCTGTCCGCTTTCAAAAATATCTCCTATGTATTTTAAGTCATGTTCCAAAATATTATGACCGCATATATATTCCGAACCGGAAACAAACTCCCTGAATTGACTCTTTGACCCCGAATGAAACCGTGCCCCTTCCTTCACAGCCCCGATATCGAGTAGCTTTCCATCTAAACCAACTTCACTATCAACAAATACAATAGATTTCATTGATTCAGTCTTCCTTTCGCATAAGTCTTCTCAGCAATGCCTCATCGTTTGATAGTTTCAACTTATGGCTTATTCGTTATGATTCATTGTCTTCAGGGTTATCATTGAACAACATTTCCGGGTTCTCAGCTGCCAGACGAACAAACAGCTCCGCAATGTTCGGATCAAACTGTGTACCTGCGTTATGTTTAATCTCCTTAATTGCATCTTCTATCGGTATAGCCCGGCGGTACACCCTGTCATTGGTCATTGCATCGAATGCATCTGCGACAGAAAGGATACGCGATGCTATTGGGATCCTCTCCCCTTTCAGTCCCTCAGGATAACCAGTTCCGTCCCAACGTTCATGGTGATATAGAATGTACTCGGCTATATGTTTAAGCTGAGGCATTGAAACAGCAATTCGGTAGCCAATCTCGGAGTGCTGTCTCATTATCTTCCATTCCTCTCTGCTCAACTTTTCAGGTTTGTTTAGAATTTGATTATCAACTATGACTTTACCAATGTCATGGAGCTTGGATAGCAGCTGCAAATCATCTAGCTCTGTTTGCGATAGACCCATTGCTCTCCCGATCATTGTTGATAACCTTCCCAGACGCTGCCCGTGTTCTTCTGTCTCCTGACTCTTTGCGTACAATGTCGCCATAATGGAAGATACGATGGCAGAGTGGGAGCTGTTTTGATTCAGCATCTTTCTGCGGCGCATGTTTTCATCCGCCTCTGCCGTTACATTCTGCAACTCCTGTGTTTCCACTTCCTTTGTGCTGTGACCTATTGAGACACTTATATCGTACAGAGAATCTGTATTACACCTGTTGTAGCTTTCAATTGAACTCTTGATTTTTGCTGTCAAAAGATCCGCAGCCTGACTATCAGTGTTTGGCAGAAGAATCAAGAACTCACCGCTACCAGTGTGGCCAATCACATACTCCCCCTCTAGGCAGTTTCGGAGCAGCTGCGCCGTCTTCAAAATCAAGTAGTCCCCCTCTTGAGTGCCATAAGCGTCATTGATAACCCGAAGCCCGTCAATATCGCATATGGCGACAGATAAGGGTAAGTACTCCGGTTGATCTAGACGTCTCTTCTCCTGCTCCATATAATTACGGTTATATAGGCCTGTGAGAAAGTCGTGCTCTCTAAGATACTCGATCTGACGTTCCTTTTTCTTTCGATCGGTATAATCAAGTATTACACCCTCAAGCGCCTCTACATTGCCGTCGTCATCATAGATGCCCTGACCAAGCTCCAAAACCCATTTTCTCTCACCGGTTTTTGTCACAATCTCATATTCAGCGCGAAACCACTTGCGTTGGGGCAGCACCCGGTTCCATTCATTTCGAAGGGTCTCAGAATATTCGGGCGAAATTATATCCTTGAAAGTTACCCTATTATCCAAATCATCCGAAAAGAAATCCTCCACCCTATAACCAGTGAGATCAAAACAGCCCTCCGACACAAACTCCATTGTCCATTTTTGATCATCTTTACACCGGTAAGCCATGCCGGGGATATGGGAGAAAAACACCGACTTGCTTCGTTCACTTTCCTGACGGGATTGCTCAGCCTGTTTGTACTTTAGGTTCTCCCTCAGAAGGTTGAACAGAGTAATTACAAGCGCTATCAGAAGTATAACCATTAATACATCTGGAATCATCTTTTTTAACAGGTTTGTATGCCACTCACTAGCTGAGTAGCTCAACCCTAGAACAGCGACAACTTTCTCGTTCGAATCAAAAATCGGCACCAGTACTCTAATCCAATTTCCGCAGGGAGTTGGAAGCGGCCCTGTAACAACACTTTCTCCTGTATCAAAAGGCTTACTGTTAATCTCGATCGTCTCAGAACAGCTGCGGTTTGCCGGAAGAGAAGTGTCAGAATCTGCATCTGATGAATCTACTGTAATACTAATGCTGCCGTTGTTTCTTTGTAGAATATAGGCATAGTAAATTGGGTCGGTGACCTCAACCAGTTGTACTAGAGATTGCTCAACAAGTAGGCTCTCCGGCGAATCCGCTTGCTGATACAGTTGCGCGATATGCTCCACATGCAAAAGTGAACCCACTGACTGTGCCAGCTGAATGGCTTGTAACTCTCCCATTCGCTTATACCTGTACCAGGCAATGCTCAAATAAAGGCCTGCTAACACAGTTAGAACAAGAATAATCGAAATTATCGCTAGAGGTTTACGAGCATTCACGACAGGCAAAAAGTTCTTAGATTGTCTTTCCTTCATGACTCACCCTCCTAAACGAGGCTGCTCATCACTAATTACATAGCTACTAGAATTACATAGAACCTACAAAAATTACATAGAACCTACTAAAAACAACTACACAAATCTCTCTGTCTCGGATTACTTCACTCAATTTCGACAATCAGGTCTTGTTTTCTACTCTAATTATTTATAATTATAATAACATTAACGACTGAACATTACAATTTCTTTCTAAAAATTCGGTTACCGGAAATTGTAAGTCAAGGTGAAACACTTTTCTCAATGAAGATGTGAAGATATGAAAGATGCAAAAAATAAAGATATGAAGATGTGAAAATATGTGGTCAGTCGCATACTATGCAAAGAGGAAGATACAGAAGATACATATAATG
>FZPS01000062.1_pt778 | contig 10357 bp, 7 predicted proteins | sample 1817821 | NCBI WGS metagenome assembly FZPS01 (sample SAMEA104158645, study PRJEB21678) | metagenome | place: Germany | collected 2015-04-21 | reverse complement strand
ACCTGAAATAGAAGAAACAACAAAAGTTCCTACAATAGCTGCAGCTATGAAAAGCCATAAAATTGGGCCAGGAGTCAAATCAAATAAATTATTTAATCCGCCTCCAATAGACAAGATGCCCGCCCCTAAAGAAGAAGCCACACCAGTTACCAAAGCAAAAACAACAACAGCATCTACTATTTGCCCGAGCTTACCCTCAATTTTTTTACCAAAAATAGGTATTAAGGTTGAGCCATAACTATATGCTCTTCTCATATTATAGTACGCGAAAGCAAACATCAAACCAGGAACAACATACAAAGCAAATTGATTAAAACCCCAATGCAAAAATGTTGTTGACAAACCAAAAACAGCTGCTTGCGGACTAAAGGGTTCAATACCCAATGTTTCCGGAGGTGCGCTTAAATGCATGATAGGTTCGGCAGTTCCCCAAAATACAATCCCAATTGCAACTGTTGTACACAGCGTAACCGCAAAATATTGAAATCGATTAAAAATCGGTTTAGCATCAGGACCTCCTATTTTAATCCTTCCTATAGGTGAAAACAGGAGGTAAACAGACAGACATAACACAAAAAATGCCCCTACTAAAAATAGCCAACCGAAATTTTTCATTATCCAATTGTTAGCTCCGTCAATTATTTTCAAAAAAAGCTCGTTATTTACGAAGCTTAGGATCACAACTCCGAGCAAGAGTAAAAAAGGTGGCCAAAATACTAAATGTTTTAGCGGTTGTTTATTTGGCTGATCTGCCATCTGCTGGTCACTCCTTTTTAAATTTGTTTTTAATCATCAAAATTAAGAAGTTTTCTGATATCAACCTAGCAAGTTTTTAACAACTCTGGAAATAAGCCTTGGTACATAATCAAAAGAGTATGGCATATACAATCTTTCGGTTGCCTGATGCGGATCTTTGCCGTAAGGACCAATATTAACGCCAGGAATTTTTAGTTTTGTTAATGGCTCAAAAGAAGTACTAGATGTCCTTGTGAAACCTGGTGTATTAGCTTCTAGGTCTCGAATATCCTTTGCTTCATCGCTCATGCCAAACCAACTGATATCAGAAAGGTATGGATAAAACCACCTGTTTTTGATCGTGATATTGTCACTTGCAATTGCTTTATTGACTGCATCCATCAACCGCTTATCTTTAGGTGTGTCTTTTTTGACATAGACTCGAGGAACATACGGCGGAGCGAGGTAAACGATAATACATGGTTTTTTCTCGTGGAACTCATTTGATTCTTTAAAAAGCCTTCTGACAATTGCCAGACTGAGTTTGGTTTCATCGGAATCGTCGTACTGATAATTTTCAGCAAATTCCTTTAACTTTAAACTAACTTCTGGCTTCTCCTTAACTACTTTTTCATAAAACTCACTAAAGGTAAAAATGTCAGCTTTCAAAGGGGTAGGACTAAATGGTACACCTGCTTTTTGGTTAAAGGTTGTCTTTTGTTTCAGGTACTCGCTATTGATCTCTTCCATAACCTCACTTGCTACCTGCTTTCCGACAGCGAGTACTTCAGATGGAGTTTTAGTGTATGTGAAAAAGTTAAAATAGACCTGAGATTCGTATGGAATTTGAACATCGTATATTTCTTTAAAATCGGTTTGCTTTAATGTAACTGGTGGTGGAGTGATTTCCCCTTCAGCTTCATCACTATAATCACAATTCATGGACAACTTTTGTACTATGCTGCTTGTGATTAAATTGGAATCTACACCTTCCAAGCATTCACCCGCATGTGACGCTACGCCGTAAACATAAAATGCCAATAAAAACTTCCCAATTGTGCCAAAATATACATACCTATTGTCATCACCCGGATACCTTGGCAGCATTGCATCGGTCTTAATAAGACCCGTAAAATCAAGATTTTTTTCCTTGACCATCTGGTATACTTTTTTGGCTGCTGATTGCGCTCCCTTCGCCATAGCCTCTTCGTCAGGTGCAGAGATAAACAGGATATTCCCTCGCAACGACTTGTAATTGCTACTAAACTCTCTTAGGACACAAACTTGTTCAGCTATACCACTTTTCATATCGAGTACGCCCCGCCCGAACATCCAATCATCAGATTCAAGATCTTTTTGAACATCTTCGCCAAAATCCATTGTCTTCATCTTTTCTTTAAGCTTGTCCGGGTCCCAGGCGTACTCTGCCAATTCACCATAATCATCAACTCCGACAGTATCAAGATGACTGAGTAATATTACTGTTTCGGGGCTGCTGATCCCACCTTCAACAAAGGCAAAAACACATTTCCTATTAAGTGGATCATTTTCTAACGGAACCATTTCTACATTATCCGGATGTTCTTTAAAGTACGGTATGTCTAGAATAATTTCCCGAAGTTTTTCAGCACACTCATTTTCTTCATTGCCTACTCGAACCCGGCTTGGAGTTTTAACTAGTTCTAACGTTACCCATTTCGTATAGTTAAATATGTCTGAGTTAATTTCCAATTGTGCACCCCCTCGAAAAAATCTCAACTACTGCACTGATTGGTTCCACTTTGTATTAGATAACTCCCTCTATTTATTGATATGTAATAATTACCACTCCCCCCCCTTAAATTTATTAGATCTACCCACATAATTTAATAAGCAATTACTATGCCAAAGTTAATTATTCTATAAACCCAACATTATCAGTATATTTTCGGCGGATTATATATCATATTTATCATTTTAGACAATTTTTTTATCAGGTTTGCAATATTAACTTGTGGTAAAAAAAAACGGCCTCATAATAAGGCCGTAAATTCTTTTTTTATATTAAAATTCTCATTCACAATCACAATATTTTTTATGATCCCAAGGTACAGGCCAATGATTTTCCACATATTTATCTAAGTCCTTTTCGATGGCAGGATCCATTGGCGGTCTCTGGTAATTCTCAAGAATACTTAAATATTTTTCTTTTGCTCTTTCCTTTACATCTCTTTTACCGTCTTTTTTCCAAACATCATATGAAACTCTAGTGAAAATGAACGGATCATAGAATTCATTTTTAAAGTGTTTGAAGGTATGTTCTTCTGTTAAATATTGCCCCTTGGGTCCGACCTTATTAATTACGTCAACGGCCATATTTTCTTCTGTAAACTCCAGCGGTCTGATAGCTCGTTTAACAAACCCTATCAGCTCACAGTCTAAAACAAATTTTTCAAAGGACTGTTCAAGGAAACTACCCATATGGCCTGCCCCTGGAATAAGATTAATGCCGCACCTGGCTACATTATAATAATGCATCATCGCCTCGGCTCCAGCAGAAAAATCAATGGCATGTGAATCTGTCATCCCTCCATTACCCCTACTGGGAATACCGTAAAATCTTGCTATTTGAGCTGAGGCATACTCAATAACCCGGGCTTCGGGTGCTCCATAAACCGCACTACCTGTCTTCATATCAACCCCACTACCCATACATCCGTAAAATACGGGATTACCGGGGTTAACCAACTGGCTCAATACGATAACCCCGATATTTTCGCAGTTCTGCTGAATTAACATTCCCGGTAAAGTGCATGGCGCTGTTGCACCTGCAGCAGGCATAGGAGCAACAACTAAAGGAGTCCCATAATTCCCTGCCTGATTTAGAAGCCTCCGACATTGCTTTTCAGTCAACTCCAAAGGAGACGTTACACTAATCACACTCAGTCCATAGTGCTTACCTTCTGCAGCATGTTTCCGAACTGTATCCTCGGTAATCCCGTAAGCAATACAAACCATCTTCATGCCGTCCTCATAAATACTGGGCACTTTATCCATATGTTTTAGCGCTGAGTATGTTGTATACATATACGCATTTTCTGCAGGAATTTCAGCAGACGGTATAACTATCGGACGAGTGCATTCAATGACATCAAATGTTTGAATTAACTTCTGAAAATTGTCATAATCTTTTGGAGTCGCGTTCCGGCGAACACCATCACTGTCGATTACAAACGGCGAACCGCCCCCTGGGACAAAGTGAAGACTTCCTTCTTTAACATGCATATTATGCTTGGGGTTGCGTGCCAAAACTGTGAACTCTGAAGGAACTGTTTTGAGTGCTTCTTCAATTGCCTTCTCTGTATAATAGACTATATCTCCTTCAACTTTAAAACCATGTTTTTTGAAAACATCGCGTGCCTCTTCCAGTTCAAAAAACATACCGGTTTTGACCAATATTTCCACGGTTTTTTCATGGATTTTATTTAAGTCGTCTTTTGATAGCGGAGTCAATCTGTCATAATCTGTATTCACCAAAATACCTCCTATTCATCATAAGAATTGATTTGGCATTCGTTATCTTGTTTATAAACTATAACAACACTTTCTTGACGTAAGGCGATGTCATCAGGCTCAGCAAACCACCGTAATCAGGTAGAAAAGCAATTTCATCACCCACTTGAAAAGACCCTTTACAATCTGTAATATCAACGATTAAGTGATCACTGCTTGCTCCTAAGATCTCCATGCCCGATATTAATGGAATCAACGCGTTTGGAGCAACATCCTGCCTGCCTACTGCTAATAAAGCTCGTTTGCGAATTCCCCGATTGATGTACTTAGGGCTATTACCAAAAGCGTCTTTATTAATTTCTCCTGTAGGGACTGACGGTTTTTCTTTAATCTCAATTATCTCCGCAATGAGCTTAAAAGCATCTGTATAGGCACCTGGTATTACTCCTCCGTAGGATGCACCTGTCCCCAAAAATATCGCTTCGCCAACCCTGATCTCATTAACTCCGGACGCAACCCCTCCTTTTTCTAAAAGTTTAAGTGTACTTGAGCTCCCTCCCGAAACAACGGGAAGATCGATGTTAAAGTTATGAACAATACGTTCCCTTAAACTAACCAATAATGAAGTATTTTCTAAAGACGGCAGCACTCCCCCATAACACCCAACATTCATACCTAACCCTTTCAGTTTTATGTTTTCCATTTTCAATATGCGGGCAACAAAATCATCAAGCTCTTTTGGGAGAATTCCTTCACGTAAATCGCCTACTTCCACCATGAGCATAACTCCATGTACTTTGTTCAACATCTTGGCGACTCTGTTGAACTCTTCAATAACTTTCAATTCTGTTTGATAACTGATATCAGCGTATTGTACTGCTTCCAACGCCTCTGATATCATAGGAATTCTGATCAATTGGAGTTCACACTTAAGACCGGCTTCTCTAAGCTTTATGATGTTCTGAAGCCTTGAGTCCCCTATTTTTTTAATGCCGGCTCTTAGCAAAACATCAACCAACTCTGGCATAGCACAAACCGATTTGGTAACTCCGACAACATCGATTTTGTTTTTCCGGCAAATATTAACGATCAGTTTTGCATTTTGGTATATTTTTTCCTGATAAATTTCAAACCTTGGGTTGTTCATCTAATGTGCACTCATTTCACCTTAAACTGTTTTTTATAATCTGCAAAGCGGCTTCAGGGTATTGTAATGACAAAACTCCTGCAGAAGCCATAATGTAATCTCTGTCGATAAGAGGAACAGCTTCAAGGCCGGGCAGTAACTCCTTTGTTTGTTGTTTTCTTCTTAACTTCGCAAGTATATCTTTACCCCCGGGAATTCGTGTCAAGGCACCCCCTGTACCCAGAATCCACTTTACATTTGACAGATCCTTTCCAATCAATATAGACCGCCCTCCGGTCTGACCATACAAAGGCTTCAAAACCCCAGCATGCCTGGACACAGCAGTATTTACAGCGACTTCAGCCAGTGTTTTGACGAAATCGATTTCTTTTTTTGAAACCGGAATCGGTTTTATTTCTTCTATCTGTTCAATACCTGCTATATCAATTAGGTTGGTTGCGTTTATATAGACACCCAAATCACCCTCAACGGTCCTCTTCGCTTTTGGCTCTGCTCCGGCAATCACAGTGTTAGATTTTAAAGGGGCTTCTGTTATAGAATGAACATCTGTGGTCGCCCCCCCTACATCCACAACCATAAGGTCACCTATATCTTCGTACAGTACCTTTGCTGCTTGCATCACAGCCCCAGGTGTGGGCATTATTTTACCATCAACCACTTCCCTGATTTTCGACATCCCAGGCGCATTACAGATGTTTGCTTCAAAAACACTCTGAATAATTTTTCGAGTAGGTTCTATATTTAATTGATCAATATTGGGATAAACATTCTCAGTCACAAAGCATTTGACACCAAAGGTCTGAAAAATTTCCTTAATGTCATCAGCAACAGCTATATTCCCAGCATAAATCACAGTGGAACTGAGACAATTCTCTTTCAAGCAATTGCCGATCAACTCAGCATTGGCTACAACAGTTCTTGATTCCCCGTAGTCCACCCCGCCAGCTAAGAGAATAATATTTGGCTTTATTTCTGCAATTTTCTTTAACTCATGCTTAGTCAATATACCTGCTGTAACCAGTCGAATAACTGCGCCGGCCCCTAAAGCAGCTTCTTTTCCGGCTTTTGCAGTCATATCGTAAACAAGCCCATGGACGGTCATTTTTAAACCACCGGCAGCGGAACTAGCGGCAAACATCCTTTTCCAAGTAAATTCTCCACCGTACTTCAGTTTCAAATCATCAATTGCGGCATAAAGACCAACAGTAACATCCCCCTGCTCAATGGAAGTAGGAGCAACTCCCTGGCCAACAAACACAGGACTTGCTCCTGTGATATTGTTAAAAGCATTAACTGCCGTAGTCGTGCTGCCAATTTCCGCTACAAGGATATCGATCTCCGCCATTAGTAAACTCCTTATTCTTTCTCTAACAGAACTTTGGCTAAATAGCTAGCAACATCAATCCCTTTTGTGCCTCTACCAAAACCGGCATCTAACCCACATTCCAATGCCATTTCATTGTTAACCTGTGTTCCCCCTGCAACCAGGATAAACCTATCACGAACGCCTTTTTCCACACATAGATCGTTTAGCTTCTTCATATTAATGCGGTGGATATCACCATGGGAAATAATTGTACTGATCAGGATTGCTTGGGAATTGGTCTCGATTGCAGCATCTATCACTTTCTGCACAGGTACTGATGTCCCCAGATAATGGCATTTCACTCCAAAACTTTCAATACCGCCGTGTTTAATATCAACAATCTCCCGCATTCCCACAGAGTGCTCATCTTCTCCTACCGTTGCAGCTACCACAGTCAGACCGTGCTGTTTGATGATTTTCCTAATCTCTTCCTCGCTCAATAGCTCTGCTTGCTGTGGAATTTCCAGTTTGTCCAACTCGATAGCAAAATCCAGCCTTCCTTTAAACTCCACAAGGGTTCCTTCTGCCGGGTGCATCACCTGCTTATGGATAACTTCCGCCTCTTGAAGCCCCATTCTTTTTGCGATTTCCATTGCGGCAACTTCAGCAACCCTTTCTTCAGCAGGCAAAAAAAGTGTCACTAAAATACACCCATCTCCAGCCCACTCAACCTCAGGTTTCAACAACTTGCCATATAAGTAGGGTTTGGCTTTCTCCAGTCTAAAGTAAACATTGTCATTCTCATCAAGCTCATCAATATACTGGATTTTATCAGGATTGCATAAAGTACACCCACCGATACAGTCACAAATCTTGTCGCTTGTTTCAGCATCAGCAGGAACATTATTGAATCCGAAATGGTGGCAAACAGGCGCAAAATAATCTTTTTCCCTGGGCACCACAGTATCTGCAGCATTACCACCGTTGGGATCCCGGGCAATACCGTCACCGTTTCTTTCGGGGAAAAAGCCGGAGTCCACAAAAAACCCTTTTTCGACTGCTTTGGCATAGCCCCCCTGGGCAATGATCTCTTCTAAGAAAAGAACCGCCCTCTCCTTTAATTCCCGAACTTTTTCTTTTAATGGCCCATCTTTCTTCAGCTCAACCATTTCGAGGATGCCATCGAGACCATTTAAGGCCTGTTTGGCAGTATTAACCCCGTGTACGGAGTTATAGTGCCAAGGCACATTACGGCCTTCATCAGGTGTGATTGTGCTTTGAATATCGGCACTTGTTAGCCGGGAAATCAAAACATTGAGTGTGTGTGTAACCGTTACCTCTCTTGTGCATGATTCCATGTATTTGGTGTTCATTTGAGCCCTCATCCGATAGCCCTGGAAAAGTTCCCTCAGTGCCACCGCATAGGGCAAATCTATCCTAATACAGGGAGCAGGAGGCGAGGTAGGCGGTACTGTTGACAGACAAATCCTATCCTTTGGCATACCGACTTTATGGGAAAACAGAGAGTTTATAGCGTGCTGCACCATTAACTCCGGAGTTACCTTCCAAGCTTGGCGAGCTGTGGCATTAGCATTATGAGCACCGTCAATCTGTGCCATCCCAACGCTGTTCATGATTTTTTTTGCCACTGCAGCATCTACAAAAGAACGGTAAACATTTATGTTTCTATAAAGAACATTGTATTGGGGGTCCTGGTGAGCACCGTTTACACCTTCCTCAGCAAAAAGAACAGCCATTTCCGGTCCGGCAACACCGCTCACATAAGAATGAAAATTAATGGGTCTACCGACTTCATCCTCAATCAAATCAAGCGCTTTTCTGGTTGCCCGAATCTGCTTTCTAGTAATGGGGACTCCCCCAACCCCCTCAGGTGTTCCTTCGATCAATCCATCAAAATGGCTCTGCCCTGTGGTTCTGATCACCATGATATGATCCGCTCCATGCCAAGCAGCCATCCTCATCCTGCGCAAATCGTCTTCAAATCTCCCTGAAGCAATTTCTGCGGTTATCACAGGATCCGGCTGTGGATCAATATATCCGAAGTTCTTGGCAGTCGGGAGAGGTATACTGTTTTTTAACGGTGCGGAAGCCTGTAGGTATTCAAAATCCCCAATCTGTACATCTTTTTGAGCATTTCTCCATGTCCAACCCTTACGCCTCGGACGGTAGTGCTCCAGGTCCTTCAGTATTTCGTTTATATCAAGTTTCTTTTCAGGAACCAATTGCACGGATAATCACCCCCTAAAAAACTCTATTACATTCTCCCAACCCTTGTCCTGAAGCAGTTCATCTCCTGCATCTCTGATGGATATTCCTTTTATTTTAGAGAGCCTCCAAACCACATGGCCTGCCCCTTTACCCAGCAAGCCGTGCTCTATACACTTATCAACAATCTGCTTTGCTTCAATACTATTAAATCCCATCCTCATAATCACAGACCTCTCTATAGAAGGGCTTGTGTGTTTTTCCGCCATTTCCAATAAAGGAGTTACTATCTGATCAGTAAGTTCCCAAAACCTCGCTTCAAGCTCTTCTTCTGTCATATTAGCGAGATGCTTGCGTCTGATCTTAAAATCACTCTCTTTTTGCATATAAACTCGCTCCCATCTTATAACAAGATTTTTACGAAACTTGCACATTATTTTCTTGGAAAAACTGACGGATTTCTTCCTGACTCAATCTCAACTCATCCTCAAAAAATTGCAGGTCAACCGGTGTTATCGGCAGCCTTTTTTCAGCAAACTGCTTAACAATATTTTTCAGGTAAGAATGTCTTAACCCGTTCAGATCCAGATCACAAAATTGGATCTGCTCCGGCTTTTCCGGAATGATAATCGACTTTCCAGGCACATTTTCTCTCGGATTACCCCGCCTGACATCCACACCATTCAATTTAGCGTAAGCAAGCTGGGAATTAGGATGCTTTCCTGCTCCGGTATATTCGGTCTCTTGGACAACGAGTATCTGCTCTTCATCCATCTCTTGAGCAATGGAAAAGGCAGCAGCCAGCGCCGTATTCCCTGCAGGCCCTCTTTCCAATCCTTCCAGTTGTGCCAATACTTCAGTTATATAAAAAACTTCTCCCTGACTCACAGTGCCGTACCTATCCATATAACGAAGGGGTCTGGCTGCATTTCTCGGCACATCTGCCCGGTCAGGCCAGGTAGCAAAAGGAATGCCGAAACCGGTATGACCTGTAGTAAAAGACTTCCTATTGAAGTCGTTATCACTTGCCATATGCAGCCCGCTCAGATCAACGCTGGCACCGATAACCTTTGTAGTATGGCATCCCGCTTTTCTTAATCCGCGAGCAGTACCGGTCAGATTACCACCCCCAGCGTGAGTAACAACAACTGCATCAGGATCCCTTCCTACTAGGTCCCTGACCTGTTGAGCCAACTCATAGCCAAGTGTTTCAATACCCGCAATAGCAAAAGGGGTATATAGGGATGCATTAAAATAGCCTGTTTCCTCAAGCAGAAGCAAAAAATAATAAAACAATTCAGGACCTACAGTGAGCTGAACCACTTCAGCGCCATATGCCTCACAGGCCCGCCCCTTTTCCAAGATCTCAGGCTGTCCCTGCCACTTGCTGTCAAACACCTCTTGTACAACAATACAGTTGACGTTGCGCATCGCAGCTTGAGAAGCTACAG
>FZPS01000227.1_pt73 | contig 10359 bp, 10 predicted proteins | sample 1817821 | NCBI WGS metagenome assembly FZPS01 (sample SAMEA104158645, study PRJEB21678) | metagenome | place: Germany | collected 2015-04-21 | reverse complement strand
TTCTCATATTGAGATTGAAATAAAAAAAGCAACCAAGTTATTAGATACTTTAAAATCACTTCAAATTAGACTTGAAAATTTAGATTTAGAAGATGAAGAAGAGTTTGCAATCAATTTATCTAAATATGGTTATCAACTTAAAAAAAGACAAAGACCAAGATCTAATGAACAAAAAGTGATGACTATTAACTATTTAGGCGCAACTATTTATGTTGGAAGAAACTCAAGCCAAAATGAATATATTGTTACTAAAATAGCCAAAAATGATGATATGTGGCTCCATGTTAAAGGTGGCGCTGGTTCTCATGTTGTTATTAAAGGAGTTATAAATCCCCTAACAATAGAAAAAGCCGCACAATATGCAGCTTTTTACTCTATATATAAACATTCAAATGATATTCCAGTTGATTATACACTAGTAAGATATGTTACAAAAGTTAGAAAATCAAAAACTTTTAAAACAACTTATACTAATCAAAAAACAATTTTTATAAAAGCAATCGATCAAAATACATTAACTGACCATTAAATCAAACTCAGTTAGTAAGTAACCTTGCTCTTTCTTTCTTAAATCAACTACGGATATTAAAGTAATTACAGATATTCTACCTACAAACATAATAAATAGTAATATTATCTTAGACCACAGTGAAGCACTTGCAGTTAGTCCATTGGTGTAACCAACTGTACCAAAAGCTGATATAACTTCAAATGTAGTATCAAAGACATCATTATTTTCTATTATTGTTATTAAAAATATTGAAATAGATAATAAAATCATTGCCGTCAATAAAGCAACCATTGCTTTTTGGACGGTATTTTCTTTATATGCTCTTCTACCTATTTTTGTTTGTGGTCTGTTTAGTCCAAATCTTATAACTCCAGCAATTGCTAGTAAGGCAGTTGTAATACGAATTCCCCCACCAGCTGAGTTAGGTGATGCACCAATAAACATTAGCAGTATCATAAAAAACTGTGTTGAGCTTCGTAGTAGCATTGGGTTAGTTGTATTTAGAATGCTAAAGCCAGCACTTCTTGAAGATATTGATGTAAAGAATGAGGCAGTAATTGCGTTTCCAAAGCCAAGTCCTTTTAATACTCCGTTCATTTCAAGTAAATAAAATATTAATCCGCTAAAAATAAATAATCCTAAATGTGTCCAAAATAATACTTTTGCAACATATGAAAATTTATGTTCGTTCTTTTTGATTTTAGAAATGATTTTATCAATCATTTCACTAATTGGAATAAACCCAACCCCACCGATAAATATTAATAACATTGCCCATAATATAATTATATATTGACCGTTTGTAAGTAAATCTCCAAATACAAACCCGCCAGTAAATATATCAAATCCAGCGTTCATAAATAGGGCTGTTGTAAGAAATACTGCTTGAAAGATTGATTCTCCTAAATTTAAATCACCTATTGAGTGATTAAAATAAAACATTATTGATAAAAATATTATCGAAACAAGTTGTATAGACATAATAGTTATAAAAACATGTTTCATGTTTCTAATAATTCCTTTTAAACTAAACAAGTTTTGTTCTTGTGCTAACATTGCTCTTTCACTAATACCAATTTTTCTACCACTAAAGATCCAAAAGTTAGCAATTAGCATATAAATACCAAGACCACCAACTTGCATAATTAAAATTAATATTATTTTCCCAACTACTGTAAATGTAGTAGTTAGTGGTACTGGTGTTAAACCAGTAGTTGACATGGCACTAACTGATACAAATAGTGAGTCTATAAAACTTAAGCTTCCTTTATGAGAAAAAGGAAGCCATAAAAGAAAGCTGCCAATAAAGCCAAATATTAAATAAATAGTTAGGAATGTTCTTGGGTAGTTTTTAAAGAATATATTTTTAACTTTCTTTAACACATTGCTCATATTATACCTTCTTTTTTTATATGTTATATTTTATCACAATCTACATTTTTTAACAATCAAGCAAACTATTTGTAATTTATATAATTATACTATATAATGGAATTGAATAGAATTAGTATAAATAATAAAAGGAGAGATAATATGAAATATACATTACCAAAACTAAACTACAATTATGATGCGCTTGAGCCGTTTATTGATGCAAGAACAATGGAAATTCATCACACTAAACACCATCAAGCATATGTTAACAACTTAAATGCTGCTCTTGAAAAACATCCAGAGTTAAACTTATCACTAGAAGAAATGTTACATGATCCAAGTAAAATTCCTGCAGACATTCGTCAAGCAGTAATTAATAATGGTGGCGGACATTACAATCACTCATTATTTTGGACTTTACTAAAAGTTAACAATGGTCGCACACCAAAAGGAGCGCTTCTTGAAGCAATCAATCGCGACTTTGGATCATTTGATGCATTCAAAGAAAAATTTGAAGCTGCAGCTAAAGGTCAATTCGGAAGCGGATGGGCTTGGCTATTAGTTGGAAACGATGGAAAGTTAAAAGTTGTAGGTTCTGCTAACCAAAATACACCTCTATCAGAAGGTCGTCCAATTTTAGCAATTGACGTATGGGAGCATGCTTACTACTTACAATATCAAAACCGTCGTCCTGATTATGTATCAGCATTCTGGCATGTTGTATGCTGGGGTATGGTTGAAAAACTATTTGAACAAAAATAACATAAAAGCCTCAAATTGAGGCTTTTTATTTATTCTAAATAAAAGAGCTGTAAAAATTGCAGCTCTTTTTAATTATCTATCTAACTGGCTCTGTTTCAATTACAGCGTAATCTCCATCTTCTCTTCTATAAACAACATTGGTTTTAGCTGTTTCTTTATCTAAGAAAATATAGAAATCATGGTCAGTTAATTCCATCGCCCTAATTGCTTCTTCCGAAGTCATTGGGCGTAATTCAATTTTTTTGTTTTTAACAAGTTGTGCAGCTAACACTTCTTTTTCAAGAGATTCAACGTCACGTCCGTTAGAATCGAATTGACCGAACTTAGTTTTGTCTAAGTGATTTTGCAATCTTTCACGGTGTCTATGAATTTGTCTAACTAATTTGTCAATTGATTTATCAATTGCAGCATAGATATCAAATTCTGGTGTTTCTGCTCTAATCACTAGTTCTTTTGCAAAGACTGTAATTTCGACCTTGTGATGGTCTTTATATACCTTGCAAAGTACTCGTACCCCCGAGATGTTTTCTTCGCCCAATAGTCTAATTACTTTTTTCATGCGTTTTTCAGCATAATCTGTAATTGCTTGACTTGGTACGAATCCGCCTTTTCCTAACACTTCAAAGTTCATAACGATACCTCCTTAACTGATAGTTATGACTAATAGGTCGCCCCATATTAAATTGTCTAAGATATGATATATTTCGTCGTCGATTTTATCAAAGTAAAATGTCGGAAGTTTTAATCTTAGTGCTTCTTGATAAAGTGGTTCTAATAAAAATTGATCGATTTCATAGTTAGAATCTATTTCATTATATTTAATAAAATAATGAATTATCTTGCCACTGTTAATAGGAATTATTTCATGATAATAACCATAAACTAATTCTTTTTGACATTTGTTACATAACAATTGATATCTTTTTTTAAAGATATTTTTAAATGTTGTTATTGGAACAATTTGTTCCATACATTTTAAACATTTCACTACTATCACCTATTTGATAGTAGTTTTAAGTTTATTTAATTACTTTTTATATTCTTCAATAATCTTATCGATTAAATGGTGTGGAACTTCTTCATAACGTAAGAATTCTCTTGTAAATGAGCCACTACCTTGTGTCATTGCTTTTAAGTCAATTGCATATTTAACAATTTCTGCTTCTGGAATTTCTGCATTAATAATTTGTTCACCAACTCCTTGGTCCATACCAAGTACACGGCCACGACGTTTATTAATATCTCCCATAACATCACCAACAAAGGCATCTTTAATTGTAACACTTACTTTCATAATTGGCTCTAAAATAGTTGCTCCTGCACCTTTTGCTACTGCATCTCTAAATGCTAGAGCTGCTGCTAATTTAAATGAAATCTCATTAGAGTCAACTGCGTGATATGATCCATCATATAATGTCGCTTTAACATGAACTACTGGGAATCCCGCTAAAGGTCCGCGTTCAAATGTTTCAACTAAGCCCTTTTCAACTGCTGGGTGATAGTTTTTAGGTACCGATCCACCGAAGATTTCTTCATGGAATTCAAATGCTTCTTCACTTGGTTCAAATCTAATAAATACATGACCAAATTGTCCGGCTCCACCAGATTGTTTTCTATGTCTTCCTTCAGCTTCAACTTTATTTTTAATAGTTTCACGGTAGACAATTTTTTGATCTTCAATATCAACATCAACTTTAAACATTGTTTTCATCTTGTCTAAAATATAACCAAGATGAGTCATTCCTTGACCACCAACTAAAAGTTGTGCAGTTTCTTTATTACGTCTAATTTCAAATGTTGGATCTTCTAAGTTTAATCTGTTTAAGGCTCCAGAGATCTTATCTTCGTCTTGACGGTTCTTAGGTACAATTGCAATATAAATAACTGGTGTAACCAGTGGAACTGGTTCAAATAAAACTGGATTTCTTGGATCACTAATTGTATCTCCAGTTGATAAGTCTACTTTATTAACTGCAACAATATCTCCTGCGTGTGCTACATCAATTGATAGTTGTGTTTTACCACGTAAGGCAAATAGTGTTCCAACTTTTTTACTATCTCCAGTATTAGATACTAATACATCTTGACCTGCTTTTAATGTTCCTGAGTTAATTTTAATTAAGTTAATAACTCCTAAAAATGGGTCAACCGATGTTTTAAAGACGTATGCTGAAAATGGTTCACTGTCTTTAGTTGCTCTAATAACTTCTTTATTATCTTTTGGATTAACACCTTTCATTGGTTTTAATGATTCAGGATTTGGAATATAGTTTGCCATCATATCAAGTAGTGTAATAATTCCAACATCTTTAGTTGCACTACCAATAGTAATTGGTGCAAGTTCACCATTAATTAGTGCAGTTTGCAAGCCATCAGAAATTTGTTGTCTTGAAATTTCTTCACCAGAAAAATAAAGTTCTAATAACTCTTCGCTTGTTGAAGCAACAGCTTCTAGAATAACTGTATTTAATTCTTCTGCTCTTGCTTTATTATCTGGATAAACTTCAACTTCTTTTCTTGCGCCTTGTTCGAAAGTATAACCTTTCATATCAACAACGTCTACAAAGCCTTCAAATTTATCATCTTTACCAATTGGAATTGCAAATGGTACAGCTTCTTTACCTAATTTTTCTTCGATTTCTTTTAATAAATCATCAAATTTAACGTTTTCTTTGTCCATTTTGTTAATAAAAATAACAGTAGGAATACGTCTTTTTCTTACTTCTTTCCAAACTCTTTCAGTACCAACTTGAACACCACTTGTTGCATCAATAATAATGATAGCTCCTTTAACAACTGATAATGCTTGGTTTAATTCACCAACAAATTCATCATTTCCTGGTGTATCTAAAAAGTTTAATTTTAAACCATTGTATTCAACTGGAATAACTGAAGTTGATAAACTTGATAATCTGTTTTGTTCTTCTGGTAAGAAATCAGATACAGTTGTCTTTTTTTCAACTTCTCCTTTTTTAGGAATGGTTTTTGATACATACAATAGCGATTCTGCTAATGTAGTCTTGCCTGATCCTTGGTGTCCAAGGATGACAATATTACGAATGTTTTTCGATGGATAATCTTTCATGTAATATCTTGCATGCTTACTTAGTTATTTTTTAATTAATTTTAAGCATGCGCTCCTTTCTAGTAATGTTATAATTGTATAAAAACGTTTACACTTATATATTAAATTATAACATATTTGATATTATTATGTAATAATTTTCCATTAAAACACATAAAAAAAGCCAAGATGTTATCTTGGCTCATAAATATTAGATATTTTAGATGCTCTTTTTAGTAAGCTCTTGCAAATAAAATAGTAACATTACTATCTTTTCCAGTCACTGGACATACTTTAGTAATTAAGTTTTCTTCTGATATTACTCTAGCTGTAGCACCTGTGTCTTCTTTAACTTTGTCTTCAGCTTCTTCACCATGAACACTCATTTTTACATAGCCACCTAATTCTAAAAATTCTTTAAATTCATCATAAGTTTTAGCAACTCTAATATTTGAATTTAAATGATCAAGTGCTTTTTCATACATTTCTTGGTGAACTTCGTTAATTACTTTAACTAATGTTTTTTCTAAGTCTTCAAACTTAACTGTAATTTTTTCTCTTGTATTACGTTTAGCAAGTACTACTACGCCATTTTCAATGTCACGTGGTCCAAATTCTAATCTAACTGGAATACCTTTCATTTCATATTCACTAAACTTCCAGCCTGGACGACGAGTTGAGTTATCAATTTTATATCTTAGATTAGTTTTCTTTAATACTTCTTCAATTTTTGGAAGATGATTAATAACTTCTTCTCTTTGATTTTGAATTGGAATAGCAACAACTTGAATTGGTGCTAGATGTGGTGGAAGTACTAATCCTTCATCATCACCATGAACCATAATAACAGCTCCAATTAATCTAGTTGTTACTCCCCATGATGTTTGGTAAACTGGTTTTTCTTGATTGTTTTCATCTTGGAAAACAATGTTAAATGCTTTAGCAAAGTCATTACCAAAGTAATGAGAAGTTCCTGATTGTAATGCTTTACCGTCTTGCATTAATGCTTCAATAGTATATGTGTTTACTGCACCAGCAAACTTTTCTTTTTCAGTTTTTTGACCTGTAATAAATGGAATTGCAAGTAGTTCTTTTCCTAAATTGTCATAAATATTTAGCATTTGAAGTGTTTCAGATATTGCTTCTTCAGATGTAGCATGAGCGGTATGACCTTCTTGCCACAAAAATTCCTTACCTCTTAAAAATGGTCTAGTTGTTTTTTCCCATCTTACAACACTACACCACTGGTTATATAGTTTTGGTAAATCACGGTGTGAATTAATTATTTTAGCATAATGTTCAGCAAATAATACTTCTGATGTTGGTCTTACAATTAATCTTTCTGCTAAGTTATCATTACCGGTAGTTGTAATAATTGCTGTTTCTGGTGCAAAACCGTCAATATGATCTTTTTCTTTTTGAAATAAAGACTCAGGAATTACAAGTGGTAAATAGACATTTTCATGTCCAGTTTCTTTAAACTTATTATTTAAATAAGCTTGAATTTGCTCCCAAATGGCATAGCCATATGGGCGATAAATAATAAACCCTTGAACTGATGAATAGTCCATTAACTCCGCTTTTAAGCAGACATCAGTATACCACTGTGCAAAATCTTGATCTTTTGATGTAATTGATTGTACTAATTTTTGTTTACTCATTGTTTTCACCTACTAATATTGTTTTATCATCAACAAAGTCGATTAGTCTATCTTTGTATAGTGCACCAAGTGCTCTTTTAAAAGCATTTTTACTCATATTAAATAATTGTCTAATCTCTTCTGGTGATGAATTACTTGTTAAATTCATTTCTTTTCTTCTTTTTAAATAATTTAATATTTCTTCAGCATCATTTAATCTTTGGTCTTCTTTTTTTAAGATTAATTGTCCTGAATAAAACTCTTCATGTTTAAAGTTAATCGTAACACTTACTTCTTGGCCAATACGGTATTCTTTTCTTAAGTGTAAGTAATCAACGAATATTTGAGTCAACCCATCAGTAACTAATGTTAGTCCAGTTGGACCAATATTAACTACTCTTGCCAAAGTCTTTTGGCCTGGTTCAAATGGCTCTAACTCTAAGTTATAATTTTTGTTAAATTCAGCAGTTAACCTATTTTTTACTACTAATGATACATATACTTTATCGCCATTTTTAGGCCACTGACTAGTTAAGTTAGGTAAGTTGTCTTTTGATAATAATAAATCTTTATTTATTCCATTATTTAAAAAGACTCCTAAGTCATGGTTAACTCCAACAACTTCTAACCAATTAGATTCATCTTTTGAAATAATTGGTTCATATAAAGTGGCAGCTAAACGATTTTTATTATCATAAAATAAAAATGCATTAACTGTCATTCCGTCATGAAGTTTTTGATAGTTGGTTTCATTATTATGTAAAAAGACTTCTTCTTGGTTTTTTGTTACTAACATATAACCAATATCAGTCTTTCTTAATACTTTTAGTTTTTGTTTTTCTCCTGGTTTTAACATCTTATCACCAATCCTTATTTTAACACATTTTCATTAACTTTCATACTGTTTTTATAGTCTATAAAAGCAAAAGTAAGAATCGCTAATCCAGCTCCCAGTAAAAACCAGTATTTATAATTATTAATATCTTTTGTTAAGTAGCCACCAAATAAAACTAATATTGTAGTATAAATTGATCTAATACTACTCATAACTGTAGTTGCAAATGTAACATTAAACGGGGCTACTAATTTAGTAATCATTACCATCATCATATAAATTGAAAAACTAATTGGAATACTTCTTAGCATTGTAACTGCAACAATTACTTCAATTGGAATAGATGTATATTGAGATAGTGCGTAAATACCAAATCTAATAACAAGTGATAATATCATTACTAAGTATAAATAAAAATTAGGAATTTTTTTACCAACTCTACTTAAAATTAATAATATTACTAACTCAAAAGCAATAAAACCAGCCATTAAATAACCATACTCGGCTTCTCCAAAACCATATAAGTCTTTTAAAAAGACTGGCAAGTATGTATCAAAAACAAACATAGTAGATAATGTTAGGGTTACGACCATAACATAAGCCCAATACTTTTTATTTTTCATAAGTAATTTTGGTTGAGCTTTTTGCTCAAGCAACATATCTTTATCTAAATCAAGTGGCTTAATCCATGTAATTAGTAATGATGTTAAAGTAAATAAACTTGCTCCAATTATAAATGCTAATTTGTATGAATATGCAGCAATCATACCGGAAAACAATACTGTTACCATATATGCAAATGATCCAAATAGTCTAATTTTAGAATATTCATAGTTTTCAAGTCTTGCATATGTAACAAGTATTGAATCTAGTAATATATAAATTGGTTGCCCAACGACACCAATAATAAAGACTATTAAAACTATTAACCATATATTAGTACCAATGTGAACCAGTAATACGGCCGCGATTGCTTCAATAATTGAAAGTATTCTTACAAAGTGTCTATTTGAGTTAATATTTTTAGATAATGTTGACCAAATTGGGTTAATAAATATCGCAACTAATGGTAAAATCATCATAATTAATCCAATTTGTGAATTATCTAGACCAATATGACTAAAATATAAAGCTAAAAAGGGGTATATAAAGGCATCCCCTGCGTATCTAATGAATATGGCTAGTTGATATTTTATAGTCTCTAATTTCATACTTTAATCACATATCAATTATAGCCTATTTAACAAAAAAAGGGTGAAAAATCACCCTTTATGCTAATTGTTCATTTAATTCTTTGTATCTTTCTAGTAATAACTCTTCTACGAATAATACAAAAGGTTCAATATTCTTTTCTACTTTGAATGTTTCTAGAACCTTAATGTATCTTTCTTTTAGGTCTTTGCACATGCTTACTGGGATATATCCAGCTTTCATTAGAAAATAGTTCATTACAAGTCTAGCTAATCTTCCGTTAGCATCTAAAAATGGATGAACTTTAGCTAGTTCTGCATGAGCAAATACTGCTTTTTCTAAACTTTCACCTTCATATTGGCTTAAGGTATAGAAATATCTTTTCATGCGATCATAAACTTTAATATAATCAGGTGGTTGATGGGTAGCCCCAGGAATACGGATATTAACATTACGATAATTTCCACCATTTAAAATACCATCGGTTAAGATCTCATGGATATCTTTAATTCCATCTTCACTCATTTCAACATTGTCTTTAACCATTTGATAAACATGGTTAATTGCTTTATAGTGATTAACAACTTCTTTTATATCTCTTTCACTGTAGTGGGGAATGCTCTCACCATCAATAACTTTTTTAACATCTTCAAGTTTAACTTTATTAGTTCCTTGAATTGATAAAGCGTCATGTGTGTAGTGAATTTTGAAACTCTCCTGAAGTTGCTCAAACTTTTTGTGATCTTTTAAACCTTTTAGATTGGTTAAGTAGTCTTGTCTTTCTAACTCTAAAATATTGTGATTCATAATAACCAACTCCCCTTCTTTTACTAAATTATAACATATTATTAAGCCGTTTCCAATAAATTCTTAAAAATATGTTATTTTTATTTATTATGGATAAAAAACTTTTTTATCACCCAAGGAAATCAATTTTTATATTTTTATATGAATTTATAACTATTGAGAATAATTATTATCT
>FZPS01000059.1_pt355 | contig 10359 bp, 8 predicted proteins | sample 1817821 | NCBI WGS metagenome assembly FZPS01 (sample SAMEA104158645, study PRJEB21678) | metagenome | place: Germany | collected 2015-04-21 | reverse complement strand
AACAAGACACCCATTATCTGAAGAAAAACTCAAAGAATATAATGAAAATAATGGGACAATTTACTACAATGAAAATGATATACATAATTATGCCACTTATGTGATTAAAAGCTATGAATTACTTGATGAAAATAGGAATCATCTTTATTTAGTAGATTATGGCCGAGCACCGTATTTGGCAGCATCTTCCTTGTGGAGATACGATGGTATTTTATGCCAACATTTGACAATTGACCTAAAGTTAAATGAAAAATTTGAAAAATTAGAAGGATATATAGTGATCGAGTTTGAAATGCCCGGTAGTTTTTTTAAAAAGATGAAAAAAGAAACCAAAATTCCAGTAAATATTACAATAGATGACAAGGATCTTTAAGAAACAGATCTACAGCTTGTTTCATCGTTCTAATTTACTCCTATCCATTGGAGCAGGTGCAAGTTCTGCTCCAAATAAATTTAACACCTGATTCACCTTATCCATTCGTAAAGTTTGTTTACCTTGTTCCAATTCACGAAGAAAACAAAGTCCCACCCCTGCTTTTTCAGAGAGATCTACTTGAGTTAAATCATATTACTTTCGCATTCGCTTTACATAATCTGACAATGACAAATTCTCCATAATTATACCCTTTGGGGTTTAATACAGCAAATAAACAGGCAAATACACCCTTTTGGGTATAAAAGAGGTCGTGATTCGGTATTGATGACTTTTGGGGTATATCACCAAGGCGAATCCGTAAGGAAAAGAGGGTGTTTTAGAAACAAAAGAGCTATCCTTACCCCATCGCTTGGAGAGGAAAGATCCTCCAAAATTCACTTTCAAAAGAAAGTAAGGATCGGAGGAGAGGAAAAGCTCCTGTTTTTATGTGAACAACTCGGATTGAAATAAAAAGAATGGATCTATTTTTAATGCCAATCCTTAATCTCTAATCTCTTAACACTTGTCTCAATAAAGTAAATACTTCGGAGGGTTCTTTAGCAACTCTTACACCAACTGCTTCTAATGCAGCTATTTTTTCCATGGCTGTTCCCGATCCACTTGAAATGATAGCCCCGGCGTGTCCCATTTGTTTGTCTGCAGGTGCTGTCTTTCCGGCAATAAAGCCTACCACGGGTTTCGTAATATTCTTTTTAATATATTCGGCAGCCAGTTCCTCCGCATTCCCCCCTATTTCCCCTATGATTACCATTGCCTCTGTGTCGGGATCGTCTTGGAACATTTGCAGTAATTCCTTAAAATATAATCCCACGACAGGATCTCCCCCCATACTTACTGCTGTAGATTGTCCCATCCCGTTTAATGTCAAATGATGTACAACTTCATAAGTAAGGGTACCACTACGGCTGATAACCCCGATTTTCCCTTTTTTGAATATCTGTCCGGGAAGAATACCAATAAGAGATTTTTGAGGGGTGATGAGTCCTGCACAATTTGCTCCTATCAACATCGCCCCTTTTAGCTGTACAAAGTTATAGGCTTTAACCATATCCAAAGTAGGTATACCCTCTGTAATACAGATAATAAGTTTAATACCAGCATCAGCCGCTTCCATTATCGCATCGGCAGCAAAACGCGCAGGAACAAATATAACAGAGGCATCTGCCTGTGTTTCCTCTACAGCGTCGTATACAGTGTTAAATACAGGAACTCCCTGAACCCTTGTGCCTCCTTTGCCCGGACTTGTACCCCCTACAACCTTTGTTCCATATTCCAACATTTTTTGTGTATGAAAGCTACCATCTCTGCCGGTAATGCCTTGTACTATCAACCGTGTTGATTCATTTATAAGTATGCTCATATCCGTCGATTTATTAGTTGAATGTTTTTTTATTTTGATTGTTGGGATAGCTCTACTGCCATACGGGTGGCTTCACCCATGGTCTCGGCAACTTGAAAGCGCGTCCCTTTAAGTAATTCACGTCCTTCCTTTTCATTAGTGCCTGTCAGGCGAACCACTACAGGAATATCACTATCTATTTGCTCAAAAGCACGTAGTAGTCCCATAGCTACATCGTCACAGCGGGTAATGCCGCCAAAAATATTAATGAAAACCACTTTGACTTCCGAATCTTCTAAAAGTAAATTCATTGCATCAATCACTTTTGTTGGATTAGAACTACCTCCTATATCTAAAAAATTGGCAGGGTTACCTCCGTATAGCTTTATCATATCCATAGTAGCCATAGCCAGTCCCGCTCCATTTACCATACAACCTATCTCTCCCTCAAGATGCACATAGCTAAACCCCCTCTCCTTGGCATAAGCTTCTATTTCTTCTTCCTTTGTTGGTTCAAACAAGGAAAGGATCTCAGATTGACGATACAATGCATTATTATCAAAAACCATTTTGGCATCGATCGCCATTAATTCTCCCTGTTTAGTAACTACCAATGGATTAATCTCGGCAAGTGAAGCATCTTTCTCTACGAATAACCGATACAACTTTTGCAATAGGGTTGCCATTTGATTTACTAAATCTATGGATTCAAAAAGAACAAAGGCATATTTACGGGCTAAATAATCGGGAAGCCCGATAAGAGGGTCGATGCTAAATCGATAAATCTTATCAGGAGTTTTAGCTGCAACCTCTTCTATATCCATTCCACCTTCGGCACTCATTATTAATATCACCGATCTGGAATTGCGGTCTAACGTAAAACTGAGATAATACTCCGATTTTATATCAATGGCTTCACTGATGATGACTTTAGTTACAGGATAACCTTTGATTGTCAAATTCAATATGTTTTCTGTATGAAATAAGATATCATCCTTACTTTTTGCAAGCTTCACCCCTCCGGCTTTCCCTCTACCTCCGGCCAACACCTGCGCTTTTACTACTGCAGCTTGTACTCCCATTTGTTCGTATGCCTCTAATGCTTCATCCACACTGTGGCAAAGAGTATATTTCTCTACAGGGATACCATAGGCTGAGAATAGATTTTTTGCTTGATATTCATGTGTCTTCATATATAAAAGAATTAATTAGTTATTGATCTTTCCGTTTGCTCCTACTTTCATTTTTACTACTGATAGCCATTATTATTTTTAGCCTTTCTCTTCCTAATGGATTCAAAGTCCAAACTCATCAATCAGACGTTCCACCTTATTGCGATCTAAATTTCTTTCGACTGTAGGAAAAACAAGATCAGGCAGCATTTTGTTAAGCTATTCTTGAGAATTAATTCTCTTTTAGGTATGTTTTAACATTTAATTCAATAGAACTTGGAAATAACAAACCGTTTTTTGGCAAAAGATATGGATGATACTATTAGAATATTCTGATGAATGAGACCCATAATAAGTATTGGAGTGTGTATCTAATAGGCTCTCGGGCAGATTATACATTAGAAGCCGATATAGAGGGTAAGATTACTAAATTCGAAATGAGATAATAGCAACGAACGGTTTACCTTTCCCGGCGATCTACAATTGATTGAAGATAGTCATTCAGGTTTTGTTCCTTATTTAACCCCAGTTTGGTACGCAGGCGGCTACGATGTGCGGTAACACTGTTGTGATGTATTCCCCGTAGTGAGGCAATTTCTCCGGATGACCTTCCCTTTACAATGAAGGCACACAGTTCCAGGTCGCCTGCTGTCAGTCCGGTATGTTCATTTCGTATGGCCTGCTTTATTTCCTCGTGAGTATAGGCCATTTCTCTCAGTTTATAGATCATCTTATCCTGGCTTTTCTTGTTCATTTTTAATACCAGATTATTAAGCCGTTCACGACTCATTCGTCCCTCTTTAATCAGTTCCAATTGTTTGGGTGTGAAATCGAATAATTGCAGAATGTTTTTCTGTTCTCCCTCAATGCGTAGATTCTCTCGTTCGATTCGCCGGATAACAGCCAGAAGATAAGATAAGGCAAAGGCAATCCCGATCGTTACTATAATGAATGAGGGGATTCGAGACAGCATCCTGTCCGGATTTCCCATACTGATGGCAGCAATGGCATAGCATACGTTAGCCCCCACGGCTATCACTATAGATAACCAGCGATAGTGTGTCATCCCCGACAGAATAGCCGGAATTATACAAACACACATACATTCGCCCACGTGCATGGCAGAGCCGTTAGCTGCCAAAGCAGCTTCATGCATGATTCCAAGGTACAAGTTCAGGGTAATGACAACAATATGAGCTAAGAATGCGAATGAAACACTCACTATTTTCTTTTTATAGAATAGAAGTAAAGTGATTAAAAGCGCAAGGCTGATGACGTTAATCCATAAAAGAAGATGCTGTTTTACCAGGATGTAATCTATTGCACTAAAAATATAACCCATTGAGAAGAAAAGAGTTGACATCTTGAGCGATAGATCCAAATAGGGATCACCCACCTTTAATTCATTAGTAACTAAACCTTTAACCATATCCTATTTGCAAAATGACGTATTATGACGTTATCTATTATTCTAAAAAAAACATGACGTATTATGCAGTTATAAAAATACTCCATTTTTTCTTTCTTTTGTATAAAAAAATGATTTATTTTTAATTATAATTACAATACTTAGTGAATATTAACGAATATAAGACAATTTAACACCAACACGCTTTTTCCGAACTATCTTGCAATCTATCAAACATTAAAATAATCAAAATTATGAGGAATCTTATCCAATTACGTAGGATAACACTTCTTGCCATTATTGGCATCACCAGTGTTTTTGCCCAGTCTGCCATTGGACAAACAGTGGAAAAGGTAGTAACCTTTAAGTTCGTTCCCGGCAAGGATATGTTCTATATCCCCTGGGAGGGTAACGATGCAGAGCTGAATCGTCTCTATTCCTTGGTCGATGAATACCGTACGGAAATCACCTCCGGCACGATGCCGGTCTATGTAGATGCCTACTGTGCTTCGTTACCGACAGCTAAAGAGAATCTCAATGTGGCTTTTGTCCGGGCAAACCGTGTAAAATCGGAGCTAATCACCCACAAAGGGTTGTTGGAAGAACACTTCGTGACGAAAAACTATGCGGCAACCTACGAGGGCCGCAAGGATATGGTTGTCGTTACGTTGCGCATCCCGGCAAAAGAGGAAGCACCTGCACCGGAGCCCAAGCCTGAACCGCAACCAATTATTGAACCCGAACCAATCATCGAGCCTGAACCCCAACCCGAGCCTATGGCAGAAGTCCTGCCCGCTCAGGAGTCTCCTTCCAAGCCTTACGCTTTTGCAGTCCGCACCAATCTGCTATACGATGCTTTCCTGACTCCCACGTTGGGTATAGAGTGGCGCATCAATCGGCATATAGGCATCAAGGTGGACGGCAGTCTGGCACATTGGGGCGACGAAAAGGGCAAGGTGCAGAAGATATGGCTCGTAAGCCCCGAAGTGCGCTGGTATCTGTTGAATAACAAACGCTTCTACGTGGGTGCGGGTGCCAACTTCGGTGATTACAATGTGTACAAAGGAATGGTTGGTAGCCTGTTCTCCGACGATACAGGCTATCAGGGTAAATTGTGGGGAGCAGGACTGACCCTTGGTTACCAACTGTATCTCTCCCGCTGTTTCTCAATCGACTTCAACCTCGGCTTGGGCTATACCCACTCCAAGTACGACAGTTTTACGATATCCAATGAGACCCGCGTCAATAAGGAGTGGGATAAGAGTAAGAATTTCTGGGGCCCTACACAGGCAGGGATCAGCCTTGTCTGGACTATCGGCGGAAACAAATAACAAGATAAACCAAAGCATATGAATACCATTAAATTATTGATTGCGGTGGCCGGAGTGGCCGTGTTTCTGACTGCCTGCGACACGAAAGACCCGATCTACATAACAGATCACCCGGAAAAGGGTGAGGTGTCGGTAACGGCCGACTGGAGTAACCTTGGCGAGGGCATCACAAAGCCCTCAGGCTATACAATCGCCTTGGACGGCAAAGCCTTTCAGGCTACAAATGACAGCTACACACTGACCGACCTGATCGACCCGGGAAGCTATGCGCTTTACCTTTATAATACGGCGGAGCAAATTACTGTAAATGGCACGGTAGCCACGGTAAGCGCATCGGCAAGCGGGGTCTCTCCTGAGCCGGGCTGGTTTTTTAGCGGCAAATCGGAGGTGACGATAGAGAAAGACACGAAACAGGAGTTTACCGTTGCCATGCAGCAGCAAGTACGTGAGCTGACACTCCTTCTCAACCTTACGGGTGGTACGGCCCACAAAGTAACCTCGGTCACAGCTACGCTTTCGGGGGTGGCCGGAAGCTATGATATGGAAACGGATACATACGGCACGGCCTCTGAGGTGGCACTTACCTTCGTAAAAGAGACGGACGGCAAGTGGAAAGCCACGATACGTCTGCTGGGGATTACCGGGCCCAATCAGAGGTTGACGGGCAGCATCGCCTTCGAAGGCGGCTCTCCTACTGATATACCGCTGGAAAGCGACCTCACGGAAATCCTCAAATCGTTCAATGACCTGAAGAAAGAGCCGCTTGTATTGAGCGGACAAACGGCCGAGACTCCCTCCGAAACAGGCTTTACGGCGACCATCACCGACTGGGAAAAGGAACAGGGGGGCTCCGAAATTGCCAACTAAGACAGTTTAGTATAAAGAATAACAACTATAAAAACAGAAGATATGAAAAAGAGATTTTATCTACTCCTGCTTTCCTTGCCCTTGCTTCTGACGGTGGGGTGCAGCAACGAGGACGAGGCGTCTCTCGGCGACAGGCAACCCGTAACATTCTCGGGAACCGTTGCCGAGGGAACAGCACTACAGACCAAAATGGCCGGCAGCTCCTGGGAAGCGGGAGATGCCATCGGCATATATATGAAAAAGGCCGGCGAAGCCCTCTCTTCGGCACCGGAGCAAAACCGTAAATACACCACACAAGACGGGGGAGACAGCTTTGCCCCGGAGAGCGGCAAAGACCCTATCTATTACCCTCAAGGGGGTAACGTGGATTTTATCGCTTACTATCCCTATAAGGAGGGTATGGAAGCAACGAACCTCTATTCGGTTGATGTGTCCGACCAAAGCAACCTTGGAGCCATCGACTTGCTCTACAGCAACGATGCAGCGGGTATTGCCAAAAGCAAAAGACCGGTTTCCCTTACCTTTGAACACCAACTAAGCAAGGTGGTGCTGACCATACAGGGGAATGGAATGAATGAGGAGGTAATAAAAAGCATGACCATTCAATTGACAGGAATGCCAACTACGGCTGACTTCGATTTGGAAGCGGGTAGCATTGATAATCAGGGAACTGCTGAAGACATTAACATGGGAACAACGAGCGAAGCTATTTTGGTTCCGCACACTGGTACCGATTTTCAGAATCGCAGCATGAAGTTTACCATCAAGAATGCCACGTACACCCACAATCTGTCGGATGATGCTAATTTTCTCCCGGGTAAGCAGTATAACTACACGGTCACTGTTAACCGAACGGGCATACAAATAGAGAAGGAGGAAATTACCGACTGGGACGATTCGGACTACAAGCCAAGTTATGCAATTGGCGATTTTTACCCGGACAATGCGAACCCGATAGGCGTTGTGTTTTGGGTAAGCCGTGATAAAAAGGAGGGAAAAATCGTCTCTTTAGATGAAACCGAAGCTGCATGGGGACCCAGTGTAGAGATAAAAGCTAACAATCGCGAAAATGGGCAGGTAAATATGCAGACCCTACAGAATTATATGAATAACAATCAGCAACAGTGGGAAGACTTCCCGGCTTTTGACTGGGTTCACCGGAGGAATCCGGACGGTGTAAACTATACGGCAGATGCCACGGATATTTGGTATCTGCCTTCTCGATACGAATTACAGCAGCTCCATTATCAAAAAGAGACGATAAATAAACGTTTAGCTGAAAATGGGGGTACTGAGCTATCTACTAAAGGGTATTTGTCTTCGTTGGAGAGCGGTATCTACAACGCGTGGATTGTTAGTGTCTTCTCCGGCGGCCAGAGCAGTTACTCCAAGAACCGCGTCCATCGTGTTCGTGCTGTTTTAGCTTTTTAGTTAACGATTGAACTATTGATCTATTAAAATAAGATACCGCCGTCAGGCGGTCGAAAAAATAAAAAATGGCCTTAACCGAAACTCTACCTGTTTACCGATCCGTTTATCGTCTGATCCTGTTGATCTTTGAATATACAGGTAGTTTCCCCCGCGAATACAAATACACGTTGGGACAAGATATGAAGCGGGATGCCATTGTCCTGGTTCGAAGCATCTACCGTGCCAATCGCTCCTACGAAAAGCGGATATGGCTGGAGGAGTTTCTGGATAGTTTTGAAATATTGAAATTGGAAATACGCCTTTGTGTGGATATGCGGCTATTGAGCCTACGTCACCAGGCCGACTGCCGGTCTCACAAATCGCTGGTGGATGCATATTGCAGTAACCAACCCGTGTCGTAAGATAATTAAGAGTGATTATTTTCCAATCAATGATGATCTTTTTTATGTCTGAAGCGTAAAAAGGAAAAGAACGATTATAACAAACAAAGTATAAATCATAAAAAAAAAGATTATGAAACAGATTCAAATTGTATGTACCTTGTTTTTTTCCCTGTTACTACTGGCAGGGTGCAGCAAGGACGACGGTCGGGATGAGCTGTTCCCGCCGGATAATGGCGGAAAGATTGTGTTCCGGATGAATATCGGCGGCGGGGTGCAGACTAAAGTAGCCACCGATGCAGATTTTAAGAGCCTTTTTGAAGAAGGCGACGAAGTGGGTGTTTTTGCCGTGAAGAGGAAGCCGGACGAAACGAAAGAGCTGGCGGCAACCGGCAACTACATTCACAATGCTAAATTGACGTATCAAAATGGAAGTTGGTCCAGTGTAGAGACTTACTACTATCCCGGTAGTGGCGATGTTTTGGATTTTTATGCCTACTACCCGTATGATGAAGATATTACGGATGCTACAGCCATTGCGGTCCGTGTATCGGATGATCAGCATTCAGTAAAGAATTATGGCAATAGTGATTTCCTGTCAGCACAAGCACCGGATATTGGTAAAGGAAACCCGGTTACACTGAATTTTAAGCACGAAATGGCGATGGTGCAGATTGAGCTGAGCCGGACGGATGTTATTCCCAATTTTGATGAGAACTTTAGGGTAACCTTCTCTTCGTGCGCAAGAGAGGGCTCTTTCAACTGGAAAAATGGCGTAAAATCGCATGGGGGGTTGAATCAATCCCTCGTGATGCATCCGGTTGCAGGTTTGGCAAACACTTTCCGGGCCTTACTGCCTGCCCAATCCTTCGATAACGGAACGTTTACCTTTACCCAATCCACATCCGGCAAGGAAATAGACTTGGAATATGGGTTGATTGGAGAATGTACATTTAGCTCCGGCAAAGTAACCTTTTTTCATTATGAATTGGATACGGACGATTTTGACCCGGAGCATCGGTATGCCGAAGGCGACTTATACCCCTATAAAGGTGAACCGGTGGGGATTGTCTTTGAAGTCACCAATGGTGGAAAAAACGGTAAAATAGTGAGCCTGAAAGAAGCAAAGAAGCAGTGGTCTATCGAATCTGTATTTAATGCAACCAATAGAGATAATGGAAGAAACAATATGGCTACGATTGTGGCATTGGACGACTGGGAAAGCAAGTACCCGGTTTTCTCTTGGGTACATCAAATGAATGAGGCCGGCGTGGAGTATCGAGCGGATGCGACGGGTATTTGGTACCTGCCTGCTATTGAAGAATTAGAAGCCGTATCCAAATCTTGGAATAAGAACAGAGACCTATGGCATAGGAATATAAGCGAACTGGGCTCTTCATATCCTTTAATAGAAGGGATCTTCTACTGGTCTTCGTCGGAGAACGACTCCTTCTACGCGTGGGGTGCTCTTTTCATCCACGACGGCGAATGGGAAAGCCAGCAGAAGAAATTCGACTATCCTGTTCGTGGTGTCTTAGCTTTTTAATTATTGATCTATTTATCTATTTAATAATATACCGCCGTTAGGCGGTCGAAAAAATAAAAAAACTGAAACAAAATTATTCACAGTTAAAACAACCAGATTATGAAAACAAAATTTTTATCAGTAGCCGTATTGACAGCTCTCCTTTTTGCAGGATGCAGCAACGAGGACGAGAAAATAGACCCCCGCGGCCCGCAACCGGTGCGGTTCAGTACTGCCATCAACAAGGCGGAGGGGGTGCTTACCAAAGCGGCGGGAAGCGCTTGGGCAACGGATGATGCCATCGGGGTGTTTATGGTAAAGAACGCCACGACGGAGATTGCCGAAAGTGCCGTCAACAAAAGGTACGTTACCACCGACGGCGACGGGAACTTCACGGCCGAGGCCGGAAACGAAATCTATTACCCCATGGATGGTTCGGCGGTAGACTTTATGGCCTACTACCCCTATGC
>FZPS01000172.1_pt42 | contig 10363 bp, 5 predicted proteins | sample 1817821 | NCBI WGS metagenome assembly FZPS01 (sample SAMEA104158645, study PRJEB21678) | metagenome | place: Germany | collected 2015-04-21 | reverse complement strand
TCTCTTACCACGTACACCCTTTCGCCTTTCCTAAGGTCCACCGCCTCTATGGGCTTTCCGTCCCTTATCACCAGTGCGCCGGCGTAGTTCACGTGGGTTTGCGCGTCCGCCCGCTCCCACTGACGGTAGAAACTGCTCCAGTTGCTTGACTTGCTTATTGTAATAATATTGAAGGCGGTATCCACGTTATCTATCTCACCGGTGGTGACCCTTATCTCCTCCAGGTCGTCGTTTTCGATGGTATACCCGTCCCGTGTCACGCTGCCCCTGGTTATCCTTATCGCCCTTGCCCTGTCGCCGTCGGCGATGACATAGGCGTAATAGTCCCTGCTAGACTTTGAGGTACGATCGTCGGCATAGTCCCCCTGGAAAAAGTCGTCGGCATCAATAATACGTTCTCCGCTGTCGCTGAAGTCCAGTATATAGGTATCCCGGTCGTATTCAAAGGTAAGATTCCTGTTCCTTGAACTTATCTTGTCCCACTCGTTATCCTGAAGCTGGCTGTAGTAGTTTATATCAAACTCCCGGGTTCTTATCTCGTTCAGCCGGCCCACGTAAATCCCGTCCCCGGTTATGTCAACATCCTCCAGCATCACCACCACGGCGTTGTTTACGCCGCCGTACCGGTCGGCCACCACCGTGACGGTTTGACCCTCGTCCAGGGCGGTAATGTCCACCATCCTGCCCCCCGACAGTATCATGGAGTAATCGCCCATGGCGATGTTGTTCCTGTCCCTTAACTCCATCATGCTACTGCCCCAGCTTATGTCAGAAATCTTGCCGCCGTAGAGCTGCTCGCTGCCCCTCTTTAGCACCACTCCTGCCGCCCTCCTGCTGCCGAAGTTTTCACTAACCGCGACATAGGCGGTGCCGCCAAGGTGCCCGGGCTGCAGCTCGCCGGGCCGCAGCGCACGGCCGCCGTAGTATATAGCGGCGCCGGGTTCCAGTTCAAGGGTTATGCGCCTTTCCCGGTTCTCCCAGCCGCCGTTTACAAAGGCTGAAGTGCCGGTTAGCACCAGTGTTCCGCCGGAGGGGTATACCGCCTCCAGCGTGCCCCGGTACACGTCCCTTATAAGCTGCTGCATGCCCTCAACATTTATCCGGGAAGCGTAATTTGTATCCACCGCATCGGCATAGACCTGTACCCTGTCCCCCAGCCTTATGCTGCCGGCGGGCACCGCGGCGCCCCCCTTTGTTACCATTGTATCGGTCGAGAGCAAAAACTTTTCGCTGCCGCCGCTGTCCAGCGCCAGCACCAGCGTATCGTCTTCCAGTCCCGTCACCCGCCCGGTCCTTACCCGGCCGGAGGGCGGGATATACCCTGGCTGTGCTACGTAATAGCTGCTTTCCACGCTGTCCACCAGGTCACCCCTTAGGGTGAGCGCCACCTCCAGCCCGAACTTCAGGTCGCTTATGCTTGCCGGGCGCTGGTTTATGGTTACACCGGTGTTTTCCGAGTACCGGTAGCTGTGCACTTTCCCGTTATAATCGGTTATGGAAAGCTGACCCCTTTCCGGGTCCACCGTCCGTATAAATCCGTTGGTCGAGGTGGTCCGGGTCTTGGCTGCGCCGCCGGTAGGTACCTCGGCGTACAGCACACCCTCCCCGTCGGCTATATAGCTTACCCGGTCCCCCACCTGCAGGCTACCGCCAAGGCCAAGGTCTCCCCCCCTGAATACCGGGAAGTCGGTGCCGCCGGATAATACCACCACGTTCCAGCTGCCGTCATCGTTTTGGATGCCAAGGGCCTCCTCCCCGTCCAGCGTGCCCTTTTGCATTACCTGGCCGCTATAGGCGTTTATTCCTCGAAAGCGGTAGAACCGGTCCGCCACCGCATCAAGCATCACCGCTATCTCGGACCTTCTAAGCCTTGATGCGGGGTTGAAATAGGCCCTGTTGTCCCCCCGCATTATGCCCTCCCTAAGCACCGCCTCCACAAGGGGCTGGTTTGACAATCCAATGGACTGCCAGTCCCGGAGGTTGTAAAGGTACTGCTGCTCTGCGCCGTAGACCGGCTGAAGCCTCATGGCATTGGCAAACCACACCGCCACCTCTTCGCGGGTGGCGTATTCCTGGTAGTTCCCGCCGGTTCCTATGCCCACTATGCCAATCTCCTCCGCCAGCGCTATGTACTCCCGGGCCCACAGGTCGAATATGCTGCCGCCGGAGGGCGGCATACCGCCCGCAGCGGCCCGGCGCTGCACCTCCGCCTCACGGCCCATTATGCGCACCAGCATGGCCAGGGCCTCCTGCCTGGAGACATACCCCTCCGGCGAAAAGCGCCTGGACCCGTAGCCGCGAATCACCGACTGGGCAGCCATCCTCAGGATATAGCCCTGGGCCCAGTGGCCCCTTATGTCGGTGAAGTCCATGTTTGCCCTGAGCTGGGCGCCGGTTGTTTTTCCGGTCAGCACCCTGTCGGCACCCTCCACGGCCAGGTCCCGGCCAAGGCCGGAATCGGGAATCCACCCCTCACCGTAGTCGGGTACGAAGGGATTGTATGCAAGTACCGCACTGCCCGCTGGCAGTAAAAGAAACGATATTATTGATATGGCTAAAAATCTCTTTGCCGCCGCCAATGCCTTATCCCCCTTTTTTGTCCTTTACTAGCTCTCGATGCCCAAAAAACCCCCTACTTTATTTCACCCAGCACCGCGTATATGCCGGGCTTTGTTATGCTGCCGTGGGCAAAGTCCGCCGCCGTATCTAGCCCCGCCGCGGCCACCCTCTCCCATTCAAGGGAAGACGGGTCGAACCGGTAAAGGGCCAGCGAGGATTCTGCAACACCCCGGGGTAGGCTGCCCCGGTACTTTACTTGCAGGTACAGCGTCCCGTTGAAAGCGGCGCAGCGCTCTTCCTTTTTGCCGACGGCCGCCGTAAGCCCTATGCTGTGCAGGCCGGATACCGCCCTCAGCCTTGCCGGCAGGTACTTCAGCGCCCTTTCCCCTTCCCTTTCGGCGTTATCCAGCGTAAGCCGGCCGTAAGCCTTGTCCCGGTCACTGGCGGATACGCTCCAAAGCGGTGCGGCGTTAAGGACTGAGGGTGAAAACCTAAACAGCAGGTCGCCGGTATCCACGGTAAGAGTGCCCCGGCCGTTTCTTATTACCGCAAGGGGTATGTTTATGGTCTTTTTGCTCTTGCCGGCGTATGAATGATCGCCCAGGTCTATATTATAGTAATAGGTCTTGTCCAGCGCATCCTCCGGTATGCTTACCGTCACGGAACTGCCCTGGACGAATATCCTTTGTTCCTCGTTAATGCCGCCGTCGGTGTCGTCTTCCCTGGTGTCCTCGGTCCTGATGGACCTTTGGCTTGTAAACTCGGAGGAGCCGAACTTGTTTATCGCCTTTACCCGGAAATAGTACCGGGTGTCGGAATCAAGGTCTATGATATAGTACACGGTTCGGGTGGTGGAAGCAATGAAGCGGAAATCACCACGGGTCCCCTCCCGGGCGTAAATCTCGTAGTACAGCGCATCCTCCACCGCCGGCCACTCCAGCCGCACGTAACGGTCGTAAACCAGGGAAACGTCCAGGTCCTCCGGGGCGCCGGGCACCGGCAGCTTGTAGCTGAGCCGGTACTCCTGCGACAGTCCCTGGTCGGGGTTTATTACAAGCAATGTGACGTCCCCCTCCACGCCGGCGGGGGGCACAAGCCTTAGGGTGCTTTCGTCCGGCACCTCTACAACGGAGCCTTCAGCTCCGCCTATCACCATAACAGCCCGGTCGAGGTGGTCATGGCCGGGGATGCCCCCGGCCGGGGGAGCCTCGTTAATTGGCACCACCTCGCCGCCGAACACCACCCTTGCCCCGGGCTGGAAACCGGTACCCTTAAGGACAATGCTGCCCCCGCCGGTTATGGGGATGGTGTCAATCAGCGACCCATTTTCGTCGGTTACGTATTCTATTTTCGGGTAACTTACTATGGTTAAACCGCCCTTCAGCGTCGCGGCGCCAAAGTCGGGGTTTAGCACCTGCACGTCGCAGGGCCCCGGGCTAAGGCCCCCGGGGGTAGTCACCGTTATAAGCCGGTAGTACAACTGGCCCATCTCTATGTCGGACACTTCCCGGCCGCCTATGAAAACCTTAAGCCCGGGCCGGAAGTCGTTTCCTTCTATCACTACCCGGTTGCCGCCGGCGGCGGAAGTCCGTGCGGGGGTTACCGAGTATATAACCGGCTCGCTTGCCGGCTTTTTGTATTCAAACCAGTGGGGTATCGGCATATCCGACGACCTTGCGTCGCCGCCGTCCTGGTTCACCACCAGTATATTCAGCAGCCGGCCTATATACCCCTCGCCGGCGGGCGGCACCCTGACTATAAGCTGGTCGTCGTCGTTGGACTTGCTTATAACCTCCGCCTCTATGTCTTCCACGAATACCTTTACCCCGGTACGGAAGTCCCGGCCGTATATGGTCACGTAGGTGTCCGCTTCGGCGCTTCCTTCGGTGACATAGCCGCCGATTTCACCGTCGGGGCCGTACATTTCCCTTTTGGGGCTTATATCGAATATCTGCGGTTTGCTGTCGGGGTTGGTGTATTCAAACTCCGCTACGGCGGTGCCGCCGTCCCTGTTTATAACGTAAAGGCTGCGCGTGCCTATGTATTCGACGGGGGGAGTATACGCCACCACCATGCCGTCATTAATGTGCCGCGCATAGGGAGCAATCCGTCGGGTGACCGTCATCCTGCCGCCGGATATTTCCACCATTATACCCTCGTCGGTAATGGTATCATCCTCCAGGTCCTCTCTGCCGTTCACTATAAAGATGTGGTAGGTGCCGGCGGTTATGTTGTACTCGGAGACAAATTCGTCGGCCCCCGAATAGGGTATCCTGTACAGCTTTGTGTTTGCACCCCCCTGCGTCGCGTCGTACACCACCCGGATGTTGCCTATAGCCAGCTCGGACTTGCCGCCGTATATGGGAGCGCTGTCGGTTTCGTCGCCGAACACCACCAAAAGGTCAATCCAGGGCGTTTGTGGCGACGGGGTGTGGCGGTTTACCTGTTCGCCGTCAAAGCTGGAGGAAAGGTCCGCCTTAATGAATTCGCTGCCCTTTATTGTAATCTCCTGGCCGCCCAGCCTTGTTCCCTTTCCGGGTACAACGCCTGTCACGACCGGCTTGGAGCGCCTGTATTCAAAAAGGTTCCGGGCAATGTAGGAGCCCGCGTCGGGGTTTACCACCGTCACGTCCACCCTGCCCTCGTCGGGGTAGGGCGGTGTTTCCACCCTCAGCATGTTGTGGTGGCCCCATTCCACCGTCGGTGCCTCCACGCCGCCAAAGTACACCCTCGGCAGCCTGTCGTAGGTCCCGTCTTCGTCGGTATCTTGGCGCCTAAAATCGCCGCCCCAGACCAATACGAAGTCCCCGCCGGCGGTGCTGCCCCAGTTAGGCTCCAGGTCTCTAATAAACGGGTCGCTGCCGGGTATTTTATATGTAAACCCATTCTTTTGTGTGCAGGAACCGCCGTCGGTGTTCACCACCGTTACGTCCACCGTTTCGCTGTCCGCGCCGGGGGTGTTTATGAAATACTTTGGAGTGGCGGCCTGTATTATGTTTTCACTGTCGTTTACCGTTACATAATCCGCCTCCACGCCGCCGAAAAAGACCCTTACACCTTCACGGAAGTCTTCGCCCTCTATGGTCACGATGGTGCCCCCGTTCACCGAGCCCTCGTCAGGGCTTATGGCCAGGCCGTCACCGGTTATGTCGTATATGGCGGGATTGCTTGCCGGAATCTTGTACACAAACCCGCCCGGGACTGTATGGCTTGCGGTATCCGGGTTAAGCACCGTAACGTCCTTGGGACCCAAGGGTAGGTCCGGGGGGATTATTATTTTTATCGTGTATTCATCCAGTACAAAGGTCCTCTGCCCGTCCGGCTCGGCAAAAACAATCTCGCCATCCACTACGGTATAATCGTCTATGTCCACGCCGTTTAAAAGCACCCTGGTGCCCAGCTTCCTGTGAATTAGTTCGGAGTCCGGGTCGGGGACACGGAAGTCCCGGCCCCTTATTATCACCTGGGTATAGGCGCCGCCGTAATCCGGCGCTATGGTGTCTATGACGGGCCGGCTGGTCACGCGGGTATAGTAGTAGCCGTCCTCAAGCGTTGCCATGGAGCCGTCCCCGTTAATTACCTGGACGGTCCTGTAGCCCTCCACGCCGGGCGGCGTTATTATCTCAATAAGGTCGCCGGTGCTTTTCACGCTTACAACCTCTGCGGCGGCGCCGTCAATGGTTACCGTGATGCTGGTCCTGTCGTTGTCAAAGTGCCGCCCGTAAATTGTCACCGGCGTACCGCCGTCAACGGTGCCCTTGTTCGGGTCTATGCCGGTAATTATCGGCGGCTCCTCGGGGTCCGCATCGCAGAACTCGAATAGGTAAGGAGCGGTATCCTCGCCCAGGTCGGGGTTTCTGACCGTTACATGCACAAAGCCCGGGCTGACGACGGGCACTGCGGGTATCTTTGTCCTAATCAGCGTGCCCAGGGTATATTTTTTGCCGTCCAAAAGGTTGCCGTTATCGTCGTAAACGTGCACGTAATGGCCCGTATCGGGGTCGTTGGGGTCTATTACCTTGTCCCCTATTATAACCACCGGGTACCTGGTAACCTCCTCAAGAACGCCGTCCACTTCCTCCTGGACGGTAAGGACTTGGAACCTTTCCCCCTTTATGGTTATGTATATGTCCTCGTCACAGGGACCCTTGCCGGGGGTTATGCTGTTTATGGCAGGTTGAGTCTTGGCAGGGATATAGGTGAAAGCATCCGGCATTATGTATTCTTCAACCCTTTGCAGCAGCTCAACCCCGTCCCGGGTCACCGTCGTAACGGTTTTCATGACCACGTCCACCGTCTGGGGCATGGTGGTAACCTGTGTCTTGGCCGTCAGCACATCGCCTTCAACATCAATGACCGGGACCCCGGTTATGGTGGCTATATTCCCTATGGTAAGCTTTATTTTTCTTGTTATGTCCACCGCATCACCGTAATAATCACCGCTGTATTCAAGTACGTATTCATCTCTAACCATATCGTAAGTGCCGGTGGGGTCGCCGGATACCGTAACGCCCTCCACGTTTATGGTCCCAATATTCCTTCCGGTTATGGCTACCTCCTTTGTCTCGGTTTCCTTGGCCTGGTTGGGCTCTATCGACTGCAGCAGCAGGAAGTTGCCGGTCTGCAGGTAGGTGAATTCATGTTCCACAAAGTATTCGCTTGTCTCCCTGGAGTCCTTTATTACCACTTCCTTGGGGCCGGCGGTGGCGGACGGGGGCGTCTTCGCCTGCAGGCCTATTGTATTGCCGGCATCATCCGTAATGATGCTTACGTCGGTGGCGGGCACGCCGCCAATGTATACTCTCATATTATCCTGGAAATTGCACTGGCCCGGCGCCCCGTACATCCTTATTATGGTGCCGCCGGTTACCGGGCCGGTATTGGGCTCCAGTCTCTCCACTTCTATGCCGGTAAGCTTTTGCACCACCGTTATGCAATCCGTCAGAAAGGCCTGTATGGCGCCTTCCTTCATTGTACCAGGGTCGGTGCCATCACCTGCATCCCAGGATGCCCATACACTGCCCACGCCCGGAACTTCCCTGGGCTTCACTTTCTCTATGGTAATCCGGCTGCGGCTTTGGATTATTGCCTCGGCCCCCGAGCCCGGTCCCCCTACGGTATACAAGGCGCCCGCTACCCTCAGTTCCTTAAGTCCCGAATCAAACCCCGAACCGGTTATTTCGAGGGGCTCATCGACATAGACTTTGCTTTTGTTCACCCCGCTTACATAGGGAACAACCGTTACATCGAAACTTACAGTATTCGACCTCTGCCCGTCGGAGTTTTCTACCGTGATGCTCTTTTTCCCCGTCCAGAATACATATTCCGGGACCTCCGGCGACTTCTCAACCCGTATAAGGAAATTGTTTTGATACGAAGGGGTTACCTGCCAGTAGTCAATAATAACTGTGGCATTGTTAAAATTACTGCCCAGTATTTCATACCTTACGGTTTCTTCGCCCTCGCTGTTGGTTTCGGTTAACAGGTAAATCTTGTGTATTTCCGGGGCCGGGCTGTCCGCCCGCACCGCCGGGCCGGGGGGTACGACGGACAGCAAAAGTACTGCCGCTATTGTTAACGCTATTGCTTTTTTTGTCATAATGGTATTCCTCCTCCGGCTTTTTTGGGCTGCCCAGCTTGTATTGCCGTCGGCCGTGCCGGGACGGCAGCGTATCGCCGTTTCCTTTGGCTGCCCGTATGTGCAGGCGCAGCTTCTTTTGACTGTCCGCAACTGTCACTGCCGCCGCTTATTTCGCGGCTGCCCGTATGCGGCGCCGCCGCTTGTATTAGCCGTCCATATGCGCCGCCGCTTGTTTCACGGCTGTCCGCCTATGCCACCACTGCTGCCGGGACACGCAGGCCGCGCCCGTTGGCGAACGTGCAACTGGTCGTTTTCTCCCATGTCGAGGCGGTAACGGGCTGCCTCCGCCGACGGGTGAGTAACGGGCCCTCTCTGACTGTGCGGGGGCGCAACGGACTGTTTCCGCCCATGCCGAGACGTCAACTGGCTGCCCCCGCCTTCGGGCAGAATGGGCGCGCCCCCGCTTCGTTCCGGGGCGCGTCCGGCCTGCCTGGGTGCGGAAACGGGCCATGCGGTTTGAGTACCCGCTGGCCCTTTTGGGCATAGTTGGCTCTATATATTGTTATCGGTATGGCACTTTACGAAGTTTATATGAAATGGGAGACCGCGGCAAAAAGAAAAAACCTGCATATCGCTGCAGGCTTATATAATAGGAAAATTAAAAAGCTATTATTATTTGCTTTGCTTCAACAGATAAATCTCTTTCTCGGTCTCAGCGCTTTTATTGAGAACAAACTTCAGGGTTCCCTTGATTTCCGCCAAGTCCGATTTGGTCTCGGTCCTGAACTCGGTCAACTCGGCAGTTTGCTCATAGACCGCATCAAGTTTTTTCTCGATACGGGCCTGGCCTTCTCTAAGCTCCGTTACGTCTTCCTTAAGGCTGCTGACATCCTCCTTAAGACCGCTCACGTCCTCCTTAAGGCCGCTGATGTCTTTCTTCATTTCCGATATGTCGTCCTTAACCGCTGTCATGTCTTTTTTCAAGTCGTTTACATCGTGGCGTAATTCCTTCAGTCCGTCTACCACCTGTAAAAGCAACTGATTTTCCAAACCTTTTCCCTCCTCCGACAGGGCTTTTCCATGGATTACCTGTTCCTTCAAGGAGAATTATAGCAAACATATGTTCCCGTGTCAAGTAAAAATTTCCATATTATCAGGTAGCAAAGCGCCCTTAACTGCCGGTTTGTATTACTCATAATCCAGCACTTTCACCTGGGTGCCGCCGGTGAGGTCCTGCCGGCTTACCGAAAGCTCGTTTGAACCAACCCTTTCCCCCGCCCCCATCTTGGCTAGGAATAGGTCAACGCCTGTAATGGGGAAATCCATGACCGGGGTTTTAAAGTGCATGGGGATTATGAGCCTGGGGTTTAGCTGCGCCGTCACCTTGACCGCCTCTTCGGCGTCTATCGTGTATGTACCCCCCACGGGAATAAGCAGTATGTCAACCGGGCCTATTTCGCCGACGGTTTTGTCGTCCAGCAGGTGCCCCAGGTCCCCCAAGTGACACAGCCGCATACCGTCCGCTTCAAACACATACACCACGTTCTCGCCTCTTTTTTTGCCCATCACTTCATCGTGGTAGGTCTTGATACCTGTTATGGGCACGTCGGACACGTAATGGCTGCCCACACTGTTTATAAGCTGAAAGTTCCCGCGTAATGACTGCACGTAGTTATGGTCAAAATGGTCATGGCTGCTGGTCACTATGTCCGTCTCTACGTCGGGTACCGGGTAGCCCACAGTCTCATCAAAGGGGTCGGTCACAATCCTTACTCCGCTGTTGGTTGTAATCAGAAAGCACGAATGTCCAAGCCATTTGATTTTCATATAAATTCCCTCCTTGAATATCTTGTAAATGGAGACATGCCGTGTTTTGGAAGGACGGCGCGCTTGTTGCAGTGCCTTATCCATTTCCCGGCATCGGTGTCCCCGGCTTTATAATATTATACCACCATTATCCATGGGTAAATAAAAAAAATCGGCGGAATATCCGCCGAATTAATGAAATTCATTCAACTAGAAAAGCTCCTTTTGAATCCTTTGACGACATCATTATACACCGTATTTCAAATTATATCAAGTTATATCAAAAAAATGATAGCGTCAAGATACTATGGGTTTTAAAAATAAAAGTAATCTCCTGTTTACCTGCTACTTTAAGCGTCCCTCACTGACTTAAGGAACTGGGAAGCCCAAGTCCTTTTACCAATATTCAAAATGGTT
>FZPS01000076.1_pt284 | contig 10363 bp, 9 predicted proteins | sample 1817821 | NCBI WGS metagenome assembly FZPS01 (sample SAMEA104158645, study PRJEB21678) | metagenome | place: Germany | collected 2015-04-21 | reverse complement strand
CCTTCGTGACGAAGCGCCGGGCGCCTATAAAGATTCGGATGAGGTCATCAGGACGATGGTCACGGCCGGTCTGGTAACCCCGGTAGCCGCCCTAAAGCCCCTGGTGGTTCTGAAAGGCTGAGGCGGGCAGGGGAGATTTTCCCGCACTTGCGTGTCTTTAGGAGCATAACGCAGCCCTTGCAGGCAATAAGGTAGTAGAAGATTTTCCCGCGTACGTACGCGTTTTAGCAGGCTGCCGGAAATTACCGCAAAAAATTCGCTCCGCTTCTTCATAAAACCCCCCTTTCCGGAGAAGACTGTAAATCGTTGGTGAAAATAGACCGAGGGGGGAAGAAATTGCTAAGCAACCAACAATTACAGTCGGCATTGGGGCAGATGAGCCAGCTTTGCAGCCAGTTGCGGGAGGCGGAACAGAGAAACGCCCAACTACTGCAGCAATTGGCCCAGGCGGAGCAGATGGCCCAGCAGCAATTAAACCAGATCGAGGGGAGTATATCCCAGTTAATACAGAGCATGCAGAGCTGAAACTGTATGCAGGCGCCGTGCATACCTGTACAACGTAAGTATGCGTAACGCCCACCCGCACGTATGCCTACCTGCGCAGCGTACACTTGCCTGGCACGGTTATGTGTGGCAAGATGCGTGCAAATGTCGCGCAAGTATGCACGGCGCAGATCTGCGCAGGGCAGAGACGACAAGAGGCCAAACCTTCTGTTTTGAACCTTCGGGTTTGAAACTATCCGGGTTTGGCCTTTTATACTAGGGGGAGAGGAAGATGGCCCAAACAAATATACTGAACGTAGGGATTATTGGCGCCGGGATGGCTTTTGAACGCCTACATCTCCCGGCTTATCAGGAATTGGGTGATAAATTCCGGATCACAGCCCTTTGCGATCTGGATCCGGAGAAAACCCGGGCCTTGGCCGGCCCACTTGGGCTACTGGAGGAGGATCTCTATACCGACTACCGGGAACTGGCCGGCAGGGACGACCTGCAGGTAATTGATATTATGGTCCCGATTGAGCTCAATTACAAAGTAACCGCCGGGGTGGCGGAGGTTGTTTCCGGGAGAAGCAGACCGCCGGCGATTATTGGGGAAAAACCGTTGGCGCCCACTTTGGCACAGGCGAAAGCCCATATGGAACTGGCCAAAAAATACGGGGTCCCGATCCTGATAGCGGAAAACTACCGTTATAACGAGGATGTCAATATCCTCCGGGATCTGGTGCGGGAGGGACATACCGGGGAAACCGCCTATTTCTTTTACCACCGGATACAGGACTTCCCTGCCGACATGCGCAAGGATACTTTTGCCGCCAAAGAATGGCGGCAACACCCGGAGTTTCCCGGTGGGATCTTTTATGACAGCGGTGTCCATGATATGGCGGCCCTCCGCCACATCTTCGGCGGGATCGATGAGGTTTTTGCCTTTGGCCGGCGCCAGGATTCCACCCTGGGGCAGCTGGCGGTAGTGCAGGTAAATTTGCGTTTCCTGAGCGGCCTTACCGGCCAGTATACATTCTATGCCGGCGGGCGCGAACTGATCGACCCTCCGGTGGGCTTGCGGATCATTGGGGATAAGGGCCAAATTTACCAGGCGGACAGGAACTCAGGAGTAATCAACCTGACCTATGCCGACGGCTCGGCCAGGGCGATCCCCTACCGCCCGCAACGGGGGTTCCACAATGAACTGCTTAACCTTTACAATGCCTGTACCGGTAAGGAGCCCATCGCCGTAACCCCGGAAATGGCTTTCGGCGACGCCAAAACCATCTTTGCCATTTTGGAATCGCTGGCGGAAGGGGTCCCGGTTCCTGTAGATGAAAAACCGTCCTACACCCCTGATTATCAAGGCGTTCATGGAGAGAAAGCAACCGCGCAACCCGCTGAATATTGATCCAATGATACCCTAATGATATAATAATTAACAATGGAAAACTTTACTGGAAGGATATATATTTTACTCGGGAGGGATCATTTTGAAAAGAAAATTGTCGCGTTGACAAACCTCGGCGCCCTTCGCTGGTATTCCGATGCTGAAAAAGAGGTAGAACAGATCAAGCAAGTCAAAACCCCGGAGCAACTCCACGGCGAACTCAAGAAGAAGTTTCCGGAGAGCGCATGGCACCAAAGGGAATGGGTTTCGGTGGAATTTTAAGTCCATTTTCAATACGGGACAGTGATTATCGTCCGCAGCCATTGCCGGTTTTTTCCGGCGGCAGGCTGCGGATTTTTTATTTCCATCGCAGATAAAACGGTTTTATGGGGTCATAAAGAGGCAGAGGCGTACCAGAGGATTTGCAACTTGACAAATTTGTGACAAATACCATATTTATATTGACACGGTGAGATATTCCCGTTATGATATTTTTTGACTGACCGCCCGGTCGAGTCGCGCGCGCGAGAAAGAGACAGCGCTTACGCCACTGCTGCTTAAGCCCTGAACCGATCGAGTCGCGCGCGCGGGAGAGGAGGGCAAACGCTTGCTGAAAGAAGAAGGCACGCGCACGCAACACGGCCAGCCGGTGCAGGGTGAAGAGACAAAAGAACGGCTTTTGCAGGCTGCGGCGGAGGTTTTTGCCGAGAAGAGTTTTCACGCGGCCACGATTTCCGAGATAACCAAACGGGCGGGCGTGGCCAAGGGTACTTTGTACTGGTATTTTCCAGGCAAAGAAGCGCTTTTTATCGGCCTGATGGAAGAGGTTTTCTCCACGTTGCTGCAACGCGGGATGAAGATTAAAGATGATCCGCAGTTGTCGACCGGTGAGAAGTTTCACTGGATTATCCTGGAGTATCTGCGGGTCTTTGGCGACTCGCACCTGGGGAAAGTGATCCTTAATAACATTCGCGAGTTTACTACGGAATTTCATTACAAGTTGCAACAGTGGGGCAAAGAGTTTTACCGTTTGAACCGGGTGCTATTTGAAAAAGGCGTCACCGAAGGTTTGGTGCGGTCCGATTGGGACAGCCGGCAAATTGCAACCGCTTTTGCCGGCATAGTTATGGAGTTTGGGAAAATGCATATGCTTGGAGAGAATTACTCTCCACTGGAAGAAACAGCTGATTTCATTTGCCACCTTCTTTTTGAGGGAATAGGAGCCCGTGAAAAAGCCTGTAAACCCGGGAGAAATCAGTAAATACAGGTAAGAATGGAAGACAGGGAGTGAGGAGATTGCGGATGGGAAAGAGAGAGGCGGCAGGTATCGGCCTTGGCCTGCTTGTCCTGGCCTTGTTTTTTTCGCCGCCGGCGGCCGGCGGCAGTAACCCACTGCGGATTAACCTGGAAGAGGCGGTGACCATGGCCTTGGAAAATCAGATCAACCTGGGCGCCGCCGGAGCTGCAGTTGCCGAGGCTGAAGCGAACCTGAAGAAGGCGGAGGCCGCCCGGTGGCCCGGGCTTTCCTTGAGTGCAAGCGGGACCAGGATCGATCCGGAGCCGTCGCCAATACCGTTACCGATTGGTGGCGGTATTACCAACCCATCCTATTCCACCGGGCTTACCTTGAGCTGGCCACTTTATACCGGCGGCAAGGTGAGTTCCGGGATTAAGATGGCCCGCCTTGGCCTGGCGGCCGCCCGGGCCGATTATGAAAAACGGCGGGAAGAGGTAATCTCTTCAGCAGTCAATGGTTACGTGAATCTGTTGAAAGCCAAGGGACTCCTGGAGATCAGCCGCAGGCAGGTGGAGATCGTCAAGGAACACCTGGAGATGGTGGAGCTGAAGATGGCATTGGGAGCGGCCACCAAGACCGATCTCCTGGAAACCCGGATCCGTCTCTCCCAGGCGGAACAAGGGTTGGCCCGGACGGAACACGGGCGGGCTTTGGCGGAAATGAACCTCAAAAACCTATTGGGCTTGACAGGGGAGGACGAATTGATCCTGGCGGAACTTCCCGGAGTGGAGAAGAATTTCTCCCTTCCCGCTTTGGAAGAGGCCACCGGGACCGCTTTGGAGTGTCGGCAGGAACTGGCGGGCCTCCGGTATTACCTGGCCATCGCCGAAGAGAATTTGCAGATGGCCAAGGGGTTTTGGCAACCCACCGTGGCCCTGGTGGGGAGGTACGCGGAGGACCAAAGCAAATCTCCGGGGTTTTCAGATCCCACCTTCACCGTAACCTTAGGGTTGGAGGCCTCCCTTTTCAGCGGCGGCGGTAAACTGGCGGAGATTAAGGAGAAAGAAGCCGCAGTAGAAAAGAGGAAATACAGTTACCGGCAGGCGGTGGAAGGGATCAAACTGGAGATAAAACAGAAGCACCTGGCGGTTGCTGAAAAAATTGACAGTTTGGAACTGGCCGTCCTCACCCTTAAACAAGCGGAAGAGAATTATGAATTTACCCGGGCCAGGTATGAGTTGGGCGCAGCCCAAAATCTGGAGGTTTTGACGGCGCAAAACACCCTTTACCAGTGCCGGTTTGAAGAGTTGGCAGCCGGCTATGACTATCTCCTGGCAATAATGGAGTTTTATCAAGCCATGGGTAAGATGGCGAGATTTCTTGAGTTTCTTGAGGAGGTAAAACCCGATGCGTAAAGGTTGGGTCATATTCTTTATCGTTTTGGTGCTGCTGGTTTTGGCAACAGTCATTTTTCTCCGGCGCGGTTCCGGTGAAAACAAGCCGGCAATAATGCCGGAGGCAATGGCGGAATGGGCTGTCCCGGTGGAGACGGAGGAAGTTGTCAGGGGAGACTTGATCCGTACCGCCACCCTTAATGTTACCTTCCTCCCGCAAAGCAGCATACCGGTTATCCCAAAGGTCTCCGGGACAATTGCCCGGGTCCATGCGGGGGTGGGCGACCGGGTGCGCAAGGGGGATCTTTTGTTTGAAATTGAGGACCGCCAGTACAGCCTGGGGGTAAAGCAGGCGGAGGCGGCGCACCGGGCGGCGAAAGCCGCTGCCGGGCAGGCCGAGATTGCGCTGGCCAACGCGGAAGAGGAATTTTCACGGGCCAAGGAGTTTTTTGAACGGCAAATGCTCTCCCGGCAGCAACTGGACGCCGTTGAGTTGCAGTACGAGTCGGCCAAAGCCGGCTACCAGGCGGCGGTGGAGGGGGAAAAGCAGGCGGCTATCGCCCTGGAAATGGCGGAACTCCAATTGGAATATACCCGGGTGACCGCGGAGATCTCCGGGACAGTCGCTGAGTTCAATGTGGAAAAAGGCGGGGTCTGCGCGCCGGGGACTCCTGCCGGTACGATCATTGACCACAGCAAGATGAAGGCCAAGGTTTTTGTCCCCGAGACCCAGGTGGTACTTATCAAACCTGGGGATACGGTTTCTCTTACGGCTAATGCCTGGCCGGGAAGGGTTTTTTCCGGGCGGATTTTAACAGTGAGCCCCCTCGCCGACCGGCAAAGCCGGCAATTTCCTGTAGAAATAATCGTTGACAACTCTGGCGGACAGCTGAGCGCCGGGATGCTTGGCAGTGTCACCTTGGTGACGGCTGTGGAAAAGGATGCTCTGCTTATTCCTGTTGCCGCCGCCCTCTACGACGGCGCCCGGACCTATACTTATGTGGTGGAGAACAACCGGACGGTCCGGCGGGAAATCACCATCAGCCTGGAAAGCCGGGAAGAGGCCGCGGTCGCGGCCGGCCTGTCAGAAGGGGATTTGGTGATCACCCGTGGACAGCACCAGGTTAAAGACGGGATGTTAGTCGAGGTGAAAAAATGAATCTTCCGGATTTATCCATTCGACGTCCAGTGGCTGTAGTGATGGTCTTTCTTTTGGTTGTGGTTTTGGGCGTGGTTTCCCTTGGCCGTCTGAAGCTGGACCTGATGCCGAAGATGACCATACCGGTGGCGGCGGTAATAACCACTTATGAGGGGGCCGGCCCCTATGAAGTCGAGAACATGATCACCCGGCCGCTGGAGGAAAGCCTGGCCACGGTGGCCAATATCACCGGGATCAATTCGCAGAGCGCCAGCGGAAGGTCGTTGGTGGTCCTGGAATTCGACTGGGGCGTGAATATGGATTTTGCCCTCTTGGATGTGAGAGAAAGAATTGATCTGATCAAGGGGTTTTTGCCTGATGAGGCCGGGGATCCGATCGTCATAAAATTCGATCCGTCCATGATGCCTGTGATGAACCTGGCGGTCAGCGGCGATACCGGTCAGGCCAAACTAAAACAGATCGCCGAGGACGAGATCGGCCCCAGGCTGGAGAGGGTCCCCGGCGTGGCTTCGGTTGGCGTGGCCGGCGGCCTGGTCCGGCAGATTACTGTTGATATTGACCAGGAGAAGCTCAATGCTTACGGTTTGTCCCTGCAAAATGTGGTCCAGACCTTGCAGGCGGAGAATTTGAACCTTCCCGGCGGTTTCGCGCAAACGGGAACCCTGGAATTGGTCGTCCGCACCTTGGGGGAGTTTACTGATCTCAGGGATATTGCGGGGATCAATTTGGCGACACCGGCCGGCGGCGCCGTCAAGCTGAGCGAGATTGCGGCGATTACTGATACTTTCCGTGAACAAACCGGTTATGTTTTACTAAACGGTGAACCGGCCGTCAGTTTAAACCTGCAAAAAGAGGCTGGCGCCAATACGGTTGACGTCTCCCGGAGGGTTCGTAAGGAACTGGAGGCGATCCGCGCCGGTTTGGAAGACGGGGTTACCCTCAGTGTGGTTCAGGACCAAGCCGAATTTATTCAGGAGGCCATCGGGGAACTCCGGAATAATGCGATTGTCGGTGGTCTCTTGGCTGTTTTTATACTCCTCCTGTTCCTAAAGAACCTCGCCAGCACCTTGATTATTGCGTTGGCCATTCCGATCTCGATTATTGGTACCTTTGCCTTGATCTACTTTGGCAAGTTGACTATTAATATGATGACCTTGGGCGGTTTGGCCCTGGGCGTAGGGATGATGGTGGACAACGCCATTGTCGTCCTGGAAAACACCTACCGTTTGCGGCAGGAAGGGGCCTCGTTGGCTGACGCAGCCCGCGACGGCGCTTCTGAAGTGGGGATGGCGATCAGCGCTTCCACCCTCACCACCATGGTGGCTTTTTTGCCGGTGGTCTTCACCAGGGGAATGGCGGCACAGATCTTCCGTGAACTCTCCCTGACCGTAAGCTTTTCCCTGCTGGCATCGCTCTTTGTGGCCTTGACCCTAGTCCCGATGCTCTGTTCAAAATTTTTGGGGCTACGGAAAAAAGAGACTGCCCTTGAAAAAGAACCGGAACAAGCAGTGGCCAGTGGCCGTTTCTACTCCGTTTCCCTCGGGAAATACCGGCAGGCTCTGGGCTGGGCGTTGACGCATAAAAAGACCGTCCTCGTCCTCACCTTGCTTGTTTTTATCGGGACCCTTTTTCTCATCCGGTTCATTGGCATGGAATTTATCCCCCCAATGGACCAGGGGGAGTTTTATGTCAATATCCAGATGCCCAGAGGGAGCATGCTCACGGAGACCTCTGCCGTAGTGGAGCAGGTCGATGCCGTCCTGGCGGAGATCCCGGAGATTGATACCATTATGGTCAGCGTTGGCGCCGGGGGCGGCCCGGGTTTCGGCGGCGATTCACCGGACCAGGCCCGTTATATCGTGCGTTTGCGAGAGGATCGGGACCGTCCGGTAGAGGAGATCCTGGAAGAGGTCCGCAGGGGAGTGGCGCCGGTTACCGGTGCGACAATCGGCGCTTATTCTGCTTCCGCTATGTTCGGGGGGATGGGCGGCCAACGTCTCAGCCTCAAAATCAAGGGCGATGACTTTGCGACTTTGGAAGAGATCGCCAACGACCTGGTGGAACTCTTGAAAGAGGTGGAAGGCGCCAGGGAGGTCAGCTCCAGCCTGGAGACTGGCCGGCCTGAACTCCGGCTGGCCGTTGACCGGGCGAAGGCTTCCGCCTGGGGACTTAACGCCTATACCATTGCCTCGCAGGTCCGGACAGCCATTGAGGGGACCACCGCTACCAAATTGCGGATCAACGGCCAGGAGTATGATGTCCTTGTCCGCCTGCGCCGGGATAACCTGCCGAGGATTGACGACCTGTACGCACTGATGGTTTCCACCCCGTACGGGACGACAGTTCCTTTGCGGGAGGTGACCTCTTTCATCACCATGCAGGGTCCGGTGAGCATCAGCCGGGAGGACCAGCAACGGGTGGTGACGATCTCCGCCGGAGTTGCCGGCACCGACTTGCGCAGCATAACCCAGGAATTCCAGAGGATTGCCAACTCCTATCCGCTCCCCCCCAGGTACAGTCTGGAGATTGGCGGGGAGGCCCAGGAGATGTATGAGGCTTTTGGCGAGTTATTCCTCGCCCTGCTCCTGGCGGCGCTTTTTGTTTATATGATCATGGCCGCCCAGTTTGAGTCGTTTATTCATCCTTTTACCATTATGTCCACTGTGCCGTTGGCGGCGATCGGCGCCATCTGGGCCCTTTTCCTGACCGGCCATCATCTCTCGGTGGTTTCGATTATTGGCCTGATTATGTTGGTTGGTATTGCCGTAAATAACGGCATTGTTTTGATTGATTATATCAACAACCTCCGGCGCCGGGGGATGAAGATCAATGAGGCCATTATCGAGGCCGGAGCTATCCGGTTGCGTCCCATTCTAATGACTTCTCTAACCACCATCCTGGGGCTTGTCCCCATGAGTTTGGGAATTGGCGAAGGGGCGGAATTGAGCGCTTCCATGGGGGTGACGGTCATCGGCGGCCTGACCAGTTCAACCTTTTTAACCCTGGTGGTCACACCGGTAATCTATGCTGTTTTCGACGCCTTGGGCGCCAGGTTCCGCCGGCGCCGTGCCAATAGCGAGTATGTTTAGGCGGTGTCGCCCGTGACACGGGCGTGCCCGGGAGCCTGGGCGTGCCTGAAACCCAGGTGTGCCCAGTAAACGGCTCAACCGGCGGGCGGTCCGGCCCTGTAAGCGAGTGCTTCCGTAAGCGGGTGATCCGGTAAGCGGGCGTCCCGGTCACCGGGCTCGTCCGGACCTCGCCTGGAAAGCGGGCGTCGCGTCCCAGTAGATTCAAGAGCAAGCCGTACCTTTGTCTGGACCAGCCAAAGGTACGGCTCTTTATTTCTCAGGAAATGGGGGGAGGATTGACAAATCTCCTTTGCCCTGTGGTATAATAGAAAACGTCCTTACCGGAATCTCCTGGAAAACATTGATGAACAGTGAGGGAAGGCAATTGTGGAAGAGATTATGTCCCCGTGCCACTGCAACCACCCTTTATGAACTGGCGCCCGGTTTTTTTTTGACCCGGGGTATTCGCGGGTTGATTATCGACCTGGATAATACTTTAGTGGCCTGGGGAGAAGATAAAATCAGCCGCCGCATGCGGGAATGGGTCCGGGAAATTCAGGCCGCCGGGTTAAAAATCTGCATTCTCTCCAATGCCTTGGAACACAGGGTGCGGGCGGTGGGGGAAAACCTGGGGATCCCATGGGTTTCCCGGGCGGTTAAACCCCGGAAACACCCTTTCCGGCAGGCTTTAAAGATCTTGGGGACATCCCCTCAAGAAACTGCGGTCATTGGCGACCAGATTTTTACCGATATCTGGGGCGGAAACCGGATGCGGCTCTATACCATCTGGACCACGCCCTTATCGACTGAGGAGTTTATCAGTACCAAGGCGGTGAGGAGGCTCGAACGGTTGGTGGTAAAGAAATTCCGGAAAAAAGGGATTTTCCAGTGAAAAACCGTGTTTGTCCCGGATGCGGCGTTGCGTTGCAGAGCCGGGATTCGACAGCACCCGGGTTTATTCCGGCAGGGAAGGCCGGCAACGGTCTCCTTTGCCGCCGCTGTTACCGGCTCCTTCATTACGGCAGCTTTGAGGGAAAGGACGCCGGCGCCAACCTTCCGGGGCTGGTGAAAACTGTTGCCGGCAAGGCCGGCCTGGCTTTGCTGGTAGCGGATTTTTTCGATTTGGAGGGTTCCCTCGCTCCGGATTGGCCGTCACTATTAAGCCGGCGGATAATATTATTGGTGAATAAGGGCGATCTGATCCCGCCCCGGACTTCCCGGAAAGAGGTGGCAGCATGGGCTGGAGCCTTATGGGAGAAGCGTTTCCCTTCCCATGGTCTTGAGGCGGTCAAAACCGTGAGCGCCATTGAGAGAGGGTTTAACCCCGGAGGGGGAATAAACCTCCGGTCTTTTCCTCTGCCACCCGGTGGAAAGGTGGTCCTCGCCGGCGTAACCAATACCGGAAAATCTTCACTCCTCCGGCGGCTGCTGGAGGCGGCGGGCACAGCGAAGCAGGGGAAACAGGAGAAACAGGAGAAGCAGGGGAAACAGAAGAAGCAAGGGGCGCGCACGCGCGCAAAAGCACCGGTTGCCCCGGTGGTTTCTGTTTACCCTGGAACAACACAGGGCGTGACCGGTTGGGTTTTGGAGAAATACGGGATCGAACTTTTTGACACCCCGGGCTCTGTC
>FZPS01000005.1_pt346 | contig 10365 bp, 7 predicted proteins | sample 1817821 | NCBI WGS metagenome assembly FZPS01 (sample SAMEA104158645, study PRJEB21678) | metagenome | place: Germany | collected 2015-04-21 | reverse complement strand
TAAGGATTCCTACGCAACGTTTGTCGTCGTAGGGTTAGTCGAGACCTAAGATTTTACTAGAAGTAGTATGTCGATGGACAGCAGGTTAATATTCCTGCACCTATTTATACAGTGATGTGGCAACACATTGGGATGTGTGAGAGCTCACTAAGGATGTGAGTCGAAATAACAAGATGATCCTGATTTATCGGGAGGCATATGTAGGAAAATCCGCATATGTTTCAAATTGAGTTTGATCGGAAATGATCTCTTCGGAGTGATTAATTCTCATAGTTCTGGTGTCAAGAAAACCCACTAAACTTATGTATAAATAGCTCGTACCCAGATCAAACACTTGTAGGGTGGTAGAGAATACCAAGGCGATTGGGTTAACTAATGGATAAGGAACTTGGCAAATTAGCGGGCGTACTTTAGAAATAAGCCCTGCCTGCAGCAATGTAGGCCGCAGCGAATGACGTGGGGGGGACTGTTTATCACAAACACAGCTCTCTGCTAACATGCAAATGGATGTATAGAGGGTGATGCCTGTCCAATGCCAGAATGTTAAGCTTTCTTGTGCAAGCTCGAAAGTTAAGCACTGGTGAATGACGGCCGTAACTATGACGGTCCTAAGGTAGCGAAATTCCTCGTCAGGTAAGTTCTGACGCGCATGAACGGCATAACCATCCCCACACTGTCTTGTCCTTAGACCCAGTGAAATTACAATCCCGGTAAAAATGCCGGGTAGTTGCAGTTAGACGGGAAGACCCCGTGAAGCTTTACTGTAAATTGATATTGGGCTGTAGTATGCGTTGCTCAGCATAAGTGGGAGGCTTTGAGAGCTCATCTTCGGGTGAGTTGGAGCCAAAACTGAGATACCACTCAAAACATATCGCATCTCTAATCCCGAGAATTCGGGAAACAGTGTCAGTTGGACAGTTTACCTGGGGCGGGTGCCTCCTAAAATGTAACGGAGGCGTACAAAGGTTTGCTTATTACGGATGGAAACCGTGATGGACGTGTATTCGCACAAGCAAGCTTAACTGTGAGACTGACAGGTCGAACAGATAGGAAACTAGGTGAAAGTGATCCGGATCTTCCATGTGGAAGGGGATCCGCTCAACGGATAAAAGTTACTCCGGGGATAACAGGCTAATGGTATCTAAGCGTTCATAGCGACGATACCGTTTGGCACCTCGATGTCGGCTCGTCGCATCCTGGGGCTGTAGAAGGTCCCAAGGGTTGGGTTGTTCACCCATTAAAGCGGGACGCGAGCTGGGTTCAGAACGTCGTGAGACAGTTCGGTCCCTATCTACTGTAACCGTAGGCAATTTGAAAGATCCTGACCCTAGTACGAGAGGACCGGGTTGGACAAGCCTCTGGTAGTACCAGTTGTCGCACCAGCGGCACGGCTGGATAGCTATGCTTGGAAAAGATAACCACTGAAAGCATCTAAGTGGGAAACTTGTCTTAAGATTAGATTGCCCTCTCTTTATGAGTTAAGAGCCCTGCGAGACTAGCAGGTTGATAGGCGTTATGTGTAAGTCTAGTAATAGATTGAGCAGAAACGTACTAATAGCTCGAGCGAGTTTTGTTGTAAAATTTCGAATAGCGTAATATATAATACTGTTGTGTCTACTATTTACATAAACCTTAAAGTTTGAGCCAGCTTAATTACGGGGTTTTGTAAAAACTTTAATTATATGTTGCAATAAGAAGTTAGAAATCTATTTATTAGATTTGTCATTTATGTTCACAAATGGTGGTGCTTATGTGTTTTGGGGAAATACCTGTTACCATTCCGAATACAGAAGTCAAGCCCATTACAGTTGATGATACTGGTTGCATTGCAGCTGGGAAAGTAGATTGGTGCCACCATTTGTGAACATAGAGAGATCATTAATAGTATAAATAAGAGATAAAGTATGAATTTTTTGTTTGTGAAGAGTTTGACCCTGGCTCAGGATGAACGCTAGCAGGACGCCTAACACATGCAAGTCGAACGTTCCGATTTATCGGAAAGTGGCAGACGAGCGAGTAATATGCACTTAACTTGCCCTTGAGATGAGAACAACTATGGAGACATAGCTAATTCTCAATATGCTCACGATGGTGAAATCCCAATGTGAGGAAAGATTTATCGCTCAAGGAGAGGGGTGTATCCTATCAGGTAGTTGGTAAGGTAACGGCTTACCAAGCCTATGACGGGTAGCCGGTTTGAGATGATGATCGGCCGCGATGGGACTGAGACACGGCCCATACTCCTACGGGAGGCAGCAGTGGGGAATATTGCACAATGGACGAAAGTCTGATGCAGCGATTCTGCGTGGAGGATGAAGCATTACGGTGTGTAAACTCCTTTTCTGGTAGAAGACGAATGACGGTATACCAGGAATAAGGGACGGCTAACTATGTGCCAGCAGCCGCGGTAATACATAGGTCCCAAGCGTTATCCGGATTTACTGGGCGTAAAGAGTCTGTAGCCTGATATGTAAGTCTGTTTTCAAATACTCCGACTCAATCGGAGAAAGGGGATAGATACTGCATATCTGGAAGTTATTGGGGGTTAGTGGAATTTCCGGTGGAGCGGTGAAATGCGTTGATATCGGAAAGAACGCCGAAAGTGAAAACAGCTAACTACAATAAACTTGACGGTCAGAGACGAAAGCTTGGGGAGCAAACGGGATTAGATACCCCGGTAGTCCAAGCTGTAAATTATGCATGCTAGATGTTTTGCCCCGATTTTCGGGGTGGAGTGTCGTAATCTAACGAGTTAAGCATGCCGCCTGGGTAGTATATTCGCAAGAATGAAACTCAAAGGGATAGGCGGGGGAACACACAAGCAGTGGATTATCTAGATTAATTGGATAATAAGCCAAAAATCTCACCTAAACTTGACATGTACTATGTCCTATGTGAAAGCATAGTAGTCCAAGTAATTGGACGTGGTACACAGATGGTGCATGGTCGTCGTCAGCTCGTGCCGCAAGGTGTCTAGTTAAGTCTAGAAACGAGCGCAACCCTCATCTTTAGTTAGAATGTCTAAAGAGACTGCTTCGGTAACGAAGAGGAAGGAGAGGATGACGTCAGATCCTCATGCCTCTTACGTTTAGGGCTTCATAGATAATACAATGGGTGGTACAACGAGAAGCTAAGCCGCGAGGTGGAGCAAAACTCTAAAACCATCCTTAGTTCGGATTGTAGTCTGGAACTCGACTACATGAAGTTGGAATTGCTAGTAATGGCGGGTCAGAATACCGCCGTGAATATGTCCCTGTTCCTTGCACTCACCGCCCGTCAAACCATGGGAGCTGAGAGCCTCTGAAGATGTGCTTTGCATGTTGAGGAGGATATTAGTGACTGGGGTTAAGTCGTAACAAGGTATCCCTACCGGAAGGTGGGGATAGACCACCATCATAAAACTTTAAAAAAACAGGTTTCGGCTGAAATGCCCAAACCATTATTAAATTCTGCTTTATCTCTTATTAATACTATTGATAAATCAAAAACTAGACATTAAGTCTAGTTTTTTTTACAATATAGGAAATTCAAAAATCTGATTTTGGGTATTTTTTGTTCGTGATATGGAAAAAATAAGAAGAATATGGTATTTTATGAAAAAATTTTAGCTAAATTCTGTATTGAAACAATAAGAAAAAGTACCAAACCGAGATAGTTTGGTTTAAATAACTGCTATTATTTATGAGGAATCGAAGTATTTAGGGGCATATCAAGGTATAAATATTTGGAATTTACGGAAATATCATCAACAATTACATTTAAGAGGGTCTACACCTGTGAATAGAATGATTCTCTCTCTAAATGTGTTGGGAATTTTAGGTAATTTATTGTAGTTGTGGTAATAAATACCGATAATTTTCAGATATTTTCTTTTAGAACGGTTAGCGAATATACCGGAGTATTGGACCATTTTAAAGAATTTGTTTGGTATGTGCTGTATGAGTGTTTTCAGGAAATCTAGAGCAGGAACTGTTATATATTTTACTTCACCATCATACTTATCTACATAAGAATAAGTAACATTTTTTCAATCATAATGGATTATGCGTGATTGAGCAATTACGGGTCTTTTAAGATAGCGTCCTATATAGGAAAGGACAGTTTCAAAATTATTAGCTTTTTTGGAGAAATAAATATATCGGGACTTTTCTTCATTTGAATCCATCTTTTTTTGTGAATAAAGAAAGTTAAGAAGTCTCTTTTCGGAGATTAAGCTGTTTCAATGTAAATTGTTTGTACACCATATTTTTAGATTTTTAATAAGATATTTTTTTCGGGATACTAGTAGTAGTTTATAAGGAATAAAAGAAATATGTTTAAAGGAATTGTTTTTAGAGATTCCACCACAGGAAACTATAAGATGAATATGAGCATTTCGGTTAAGTTTAGCACCGAAAGTATGTATAACAGAGAGAATTCAAGGAGTAATTTTATGTTTTACTTGGAAATAGTATAAGGTTGACTGAGAGGCGGTTTTAGAAAGAAATTTTAGAGCATTACGATGTCTCAAGAAGAAAGGACGAAGTTCTTCAGGTATAGTAAAAACAAGATGATAATAGTGAAGATTTTTAGGTCGCCAAGAGATGAGTTTTCTGATTCGAAGATCCGACATAGGAGTTCAGCAAGAATTGCAAAATCTCGACTTGCAAGTGAAAGGGATATGTTTAATATCTCAACAGTCGTCACACTTATAAGAGGTAAAACCTAGTGTTTTTGATCAACAGTTGATGACTTTATTAACAGTTTCGAAATGTATAATCTCTTATGAAATTTCCAAATTGTTTACAAAAGGAATCTCGATTGTCTTTAAGAATCTGTTTGATAGAGATGTTTCAGGTAATGATTTCCATGGTATAGTTGGTGTTTGGATAAAATCAACTATACCATAAAAATTATTGTCTTGAACTCAATAGAAAAAAATAAGGCAAAAAAAGACCCTCGATTGAAAAATCGAGGGCTATTTTATTTTTAAAATATATTTTTTTGTAACGATTAACTACCTTTTTCATTTTTTTATTGTGTTTATTTTTTGTTATTTAATGTCTGTGATAAAATTCAAGCTACTCAAATCATTGCTGCATTGTCTGTGCAATAAACTTTCTTTGTAGGAACAAATAATTTTACATTTTCTAGATTAACTGAGTTTTCTTCATTCAGAATATTTTGTTTTTGATTTTCTATCCATTGTTTGTTGTCTAGTAGTTCTAAAATGTACTCTTGTAATCTATCATTTGCAGAGACTCAGCCTGATAATCAAACACTTTTTGCTCAATATTTTATTGCTGCTCTGACTAGTTTTTTTCCTAAAACTTCTACAACAGACTCTTGAAATTCCCAAGCAATATCTTTTATTTCAGAATCTGAAAATATCTGTTTTTCTTTATTTTCTCAGCTCTCCACTTGTCTTTTATTTATTAAATGGTTTATCTGACTTTTGACTCCAGAAAAACTAAAATTGAATTCTTGTTTGGAAAGTCGCACTCTATTTAACTCAAATTCCTTATTTGCTTTTCCTAGTTTAGCTTGTTGGCTGATCCAAACTCATCAAGGATATGGTCATCCTAACATTCTAGAAACTTTATCAAAACATTCTCCAGCAGCATCATCTAAAGTTTGTCAAATTTGCTCTATCTCATAATCTCAATAATATAATTTATTGTTTTCTCTTCATTTATCTTTGTCATGTTTTGATACAATATAAAGATTGTTGTGTCATCCAGATGCTGTTAATAGTGCCATTGGAAATGGGATTTCATTTATATTTCTTTCTAAGAACAAAGCAAAAATATGTCATAGAATATGATTTACCTCTATTATTGGTTTATCAAAATATTCTCACAATAAACTAGCAACTGTTTTTCCTACAACTAAAGATCATGGTAAGCCAGGTTCTGTAGTTACAGAAATGCTGTTTATATATTTTATCTTATCTCGTCAAATCTGGCTCAATACGGTTATAATTTTTTCACTATGTAGTCTGGAAGCTATTTCTGGTACCACTCCTCCAAAAATATTGTGTTCTTTTACTTGTGAGTATGCTAAAAGTTCTTCTACTAAAAAAGTATTTCAGTCAAAATTTACAATTCAAATGGATGTATCGTCACAACTAGTTTCTATTGCTAAAGTTCTTTGTATTTTCATAAACTTTTTACACTTGTTAATTAAAAATTTATACATTGAATAAAAATATATATTTTATATTTTAATCCTTAGCTACTGTTTTTAATTTTCTAAATCATCGGGTCCTTTTTGGGTTAATCCAATAGATACTTTTTTGATAATTGGTAGTGCTAATAATATTCCTGGAATATTTAAGATAAATGCTATTAGCAAGAAACGGAATATTTTTGTATAATCTAAATCTATTAAATAATATCATATTAAAAAAGTAATAGCACTGATTCATAAAAGTACTCACATTCTTTTCCAATTTATTTTTGGCAATAATTTGTACCTATATGCGATGAATATTGCACCACAAACAAATAAAATTTCTAATAATAGTTGAGTATATATTCATCACTTTATTCCAAAATTAGGAATCAAATATAATCATAAACCAAGCCCAATAGCTACTCAAAAAGCATTTATTCCCAATAGTTTATTTTGTTTTTCATGAGCAACAAATATATAGTTAAATACCTGCTTTATGAAGCTCAAAAATAAAACAATTCCAAGAAATGGAAGGACAGTATTTGCTCATGGGCTATTGAAACTTGTTCCTATAAATTCTTTTCCAGATACTGTGTATATTATTTCATTACTAAATAATATAAAATTTAATAATAATATGGATCAAATCCGTACTACCATGGTCATTAAGTTTCAAAAAGATTTTCTTTTATTTTCATCTGTATATGCTGCTACATTGTGCAATAAACTATTACCTAAGGCGGATGGTATAATCAAAAAGATTTCAATTAAAGTTAGTCCCAATCACCATATTCAAGTGAAAACATAACCTTTTGCGGTCGGGAAAAAGTTTGATAAAAATATTAAAACTATAAGTGTATGAAAACTACTAAGATAAAAAGATAATCAGTATTTCCAATTTGATTTCAAAATTCATAATGTAAATTTATTGTCAAAATCTACTTTTAATTTTAGTTTTTTATTTGACTTATATAGTACATAGAAAATTTGAGTTAGTCAGCTCACTACGACAGATAATAAGATTAAGCAGAAAGCTATAATGGATTTAGGATCTCAGCTTGTGAAATCTACACTAGGGAACAAAACAAAGATGGTAATTATTAGTATGATTATTTGACTAATTCTAGCTAGAATTAACCCAACACTTAAGTCTTTCATCCTCCAAAACAACTGTAGAGGTAATTGTAGTATTCCTGCAGCCATAAAACTTGCTGAAAAAATCATTCATAGCGGTAGTCATCGAACTATGTATGGGTTACTAGTATATGCTGGTAGAAAGTATGCTACTATGATAGCCACAAAATAAACAACAAACATTATTGAAAATCTTGCTCATACAAATTTACCGTACATAGATTTTAATTCAGGTTTTTCTATACTGTTTTCCTCTTTCTTTTTTATCTGTCCGAGTTGTCTTACTGCTATTACATATAATCAGAAATCTGCCATAGCTGACCAAATTGCAAAATATTTCAGTATAGTGCTATAGTCTCAATATCTTAAAGATCAAAGATAAGGTGACATAAATTTTACTACCAAAAAACCAGCAAGTCAGCTAATAACTCTTCATATCAATTGTCGTATGGCGTCTTTTATTACTAATCTGTGTGTAGACAAAACTTTGAAGTGTTAAAATATTAAAGTTATGAAATAATATAATTAAAAAATAATGAATTGTTTGATATTTGAAACAATATTTTGTTTGATTCTTTATTATAATTTCATTTTTCTGATAAGTTTCTCCCAAAAATTTTGTGGGAAGTCGGCTAATATTGGTATATTTTGATTTAGATTCTCTAAAAAGATTCTTATATTTTCCTCGCTATCGTTGATTGTATATATGTTGTGTCATTTTTGGCCAACAAAGACAATATTTTTGATTTGTTGTTTTTTTAATTCTAGTTCTATGCAATATCAGACTAGATTAGTCCAAGGAATAACTTTTGTTCAAACCAATAATCAATTTTCTGAAATGGTAATAGTTATTTCGTTTACGTTTATAATACCGTAATATATGTATGCTCCCAACAAAAAAAACATTAAAATAATTCAAACAATGTTTTTATAAAAAGCGGACACTACAAATATTAGTATAAATATGGAAGCAAACACAATGTATCGAACTTTATCTCTTTCAAATTTTTCTCAATTAAATACTTTTAGTTCCATTTTTTGGTATATTAAGTAAAGCTTATTTGAATAATACTTAAGTGAATCGTTTATTCAAGAAAAAAGTCGACTTTATTTAGCCGACCTTTTCTGAACCCATCATCATAGGTTCTTTTTGTTATAGAAATTTGATTTTTTTTTGTTTTTGTGTTTTTGTTTGCAGTTCTATTATATTTAAAAATACTTTTTTTGTCAAAAATTTGATGTTAAAGTTAATATATTTGTTTTTAATGAATAAAAAGACCCTTTATAATATTTTTTCTTGTTTTTAATTAAGAAAACACTAACTTATTAGTATTGTATAAATTAAGGGATTATTTTTTAAGTCTTATTATAAAAAATCATGGATTTTGTAGAGATTGGAAAAAAATGGCAGAAATTTTGGAAAGAAAATCAAACTTATAAAGTAGTGGAAAAAAAGGACAAAAAAAGTTTTTATATTTTGGATATGTTTCCTTATCCGAGTGGAGCTGGATTACATGTATGACATCCAAAATGATATATAGCCACCGATGTAATAGCTCGTAAGCATATGTTGCAATGAGAGATGGTCTTGCATCCTATGGGTTTTGATACTTTTGGATTAGGTACAGAACAGTTTGCAATTGCAAATAAAATAAAACCACAAATAGCTGCAGAACAAAATATTGCAACTTACAAAAAACAGCTTGAGATGTTTGGTTGTACTTATGATTGGGATAGAGAGGTCAATACGGCAGATCCTCATTATTTTAAGTGGACACAAAAAGTGTTTTTGGATTTGTATAATTCTTATTTTGATGAAAAAACTCAATCTGCAAAACCTATTACAGACTTGGAATCAAAAATCGAAAATGGACAATTGAAGATCCCTGTGTGAATGACCAAAGAACAATTTTTGGATACTCAAAGATTAGCATATATTGATTATAAACCAATCAATCGATGTCCAAGTTGTAAAACATGATTGGCAAATGAAGATTTAAACTCAGATTGAACTTGTGAAAGATGTAGCTCAAAAGTTGAACAAAAGCCGATGAAACAGCGAGTTATTAGAATTACAAAATATGCAGAAAGACTTTTGGATTGATTGGAAAGTTTACCAGAATGGACTGATTCAGCTAAAGAACAGCAAAGAAATTGGATATGAAAAAGTGAATGAACACAATTCAAAATGGAGGTAATAATTACCCCATCCCAAGTTAAAAAAAATGGGGGTGAGGTAGACTATATAGAAGTATACACGACTCGTATTGATACTGTTTTTGGGATGAGTTTTGTTGTTATGGCGCCAGAACATAAATTAGTAGAAAGTTTGAAATTAAAGGTTGAAAGTGGAGATGTTCAAATAAAAAATTGGGATAAAGTACAAGAATATATAGAGCAAGCAAAACATAAAACTCAGCTGGAAAGAACAGAACTACAAAAAGAAAAAACATGAGTTATTTTGGATGGCGTTTATGCTATCAATCCATTTAACTGAGAAGAGATCCCTGTTTATATTGGAGATTATGTTTTGGCAAATTATTGAACGGGAGTGGTGATGGCAGTTCCTGCTCATGATGAAAGAGATTTTGAATTTGCAAAGAAGTATGATATTAAAATAACTCAAAGTATTGCGCCTTTGAATAAAAATCATCCTGATTATGAGTTTATTACAAAATCAGAAGTTTGTTACACAGAAAAAGGAATTCTTGTAAATTCAGGGCAATTTTCAGGACTTACTTCTGATGATGCAATTACTAAAATGCAAGAACGACTTGAAGAAAAACAAATATGATGAAAAAAAATAAATTATAGACTTCAAGATCGAGTTTTTTCTAGACAAAGATATCGATGAGAACCATTTCCTATAGTGTTTTGTAATCATTGTGATAGTAAATTAACTATTAATTTTAGAAATAAAGATACTCGAAATGGTATTCTCTCTGGAAACAAAACCATTGAAACAAGAGCTCTCAATCCTGAAGAACCAGAAAGATTTTTTGGTAATATAAAAGCATGAGATATTGTTGTAGCAATAAACAAAGAAACCAATGAAGAACTAAGGCTAAAAATTATAAA
>FZPS01000027.1_pt84 | contig 10366 bp, 9 predicted proteins | sample 1817821 | NCBI WGS metagenome assembly FZPS01 (sample SAMEA104158645, study PRJEB21678) | metagenome | place: Germany | collected 2015-04-21 | reverse complement strand
TATGTGTCCTCTCTACACGGGGGTATAGCTCAGCTGGGAGAGCGCTTGAATGGCATTCAAGAGGTCAGCGGTTCGATCCCGCTTATCTCCACCATCAGGGACACAAAGCCCGCTAATCATAGGGTTAGCGGGCTTTCCTTTTGTTTCAATCTCCTTATGCAATTTCTTTAAATACGATAGGTTCATCAAGAGAGATACCCAATGCTTCACAAGAGGCAGTCAAGTCAATTTCAATCTCATAATCTCGTCTTACACGAACTTCTTTCATCAAACGGGATACAATCATTTTTTTTGCAGCAAGGTCACAAGTGTCATATAATTCTGCCCAACCGGAAATATCATCATATTGTTCGGCAAGCCGATCTCGCATCTTTTCACTGTTTTCTAATTTACTCTCTAAATCACGCACGATTTTTTCAGTTTCTTCCATCCGTGCTTTTGCTTCTTCATGGATTTTGCTGAGCAAATCAGAACTAAGCTTACTTTCACCACGAATAACCTTGATAACCTCTGCTTCGTATTCTTTCACCTCTGCTGTATGCGCCCCAAGGTTTGCACGGGCACGGGTTAAGGACATTTGGCATTCGGAAATCTGATCTGCATATCGCTCGGCAATGACTGCTTCTTTCGGAACATCATTTAATCGCTCAAACAGAACATGAACAACCTTGTCTATAACCTTGTCCAGCTTTCGTACCGTATATCCCGTCTGTCCGTCACACAAATGCTTGTGGCGTGTACGATTGTAGCAGACATAGCGTGTACGAGGGGTAATGGTTACCTCTCCGTCTTTGCGATGATATTTCTTTCCGTTGGTTGTAATTGTCATACGCGCTCCGCAATGACCGCAAAAGATATTCCCGGACAACAAGGAGTTCCCCTTTTTGGGTGATGTTTATTTTTTTGCGGATATCAATTATTATCCATGATAAATTTGTTTCCAAGCTTGTAATCCGCAATCAACCCCGAACGGTTGGTGAATCCGGTCTTTTTAAAAATATGGCCTACATGGAACTTTACCGTACTCTCGGTTATGTATAACGCACCGGCTATTTCTGCGTTTGACATGCCCTGTATAACAAGAGCAAATATCTCCTGCTCCCGTGTCGAAAGACCAAACCGGCTCACATACTCCGCAAACCGATACCGCTCCATCTCTTCGGGGCAAGCAACAGACACATAGGACTTTTGGTAGAGCGGAAGAAAGAGCACGATGACCCAAGCGAATATGATGGCGGCAACCACGATGAGGGGCGTGCCAGCAAGAAAACTTACGCCGAGCGTACCAACCGCTTCCCCAAGCCGCCCTGCCATAAGGCCTAATGCGGCCAATGCGGGAACCACCATCTTTGCTGATATATCGGCAAAAACAAGAGTGCGGTATGCCGCCAAAAATCCCAAAAACAGATAGGCAAGCATCCACATCGCAGTTTCTCCGCCAAGGCTGTCACCAAGAGCCAAAGCCGCGAAAGGAAAGGCCAATGCCGCTAAACAGCATACAGCACCCCAACGCCGGTTTTTGTCGCTAACCAATCCCGCTGTGATAAGGCCGATAGCATAAAATGCACGCGTAAATTCTATTTGTACACTACCTGATGCACTTTTTAACGGAAAGGAAAAGCCAAGTGTATTTTTCAGCCATATCAAAAAAATCACCGCTGCGGCAAGCCAAATTGTTTTTTTGTTAAACACAGCGTTCGTCGACCTGTTTTCGCGTATTTGTTCGGGGAGTGGTGATAGATGCCGCACAAACAACAACGATACAGTGGCGAGTATGGTGATGCCAAAAAAGCTTTCGCGGTTCCAGAGAAATTTGCCATTCATCGGCAAAGATAAAAACCATGTGCCAACGCTGCCAAAAGCATAGGCGATGCCAAAAACCAGCCCGCGCCGTTGTTGTGGAACGTCGGTGGAAAGTCTTGTGAGATAGCAGGCAGACAGCCCGCCAATCATCAGATTCAACAACGTTCCAGCAGCTATAACAACACCTGCATCAGGCGAAAACATAGCTATACCGGTGCAGACAACCATAGCAATACTGGTGTAGAAAGGCAACGCTCGCCCACCTGCAATAGCAGGATATTTTGCAGATAAAAGTGCAAAGGCACCGATGCCGACAGCCTGACAGACATAGTAAACCCCACAGACCAGTAGATTTACCGTCCCCCCATCCAAAAACTGAAGCAAACGGTAAGCCTGTACAATATATGCTGTACCGCTCCATAAGAAGCCAGTACCTATTAACGCTGCGACTAAAAAGCATCGTCGGTTTATTGCCAAGCCAAAACGATTATTCCACATAATCAACCCCCTTCCCGTTTTCTTCTAATGTCATTTTACCATACAGAAAGAGATTCTTACAGATAAAAAAAGAAAATTCGACTACCTATACCAAAACTATACCCTGTTTTTGTATACCTGTACACTTTCTAACCTGCCCATATACGTATTTATAGTTTAAACTAATCGTAAAGGAGGTGGCCAAATTATGAAGTTACAAGGACAGTGCTTTCCTTATGAGAAAAGCATTGTAATTAATGCGTTGTACGATGCCATTGAGGCGCTGGGACTTTGCCTTGTATGTTCCGATAGCTTACGCGGCACGCTGACAGTTTCCGATGCTCAGCATATGGGAAATATGCGGATCACTCTGAGTGTCGACGGAAACAAAGACCATACACAGGTTGATATCATTCCTGATAATTCCAATGTGAGCATGGTCGATGCCTGGAGTCCCATAATTTTAGACGAACTATCAGCAACGATACAGCGGGCGCGCCACACCGAGCAAAATTGTAAGAAAGAGGGAGAAAACTTATGAAAAAACTGCTGGCTATTTTAATGTGTTTTACTTTATGTTTTATATCAATTCCTACTCACGCATTGGGTGGAGAAACCCGGACAATCACAGTTGCTAATCCTGAGTTTGGAGAGATATTCATTGACGGTATGAATGAAAACGGTCGCATTGTGACCGTACCGGTTGGGCATATAGCAGAAATTGGGGTAACCCCAGCTCATGGGTATGAGATAGGCAGTGTTACGATAGGCGATACGACTTACAGCACAGACGAAGAAATCAGCGACAGAAGCGATTTCAACCAATCTGTAGCGGTGCATGAGAATATCCATGTTTCAGTGGCTTTTAGACCAATAAAACACAGGGTACAAACAACTGTCGGACCAAATGGTACTATCAGCCCGATGAACCCTGAAGTAAATCACGGAAGCGATATCACGTTTACCATAACTCCAAACGCTGGATATATAATCGACTCAGTGCTTGTAGACGGTGATCGCCGCGGAGTGGATAATAATAACCAAATCGAGCTTCGTCATGTCGAGTCCGATTTGACTCTGTCGGTAGCATTTGCACAAGCCGACACCTATAAAATTACAACCGTTGCCAGTCCGAACGGTTCGGTTACGCCCGAGAACCCCGAGGTTACTGAGGGCAGCAACGTCACGTTTACCATCACGCCGGATTCCGGCTATATCATTGACGAGCTATGGGTGGATGGCAGGCCGGAAATGGCAGACGAATCCGGGCAGATTACTGTATTTAATGTGCAGCGCAATATGACGCTGGAAGTTGGTTTTGTGCAGGCCGTTGAACATACCATCACCGTTTTGAAGCCCGTGAACGGCAGTATTCGGATTGAGGGCGAAGACGATCCGGTTCCGGAGGACGGCAGCGTCATTACGCGCTATACAAGGGAAACAGTGTCCTACTTTATTACCCCCGATAAAAATTACAGTATTTCTAGCATTATTTTGCAGACCGAAGATGGAGAAGATGATATATCCTATGCTTATTACTATGATGAAACGGCAAAGCAAATCCGCATTGATGTTGAAACTGAGTTCGACTACACCCTCAATGTAGAGTTTACGGCTGAGTTTAAACAGTACCGCTTGTCGATATTAGACAGCGAGGCAGCATCAGAGGATTCTATAAAAGAGGCTGTTAGAAGAGAGCTGGGCTCATACGGGCTGATTGTTGAAAACAATGATATAATTATTGTGGACAGGAAAGCTTTTGAATCGCTCAACGGCATTAATTATGAAGTAATAGAAGTGTCAACCGGCGAAACGGGTTCTTTCTTGGTGTATACAGTTGAGAAGCACACCTATCTGGTAGTGGAAACCACGTATCAGGACGGAGGTCAACCCGTAAGCGTGGTATATATTGTTGACAACGACGAGGAATTTGCAAATATTATCCAAGTCGAAATTCCTGCCGACCCTACGCTTATCGGCGTGTTTGGCCCTTATGGCGGAAAAGTAATGGCAACATTCTCTAATTATTTTGGAGACGACTACGGCAATGTGTTTAAGGTTCTCAATGGCTTTAACATATTCCAGATGCATATTGTGAATAAGGGCCATCAATCAAACAAGAGCCTGAACATCTTTCAGTTGACCTTGATTACTGCAGACACCCTTTGTATGAACGTGCAGACTGCCTCGGAAACAAATATACAGGAAGCTTTGGCTTGGAGTATTGAAACTTTCGCCGATGTAACAAATGGCAATGACACTCATGCGGTGTTTTTCGGAAACGACACGATTACATTAGAATTGCCGCAGGATAATATCGGTAATATTGCAAGCATGAGTGCTGGCGAGTCAGACAGCCCCGGCTATTCGTTTGAGAACAATTCTGACGGCAGCGTTACGGTTGTTTTTCATTCCGATTTTTATGATAACGTTACGGTACCGCTCACAATTACCCTTAAAAGCGGCGAAACAGTACAAAGAAAGCTAACGATTCTGCGGGTCGGCGTGGATATACAAGCATTTGACGGAAATGACGACAACCCGACGCTGATACGGAATGTATGGCACGGAACCCAAACAGGGAATACGGTGGACTTGACGGGCGGCAATAGATTTAAAGTCACTGCGTCGTATTATATTCCTGATTTTGGGGATGAACTGCCGTATGGCTTGTTTGTCACCAGAAAATATGCAGACGGCAGGATTGAAACCCAGATCATCACACAACCTATGACCGATCCTTATCCGTTTCAAGCAGATGTGTTCAATCATACCAAAAAGATGTATATATACAACGATGGCGCGTCCGGATGGGCTAACATTGCCGACTACCTTATCTATGAGGGGACGAATGCTGCGTCCGCACCCATCGAGATATCGGTGCTTGTGCTTAAAAATGCACCGGCGGCAGGAAACACTTTCGGCGGTATAAATTTTGGCTCGGGAACCGGAGTCAAGTGGACAAAACCATAAGGGAGGATGCATAACGATGAAAAAAATGTTGATGATTATATTCCTGATTATTATTTTTACAGTAAGCATAAACCCTGTTTCAGCGGTGACTGAAATTTCTTCCGTCACATCCCTGGGCGCCTCTTATACGGCCGGCCGTGTGTCCTACAGCGGAACTGTAGCACCAGCAGTGAAAGCGGCGGCAGTACTGCTTTTTGACTTTGACGGAAATCTGATAATGATGGATACATGCGAAGTGACGGGCGATGGCACGTTTTCCGGAACAATGGAAATAATGCTCACACGTTCTGGCACATACACTGTCAAGGCTTCGGACTACGAGGGCGGTGCCTTTACCGAATCGACATTCGTCATGAGTACATCCTCTTCTTCCGATAATACAGATGATATTCCAGAAACCGGTGATAACAGTAATATAACACTTGTGTTCTTACTAATGCTACTCTCTGGAGTGGGAATATTGAGCACGGCTTTGTATGGAAAAAGACAGTGGAGGAAGTAAAGATACAACCAAATCGGAATGTCATCCGTTAATAGTATAGAAATAAAGGAGATCTGTGTATGAAACGACTCAAAAAAATCTGCAATCCAATCTTCATAGTAATATTGTTGATTGCTTTATCCCCCTTTACGGCCTTAGCTGGTGTTACTGGCGACGAACCATGGTATGGCACAACAGCAGTAACGGTATATAGTTCGCTCACAAACTTGACATCAACGAATCCTTTAAAGCCGTATCTTCCATCGTCTGTACCAAGCAGTTCTTATACAGCAATTCTTTCGGCTGAATCAGGATACTCGCTCCCATCGTCTATCACTGTCCAAAGGGTAAGCTTTGATCCACCTAATCCAGAAATTGTAGAACAGACCTATATTTTAAACACGGATTACACATATAATGAATCAACAGGTGAAATTGTCATTCCCGTTACAACACTGGATGATATTGTTTTTGCAGAATCAACTTTTCATATACGGATTATTGCTTCCGGTGTGGCAAATACAGTATCTTACAGAATTGATGTTACGCAAAACTCTAACGGAACAATAAGTCCTTCCGTTGCCGATAATATTTCGCACGGTTCTGATTTCACTTTTATCTTTAATCCGGATGAAGGATATTTCGTTGCTGATGTTTTGGCTGACGGTGAAAGCGTCGGTGATGTAAGCTCCTATACTTTCACAAACATTATATCCAATCATACTATAACTGCAATATTTGAAAAATCATCTGAAACACCTTCTCCACCCGAGACACAGACTACATCAGATGATACATTTGCTGATATTCCCAATACTGGTGACAGCAGCAATACATCTTTTCTGTATGCGCTAATGCTACTCTCCGGAGCGGGAATATTGGGCACGGTATTGAACAGCAAAAATAGACAGTATAGGCTTGAGAAGAAGTAAAATGCAAAAGATTAGAAACATCACCCAAACGGGCGATGTTTCTTTTTATACTTTCCTATATAATGATAACCGGAGATAATATTTTCGGAGGTGATAGGATGCCTGTTCAAATGAAAAACAAATGTAAACCGTCTAAACTTTTCTGGAGAATCATCATTTCAGCAGTTGGTGCAGCATTAATTTTAATTGCCGCATCCAATCTTGCCTTGTACTTCTTTGGAGAAACGGCTTCAGTCAGTGTTACCACACGGCGAATTGGCGGTGCAAATGATCAATATGAGCTAAATCAGAGGTATGAGTGGTCTGTTGACTACACATTTATGGATAAAAACGGTTTACAGCGCAGCGGACATACCACCCAGCGTGGCAGTGATCTTCCTCCGAGAACGGACAGCCGGGCCTATTACTTTTCCTTTGCTCCCTTTATCAATGCTTTGGAAAGTGAAACGCAGCCAAACATCGGTCAGCTGCTTTATATTTTAATCGGCATATTTCTTCTGTTGGTGATGAACCGGAAAAGGAATAAAGTCCGCCCTGTTGCCATAATGCGGAATACGAATGATTTCAAAGACTACGACGATTCCGTGGAGGAGCTGTTCCATCGTGAGGAGGAATAGGGTGAGTACATATGGATGAATTGCGTTGGGAGCTTCAGGTTCCTATTTTTAAAAACAATCTAATATTGAAACAGATAGGTATTGCCATCGGTATTCCCTTTGGAGCATTGATTCTTTTTCTGTTTATCATAAAAGCTTGGTATGGGCTCATCCTAATTTCCATGACATTCCTCCTAACATTCCTAATGATTCTACTTTTGTTCCACGGAACCTATGATGTCGGATATGTGATAAACCGGCAGGGTGTTTCCTGCCATACGCAGGAAAAGCAGAAAAAGCTGGTTCGTCGATTGGCTTTTATAACATGTATCTTAGGCTTGTTAAGTGCAAATCCCACCGCTGCCGGTGCGGGATTGCTGTCAACCTCAGGTACCCAAATACATATTGCGTGGAATCACATTAGAAAAGTGAAATACATGGAACAGAAAAAAACCATACGCCTATACGGCGGATATGGAGAGAGCATCACCTTGTTTTGTACGAAAGAAAATTATATCGACGTAAAACGACATATCTACGAATGGAAGGGAGATAGTTTATGAAAAAAACAATATCGGTATTTTTAGTGCTTTGCATACTCACTGGACTGATGTCCACTCTCACGAGCTGCTCCGGAAAAGACCCCTTTGAAAAAGGTTCTACATTAGATGCTACCATTAAGTCGGGCAAGGATACAAAAATCGGGAACAGTGCAAAAACAGGATGGGAGCTTTTGATTCCGGACGGCGTGATGGAGGACGGTACAGAGATAACGATGAAGGTGCTTTCAGCAGAGAATGCTAAAAGTTATGGGTCATCTGATTTTACGCTGTACGGGACGCCCATTGAGGTTTCCGGTGATGGTGCGCACGGTGTTTGGTTTGCCTCCCCTGTTCCCGTAACCATCAAAATTCCAAAAGAGTATTTAAAGGATATAGCCGCCGAGGAGCTTTTCTTTGGTACATGGGAAGACGGTAAATGGCGGTATTTCATGCCAGATCATGTGAATATGAAAGATGGAACCGCAACATTTAAAGCCAGTCATTTCAGCATTCTGGGCTTCGGTAAACCTTCCGAAGCAGAGCAGATCAAGACATTTGCCCAGACCTATGCGGCAGATGAATACAACCGCAGGCAAGAAAAAGCGAGGCTGAATGGTGCGGTGGGAAAACAGCTTGATGAGCTTTTTAAATCCATCGGCATTGACAGTACATCTGCCCGGGATCAACTAATAAAAGATGCTGTCGCGTATCTCGAATCGGCGGCGTATGACGAACTACTGGACGATAAAAACCCCGTTAAGGATTTCGCTCCCGTGGATACATTGATGCGTATGGCAAGTGCGGCACAGGCAGGAGAAAGCGGAAAACAAGAGTTTAACGACAAAGCCACTGAGCTATACGCAAAAGCAATCGCATTTGGTGTTGAAAAAAGCGTCAATGCTAATAAAACCTTCTTTGGGGTCAAGGATGCGCAAACCGGATATGTGGATAAAACAGCCAAGGCCATTGCGGTTTTTGGTGGGCTGGGAACAGCAGCGGGCGCGTTTGCGGGAGGAGATAAAAAAGCAGGTTTTGAAGCGATTGGAAATATGCTAACGGGGCTTGCGGGACCAAAGGCGCAGCTATTGGTATCTACACTCAACTATGCCAAAGAGGGCTTGGAACAGGCGGCGGATCAGGCGCAAGCGTATTGGACGCAAGCGGAAATTGAGGAAGCATATAAGATTTATACCAATCAGGCTAGCGGATTCGAGGGCGATTTTGACAGCATTTTCGCATTGAAAGGAAACGCTGAGGCGCTCATGAATATTCGAATCATCAAGGCGCATTGTGCAAAATACGGCATTAATGAGGATGATTTAGGTAGTGCCGCACGGGATGTAGCTATCAAAAACGCATGGAAGAACCTTCGGGATTATTTTGAACAGCGGAAAATAGCGGAGCCCGAAATTGAAAAGCTCCGGCAGAGCGAGGAAGCCTTTATCGCAGAGCTTAAAAAGCAAGGACTGCTGTCTTATTATGACCATAGAGAGTATTTTGGAATCGACAAAAGTGGCAGCAACTACGATGTAGCGACGCGCCTTAGCAGGCTGTATGCCATCCGGGACGCAGTGCTTAGCTGCATAGATGCTGACAAGCGAACTGATATGGACAACGTTAGACTTGTCAGGGCAATCAGCGTTTGGATTACACAAACCGGGAGGAAGGACAAAGCGGGCTTTTTTAAATACCTACGTGAGACAGGGTTGTATGAGGAATCCTTTAATACCGATCCTTCCTTTGCATGGGTGCAAATAAATGTGGTGAACTACGACCGCAAAAAAGAAATTGAGGAAGCAAACAAAAATCGTGCGGGGGTTTATTCCTATGCCGCCAGCTCCGCACCGGGCAGTTACACCTACACTTGGACATATCTCGGTAAAGACGATTATTATTATGATCCACCCACACTGAACGGGGAAAACAGCACTTCAAATTGCACATGGACAGTACCTCCTTCTACCATTAAGGGCGGTGAAACGGTAACACTTTCACTCAATCTGAATTTCGGATCGCAAAAACTATCTTTCTTTACAGATAAAGCGACTGCGGGAGCTGATTTTGACAAATGGGATGTGGAGCCGGGCTATGTAACCGCCGGTGCGATCAGATTTAAAAACAAGGATGGGAAAGACAGCTTCACCATTGACACTTATAAGACTGTAAAAATATACTCGGTCAGTGAAACCCTTACCGCTATCGCTCCGACTGGAAGCAAAGCAGGCGATAAAATTGCGCTTCGTACCACCTTCAGTGGATCACAACAAGGTACATGCTATATTTATGAGTGGAAACAGGTAGGGTAAGGTTTTATAATATAACCTAAAAGAACAAGATTAAAGCCGTCCGATTTGGAATGAAATCCAGTCGGGCGGTTTTCATTATAATATTTAGCCAATCATACGCTGGCCTTTTCCTTTTGTTTGTATCTCATTTATATTAAATATGATAAACTATAAAATGTAGCGCTAACTCTTTACTTTCTTTCCGTGTTTTTATATAATAACATAGAGGAACTCTAAATTATAAGCATAATGGAGGCGTTTTAATGGCTATTCGATG
>FZPS01000078.1_pt191 | contig 10367 bp, 9 predicted proteins | sample 1817821 | NCBI WGS metagenome assembly FZPS01 (sample SAMEA104158645, study PRJEB21678) | metagenome | place: Germany | collected 2015-04-21 | reverse complement strand
GTTCAGAAGCCTTTCGAGGAGTGTATCAAGAGTTTTCCCCATTATTACCATCTTGTCATGCAGGCTGGAATATGTATTCCATGAACTTTCCATGGCCGACTTCTTGCCGTCGTACTCAGGCTGAAGCTTATTGATTTCTTCTTCGAGACTTTTGATTATCGAATCCTGGGATGAATCAGAGGTACTGTCCTGCTCATCACCTTTCCCTTCTCCTTCTTCCGATTCGCCGCTGCTCTTTTTTCCCTGGCTTAGTTGCTCCTGTAAATCTTTCATTCTGCTTTCTACCGATTTGAACTCGTTCCGGGCGTTATCATATACGGCATATGCTTCGTTGCGTTCGGCCATGGCATTCCTGTATTCAGCCATTTTGTTATTAATGTCGTCTATGTCTTTCTGATCAGGCCTGCTTTCCTGTTCTTTCTCATTGTTGCTTTCAACAGCCAAGAGAGTCCAGTAAGCTAAGTTATCCATTCCATTATTTTTGTTTATGTTCTCCATCTTCCGGTTCATGAGCAGCGAAAAATATATCAAACCCTTCCGCAATCCGTTGAGAAGCTTGTCCAGCGTCATATTGCGCTCCACTATCTCCCCCTCTTTAGCAAGGCTTGTCATGCTTTTCAGCTTCTCTAAAAACTCACCGACAGCCTGAATGGGAGCCCTGTATTTCATGAATTCGGCTATATGCTGTTCCAGGACATAGGGTTCTGACAGGTTATATATTGGTATTACTTCAACGCGCCTTACCTTAAAACGATATAGATCTGTCACGCTGCCTCCGGCGTCTTCGGGCGTGAGATTATCGGACAATAACTCATATATCTCCTTTTCCAAGGATACCGCGTCCCGCGGATGCATGGCCAGAAGCCCGAACTGCTCTTTCATCTGCCTGTCGTAAGCTGCCAGCATGGATTCGGCGCATAGTCTGACAGAGGACTCGGCTATTTTGACGGCTTCGTTGTAACGGGCCAGATCCATTAAAATACCGCTCAGCGGTATGAGGACCGACAGCAGTATGCAGATGAAAACAGTAATGCTTCCCCTTTCCCGTTTCATTTCGCATGAACCGACCTTTCTGGCGGAAAGACCCTACTCCAGCATTTTCAGAGCCTTTTTCAGCGGCGATGCAATCTTTTTAAGGAACTCCCCTGCCTTGCTTTCCATGACTTTTTGTATGATATAATCCGATACATTTATCATTTCTTTCTGATCATATACCGGGGCCTCGGCATGGCACCTGATGGTAAGAATATCGCCCAGTCCGATGTATTTCAGCGCGGCAGCCCCCGGCAAGACATAATGGGCTGTTATGGTCACCTTGATCTTGCTCGTTGGAAAGCCGTAATGATAGCTTACAGATACTTCGGCATTTTTGTCCTCGATTTCCTTGAGCAGACCGATGCTTTCAAGCTGCTTTTCCGCCCAGCTTCCGGCTGTTCTGGTCTTTTTGCCGCTTTCTATTGGCGGGACCTGCCAATAGAGCTGCCGGTTATCAAAGCTTTCCCTGCTGTACGCGCCCGAGGCGATCTCCTCCTCCCTGATCGGGCTGTACCCCCAGATCATGGACAGCCCTTCAGCCGTTGAATCAGCCAGCGCCTGGATGGCCGACTGCTGATACAGGCATTCAAAAACCATGATCACTGCCACAACGCACGCAATGACTACCGGCATGATAATGATATACTCAATTGTCGCGCTTCCCGAGAGCTTTCCGGCCTTTTTCAGCATCATGGATCTCCGTTCAGAAGGAATTGCTCAGTTCCATCAGCGCCGGCATCATGCAGATCATTATGATGGCCACGAACATGATCATTAATGGCAGCATGAGCCTGGAAGAAGCGGTTTCGCCCAATTGTTTAGCCGTATTTTTTCTCATATCCCAGCATTCGGTGCCAAGACGTTTCAGCTCATACAGCATTTGTCCCCCGCCGAGTTTCATGCTCTGCAGGAGTATGCCCACAAAGTTCGTGATTTCTTTTATCTTGCACCTTTCGGAAAAATCAGTGTAGGCCTGATGCTCTGTAAGCCCGCCCCGTATATCGTTTAAGGTTATGAATAATTCCCGGTACAGCGGGGTTTCGCAGCCCCGGTCACGAACTATGCGCTCGATGGCCTGCCGTGTGCTAAGACCGGCATTGACCAGCAGCACAAGCCCGGAAACAAAATCCGGAAATTCCCTTTTGATGCTCATCACCTTTTTCCTGTACTGATCGTCCAGCATCTTGTCCGCCAGGAAGAACAGGCCGACGCCCGCGCCCGGAACAATCAGATACCACTCCTCACCTTCGGCGCCGCCCAGGAATCCAAGCAGCCCGGCAAGGATGATGCCAAGGAACAGATAGAGTATCTTGGAAGCCCAGTGTATCTTCATGTGGAATGCGGCGTACCGGCTGCCATTCAGCATTACGATCTTCTGGTGCAGCCAGCCGAAATATCGTCCCGATCCCTTTAGACGAAGCCGTTCCTCTATCCACAGGCCTCCTGCAAGGATAGGCTTGAAATAATACTGCTTCCTGTCCACGGGCTCGAGAAATTCCTTGTATTTGCCGCTCTGACACAGCTGCGGGATCATATATAGGGCACCGGCGACTGAAGCCATAAGTACGCAAAATGACTGCATCTTTCCACCTATACCTCTATGTTCATTATTCTTTTCGAAAGCAGATAACCTGCCAGAAGAAGCAGCAGGGCAACAGTCATTACCATCCTTCCGGCAGCCGTGCTGAAAAGGGGATCGAGAAATCCGCTGCTGGAAGACTTGATAACATAGACCATTAGGAACGGAGTAAGGCTCAGGATCTTCTGCTCAAGCTTCTTTCCTGCTACAAGGTTCTCTATTTCCTGCTTAACCTCGATCTTTTCCCTGATCATATTGGATGTGTTCCTGATAACTTCCACCAGGTTGACACCTGCCCGTTTGGAAATGGTGAAGACATCCGCAAAGTTTTTGATTTCCTCCACCCGGACTCGATCGGCAAGATCGGCCAGGGCTTGCTCCACCGAAATGTTCATGGTTACCCTGGCGTTGATCAGTTCCAGTTCCTTGATTATCAGCGCGTTTTTGTCGGGGTAAACCCTCTCAAGCGCCCGCTGGGCATCTACAAGGGCTGTTTCAAAAGACTTGCCTGAAGACAGCGATACCGATATGAAATAGAGGGCGTCCTTAAACTGGAGTTTCACAAGCTCCTTTCTGCGCCTGGCCAGTTCCTTTTTTCTGCCCGGTATCCAGGCGATGCCAAGAAGCGACAGGAGCGATGAAATAATCAGGTGGTCATAGAATATCATCCCTACCAGGAAACAGAATCCCATTGCCAACAGCAGGCTAAGGATGAATTCCCCTGGCTTCATCCGGTACGTGTCATACCGGATAGGCTCGTGGTCCATGTTTGACACCTCCTACAGCGTGATGCCCCTAAGTTGGGCTTTCCACAGGTTTTTCATGTTGCTGCCCGTCCGCTTCAGGCGTCCAGCCACCCTTCCATCGGACTCATCGCTTCGGTGTTCGAACAGGAACAACGGGACGATCTCAATCATGCCATTTTTATAGTCCAGGACCTCGCTGATCTCCATGGTGCGCCTGGAATGGTCCCGGAGCCTGGACAGGTAGATGATGATATCCAGGGCTGAAGCTATCTGCTTGCGGATAGCTTCCAGGGGAAGGGGCGCCGCCATAAGAACCATGGTTTCCAGCCTTGAGAGCATATCCCGTGTGGAATTTGCATGCCCGGTGGACATAGATCCGTCGTGGCCTGTATTCATAGCCTGAAGCATGTCCAGGGCCTCTTCGCCCCTGACCTCGCCTACAATTATTCTTTCGGGCCGCATGCGCAATGAGGTTTTGATAAGGGATTTCATTTTGATCTCCCCCTTCCCCTCGGTATTGGCGTTCCGCGTTTCCAGCCTCACCAGGTTTTCGATGGAGGAAAGCTGGAGCTCCGCCGAGTCCTCAATGGTTACTATGCGCTCGCCGGAAGGTATCAGCCCGGACAGCGCGTTTAAAAAGGAAGTCTTTCCGGAGCCCGTTCCACCGCATATGAAGATGTTGTACTTGGATTTCACCAGCTTGTCCAGGAATTCGGCCGCCTCTTCGGTGATGGATCCAAGCCGTATCAGATCATTGATGGTCATGGGCTTGTCGGGAAACTTGCGGATAGTTACGATGGGCCCGTTGAGCGCCACCGGCGGCAACACCACATTTACCCTGGAGCCGTCTTCCAGCCTGGCATCCACGATGGGCTCGGCTTCGTTGACAGACCGGTTTACCTTGCTCACTATGACCTGGATGATATCCTCCAGCCTCTCCCGGCTCTCAAAGCGGACATCAGTCTTATGAACCTCACCGTTCTTCTCTATGAATATCTTGTCTGGCCCATTTATCATGATCTCTGTTACATCCCGGTCATTGATGAATGGTTCAATGACATCCAGCCTTCGCATCTGGTTGAAAACCAATTCTACGACAGCCTTGATCTCCAATGGGCTTAAGTACCCGGAACCGGCCTTTTCGAAGGTTACGTTTTCGATCAGTTCCATAAGTTCCCGGTCAAGCTCGAATCCGCTGAACTCCAGGGCCAGGTTCCGCCTTAAGGCAATCTCCTTTCTGATTTCCTTTGCCAGTTCATCCATCTGCCGGTCATTCATGGTATTAACCCGCTTTATCAAAACTTTCCAGTATGGAAGCCAATGCCGAAAGGCCGCTCTCAGACGGAACCCAGGCTGATGAAACCGACTGGACGGGATGGGGCTCCAGGATATACCTCTGTATATCGGAGAACCGGCCAATAAAGCCGTCAGAATGGCAAGTGTTTACCAGGATCAGCCTGAGCTTTTCCTTAATCCTTCCGGTGCCGCTGTTCCCCTTATCCAGCTCCTGGAGAAACCTTTCCATCCTGATCGACGAAGATGCGGTATTGGGAGCGGCCGCAAAAACCCGCGATGCTTTCTCCAGAAGAACAGGGATCAGGTGAAACATGCTCAGATCGGCTGCCAGGACAATCTCATCGAAATCCCCCTCACTGCCCGCCGCAAACAGAAGCCTTTCTATATCACAGGGATCGATGGTACCGGGCGTCAGAAGGCCGCAAGGCGCCGAAAGAAAATGGATACCGGTTGAAAAATCCTTGCTGAGGCAGGTTTCAAGCCTCATATACAGGTTGTCCCTGTTGGACTTAACGTAGTAAAGCACCTCATTAAGCCCTTTTGAACCGGAGCCGCTGAAGAAGAGCGAGGTGGTTTGGGCCTGCTCCAGGGACAGATAAAAGGTTTTTCTGTCCATTGCGCTGTAAATATGGGCTATGGCAGGAGCGACCGGGAAAACCGCGTCGGCGCCGTCCAGGTAGATAACCAGGGTGATATTCTGCCTGTGCCTTTCCCTGGCATGCATAGAAGGCATCCTGTCGGCGCACAGGGAAAGGATATCCTTTACCAGTTCTTCTGCCGGCCTGTATTTGTCAACCCGCGGGACCTCCAGGTCTAAAGGCCCATGGGTGCCGTCGTCCAGAATAAGGACTCCTTCCTTTGGCAGGTATTGCAGTACCTCTATTACCATATCAGGGGATATGACGATAAGATCGGCTCTGCCCCCGTTTTCAGCCCATTCCCGGAAGCTTTCCCAACGGGTCAGGATCTCTATGGAAAACCGATAGGGCATATACTTCTGAATCCATGCCGCCAGCTTTTCTATGTACCGGGCGTTGGAATCCGCCAGGGCAAGACGTATGAACATGTCCCGTATCTCCTAATATCTATTCAATGTTACTTATTTTGGTATAGTGATATTATTTTACTATACCTTTGGAGACATGTCCATACTAAATTATCACAAATTTACATTTTATTTATTTTATTCTTGCGATTTTTGTTTTTCGTATATTAAAAGGCGCCTGGTTTGCGGCAAGAAAAGCTAATGTTCGTAATTAACTCTCATCGCTAAAGGCCGTGCGCGCAACAAAAAAGGCGGCTTTATCCGCCGCCCGCAATATCGTTTCACGCTGTTAATCCAGAAAATCTTTAAGCTTCTTACTCCTGCTGGGATGTCGAAGTTTTCTTAAGGCCTTCGCCTCTATCTGCCTTATCCTTTCACGGGTTACGTTAAATTCCCTTCCCACTTCCTCCAGGGTGCGCGCCCGGCCGTCATCCAGCCCGAACCTCAGGCGAAGCACCTTTTCTTCCCTGGGTGTGAGGGTGTCCAGAACGTCTATGAGCTGTTCCTTCAGAAGGGTATACGCCGCCGATTCGGCAGGCGCCGGCGCGTCTTCGTCGGGAATGAAGTCTCCCAGGTGGCTGTCCTCTTCCTCACCGATGGGGGTTTCCAAGGAAACCGGTTCCTGGGATATCTTCATGATGTCGCGCACCTTGTCCTCCGACATACCCATTTCCTTTGCTATCTCTTCAGGGGTGGGATCCCGGCCGAGTTCCTGGAGAAGCTGCCTGGAAACCCGTATCAGCTTATTGATGGTTTCAACCATGTGGACGGGAATCCGGATGGTCCTGGCCTGGTCTGCGATAGCCCTGGTTATGGCCTGCCTGATCCACCAAGTGGCATAGGTACTGAACTTGAATCCTTTCCTGTAATCAAACTTCTCAACAGCCTTGATCAGACCCAGATTACCTTCCTGGATCAGATCGAGGAACAACATGCCCCTTCCCACATATCGCTTGGCAATGCTTACCACAAGCCTCAAATTGGCTTCCGCCAGGCGCTTCTTTGCTTCCTCGTCCCCCTGTTCCATGCGTTTTGCCAGTTCTATCTCTTCGTCTCCCTGCAACAGAGGTACCTTGCCTATCTCTTTCAAATACATCCTCACAGGGTCATCAATGCTGATACCCTCGGGCACAGATATATCCATCTCTTCTTCAGCCTCGGATTCCTCCTCAGCCTCCGAAAACTGGAAGTCCTCAAATTCTTCATCTATGTTGTCGGCTATTATCTCGATCCCCAGTTTTTCCAGGGCTTCATAAACATTTTCAATCTGCTCCGGTGTAATATCCACTTTTTCAAAGGCGTCCTCAATCTCACGGTAAGTGAGCATGCCTTTTTCACGGCCCATATCGGTCAAATCCTTCAACGTGCCTTTCAGGTTCTTCATCCCGTTTTTGGGCGTTTCCGCCGTTGCTTCGGCTTCTTCGGTATTAACGGCCGTATTCGCGGGAGCCGGATCTGCCGGGTTCTCTTTTCCCGTTTCGCCAGAATCCGGTGTTTGGTTCAAAGCCTGCTCATTTTTTTTCTCTGGTTTTTTTACTGTTTTTGCTGTGTTTTTCTTTTTGTTTGCTGCCATTTCAGGTAAACTCACCCCTCGATAAAATTAAAGTCGTATCTATATCATTTTTTTCAATTCGGCTATTCTCTCAGCCCGTATACTGAATTCCAGTCCCAGCTGCTGCCTTACTTCACCGTCCTGCTCGTTCTTGATCCTTTCTATGGTCTGTTTCTGCTGATCTTCCAGCTTCAGGATCGCAAGCTTGTTCAGGATCTGCCTGATGGCCTTTTCAGGTTCTTTTATTTCGCCTTTTGTCTGGGACAGCCGTACAAGATAGGAGGCGCTGCCCGGGTCCATGTCGCTCACTAGTTCCGCCAAAACACAGCTATTGTTTTCTTCCAGCTTCCTGTACAATTTCCGGGCTATCTCTCCTGCCTTCTTGTCTTTGTACGATTCAAGGCCGTAGTTCTCTGAAATCAGGTTAAAAAACCTGTTCTCCTGGCACAGTATAACGAGAAGCATGTGCTCCAGCTCAGAATAGCGGATATCTGAGTCTTCACTTATTTGGGCCGCCAGCGTTCTGCCCCTTCTGTCCCTGACCGACGCGGAATAACCTCCTGCCCTGTTCTTGCGGCTCATCCTTTTGTTTACTTCTTCCTGCAGGGATTCATAGGATATTCCATATTTCTGAGCGTAGTCCTTCGCGTAGAGTTCACGCTCAATGGGGTTGTCATGCTCCGACAGGATATCTGCAATACCGTTAAGCAGTTTTAGTTTATCTTCAATGGTATCCAAATTATGCATGTTCCGCCTGACCATGATTTTATAGTCCAGCAGTGATATTGCCCTGTCTATAAGGTTTTTAAACTTTTCAGGGCCGTTATTTCTGACGTACTCGTCGGGGTCCTTGCCTTCGGGCATGATCAGAACCCTGACATTGCACCCGGCTTCCTCCAGGATCTCAAGCCCCCGCAAGGTGGCTGCACGCCCTGCGGCATCCGAATCATAAGCTATGATAACCTCTTCGGAGTATTTTTTCAAAATCCAGCCCTGCATCTTTGTAAGCGCCGTTCCCAGGGATGCCACCGCAAAGTCTATTCCCGCCTGATGTAATGAGATAACATCCATATAGCCTTCAACAATAAGCAGCCTTTTGGATGAGCTCGTTCTGGCATAATTGAGGCCGTAGAGCTCCCGGCTCTTGTTGTATACCGGCGTATCGGGAGAGTTCATGTATTTGGGCATGGAACCGTCCAATACACGTCCGCCGAAACCTATAATGTTCCCCCGAATATTGAATATGGGGAACATAATCCTCCCCCTGAAGCGGTCTATGAGTTCGCCGCTTTTTGACCTGACCGAGAGGCCGGACTCCAGCAGGAGGCTCTCAGGATATTTGTTTTCCAGGAGCATCCTGGTCAGTTCGTCCCAGCCCGCCGGTGAATATCCCAGGCCGAATTTTCTTATGGTTTTATCCGACAAACCTCTTCTATACAGGTAATTCCTGGCCTCAAGCCCATTGTCACCGGCAAGGCTGCTAAAAAAGAATCTGGCGGCCAGCCGGTTCAACTCGATTATTTTTTTCCGTCTCCGGGCCCGTTCCCGCTCTTTCGGGTCCTCGGACTCGGGGAGCGCAATGCCTGCCCGGTCGGCCAGAAGCTTCAGGGCATCAACAAATTCCAGGTTCTCAATGTTCATTATAAACTGGATTACACTGCCGCCCTTATTGCATCCGAAACAGTAAAAAAACTGCTTGTTTGGCTCAACGTGGAAAGAGGGGGTCTTTTCGCTGTGAAAAGGGCACAGCCCCCAATAGCTTCTCCCCTTCCTTTCAAGCTTCACATAGCCGGATACAACCTCTATAATGTCATTTCGCAGCCTGACTTCCTCGATAACCTGTTCAGGATATAACATACAAAAACCCCATAGCAGTATTATTCGACATATTGCCCGATTTTCCTTCTATGCGTCCAAAAAAAAGGCGCAAAGGCTTCCCTGTCTTTATTCCAGCCATGATACCGGCACAAAGATTTCCATGAACTTTTTTTCGGCATAGCGGTCGGTCATGCCTGCCACATAATCGGTAACGCTTTGTTCAAGACCGGCCTCTTCACTGTTTTTCAGAAAATCGGCGGGAAGATAGTCCGGATGGTTCATAAGCCAGGCGAATAGCTCCCGGAGCATCCGCTCGGCCTTAGTTTCCTCTTTTTTTGCCGCGGAACCGATATAGACCCTCTCAAACATGAAATTCCGGAGAAGATCGGCAGCCTTCTGGAATTCCGGGCTCATACGTATTCCCTTACCGTCGGCGCTGTTTTCAATGATATTGACAACCATGTTATTGATGCGTTGGGACGGGCTCTTTCCCAGTATGGCCGCGGCCTCATCGGGAACATCCTCTTCCTTAAGGATCCCTCCGCGGATGGCGTCCTCTATGTCATGGTTGATATAGGCGATCTTATCGGCGTAGCGCACGATCTGCCCTTCCAGCGTGGAAGGAAGCCTTTCCCCCGTATGGCATTGGATTCCATCAAGGACCTCCCATGTCAGGTTGAGGCCTTTTCTGTCCTTTTCGAGATAGGATACTACCCGGACGCTTTGCTCATTATGCCTGAACCCGGTTGAAACCATCCTGTTGAGGACCCGCTCACCCGCATGTCCAAAGGGAGTGTGACCGAGATCATGGCCGAGGGCAATGGCCTCAGTCAGATCCTCATTTAGCCTTAGGCCCCTGGCTATGGTCCTGGCTATCTGTGAAACTTCCAGGGTATGGGTAAGCCGTGTCCTGTAATGATCTCCCTCGGGAGATATAAAGACCTGCGTTTTGTGTTTCAGCCGCCTGAAGGCCTTGGAATAGATAATGCGATCGCGGTCACGCTGGAAATCTGTCCTCACATCACATTTTTTCTCAGGTCTCATCCTGCCCCTGCTATTTTTGCTCAGCTGCGCGAAAGGGCTTAAGGTTTTTTCCTCCAGTTCTTCAATATAAGCGCGAATTGACATTGAAAACCTCCCCTGACACCATATGGCGGTCCGGCCTGGCGCCCATACACTATATATACCCAAAAGACGGATCCACATATTACGTTTCAGTCTCAATCGGTGCCCGCGACGGATGGCCGGATAAAAAAAAGGCGGTTTTGCCGCCTGTTCATATAGTCAGGAGTATAT
>FZPS01000074.1_pt176 | contig 10369 bp, 10 predicted proteins | sample 1817821 | NCBI WGS metagenome assembly FZPS01 (sample SAMEA104158645, study PRJEB21678) | metagenome | place: Germany | collected 2015-04-21 | reverse complement strand
CCTAAGACAAAAAACACAGGGTTTGTTTTAGGCAACTCCAGAGGTATTTCCTGGTTAGTAGCTAGGGTAAAGACAAGCACCAGCAGACCAAAGACCAAGCTTCCAACCCCCGCCAAAAGCCTGTCCAGCCAGGAGGCAGAAAGCAGTTCGGCAAGAGAAAGGTCTCGTTCCTTGGCGAGTATTGTCGACTTTAGAACATCGCCTGCTGCTGGCCCCAAAAGGATTGTATTAAAAAAATGGCCATACCAGGTGGCTCTAATAACCTGATAAAAGGGGAGACGCAGATGCAGAGCATGGAGTACCTGATTCCAACGAATTCCAGTTAGGGTAATGGTTAAACCTAAAACTGTAATTGCAACGATAAGCCAAAAAGGATTAGCATCAACTAAAACGTGGATTACTTCTTTAAAAGGAACTTGTATAAAAACAAAACACAAAAAAAGAATAGAGAAAATTATACTAAAAGCGAGTCGTTTTTTGTTCATGTCGAAAATAAAAACTTTAAATTATCTCAATGTGCAGCAGGATAATGGAGATATATTTAAATTTAAAATATTTTTAATGATTTATATATATGAGTGTGCTATTATCTTCGTGGTTTAAATTCAATAACAATTCGTGTTTGAGGTTCAATCGGGTAGAGAATAGTACCCAAGAGGCGCTCCAGCTCTCGTTGTGCATTTTCTTCAGCCAAGCTCATGTAGTAGCGGGAGCGAGCAGTCTGAAGGACGTAGTTCCTCAAATTATCTTTAGCTTCCTGAGCCAGTTCTGTTTTTCCTCCACCCCGCGCCCAGTCAAACCAGCTGCTTTCTCCTAAAAACAGGATTTGCTGTGGGTCCGTTTGGATTTCTACCATTTCAGTATCGGCAACAGGTGGGGGAACTTTGACTGTAAGCGTTTTCTTTTCGCTATCCCACTGTATATCGGTTTCAGTAATTTCTTTTAAGGGAACGTAATACTGAACTTTATTGCCCAAGGATATCATTCTGAGGTTGGAGCTCCCCAAATCAAAAGCGTATCCAGCCAGGGAGAGAGTGTTTTCTTTTTCCAGTGACTGGTCTACAGTGACCAAAGCTGTCTGTATGACAAGCTTGGATTGGCGCTGAAGGCTATCAGCGACGCTATAAATTGAAATGCTGGTGTTACTGCTAATCCCAATATTTGCAATTTGCTTGAGGCTAAAGGTGAGCGCATAAGCGATCCAGCCCAGAGTAAGGATTATAAAAAAAGCGCACAAAAACAGAGCAGAGAGAAAAATCCGAGTTTTCTTTCGTGAGAATTTGAGTTCGGTTTCCTCTATTTCTTTCATAGCTTTATAAGGTTTGTTTGTGTGGCTGGCATAGTTAGCTCAAGAGGCACCTACTGAACAGCCAAGCTGATACTACTCTCTATTGGAATGTTTAACAGTCTTTTCCGTGGGGGCACACTCCACTTTCCTCCGGTGGCAGCATTTCCTTGTTTCCAAGTAACCACTCTGGTATTCCTTCGCAGTGCCAGGTGGCTTGGATAGATTCACGAGTGCGGAGATAGTCAGCATTAGTGTTATTAACCAAAATTTCTGCAGGAATAGCTCTGCCGTTATAATTTGAAGCCATTGTGATCCCGTAGGCTCCGGCGCTCATGATGGCCAGTAAGTCACCCTCTTTTACTTGCGAAATTTCTCTATTCAGTCCAAAAGTATCGGCAGACTCACAAACTGGTCCCACAATGTCTGCCGTGAAAGTTTTCTCAACACGGGTTTTTTCGAGGGGAATAATTTGGTGGTAAGACTCATAAAGGGCAGGGCGGATTAAATCATTCATGGCCGCATCCACAATTACAAAGTTCTTCTTTCCTGTCTGCTTAACATATTCCACCCGAGTGGCCAAAATGCCTGCATTGCCCATGATAAAGCGACCAGGCTCCATGAGTATTTTGATACCCGATGTAAACAGCGGCTTTAGAAAAGGAATGAGAGCATCTGCCAGTTTTTCAGGGCTGGCAAAGTCTTTGCCTTCATTCTGCCACCAACGCGCTGAGCCACTTTCCAATGCCTGCTCATAGGCGATGCCCAGTCCGCCGCCAATACTGAAAAACTCAATTCCGTACTTCTCCTTGAGTGAAGCTACTAAAGGGGCCATCTTTTCCATCGCTTTCTCAAAAGGAGAAACAGTTGTCAACTGAGAGCCAATATGTATTTGAACTCCCTTCAGGTGGATGTTTTTATAGTTGAAGTGAGCTTTTTGGTAAAGTGATTCTACCTCTTCAAAAGCTATTCCAAATTTATTTTCATAAGTTCCCGTCGTTATTTTCGCATGAGTCTTTGCATCAACATTGGGATTTACTCTAATAGCTACAGGAGCTTTTTTATTTTTCTTTTTTGCCAGGCGGTTAATACGCTCCAGCTCAGGGATGCTTTCTACGTTGAAGGCATAGACGCCCAGCTCCAGGGCGTTATCAATTTCAATTTCTGTTTTTCCAACCCCTGCGAATACGCATAGCTGGGTTTGGCCACCAGCATATTTCACCTTGTTTAGCTCACCACTGCTGACGACATCAAAGCCAATGCCCTGCTGCGCCATTAGCCTGAGGATTCCGAGGCTGGCATTGGCTTTTACGGCATAGCAAAGATGGGGCTCCACTGGAGCCATTGCTGTCTGAAGGCGACGAATGTTCTCAAGAATTGTTTTTTGAGAGTAGATGTAGAGAGGAGTGCCTGCTTTTTGGACGAGCTCTTCTACTGCTATGGATTCACAGTAAAGCTTTGTGCCTTTATAATAAAAATCGTGCACAGTTGTTTAAAGGTTTGTATGGCGTTGAGCGGGAAAGAATGCAGCATGCAGGGCTCGAAGTGCGTCGTCAGCTTTTTCAAGGTCCACAATAACAGAAATTTTAATTTCGCTGGTAGAGATCATTTCGATGTTGATACCGGCATCCGCCAGGGCGCCAAACATAAGGGCAGCTACTCCAGAATGGCTTTTCATCCCTACTCCGACTATGGAAATTTTAGCGATCTGGTCGTCTTCCGCCAGTCCCGCAAAGCCGCTATTGCTTTTAATGCCGAGCAGGACATCATGAGCTCGCTTCAGGTTGGGCTTGTCAACAGTGAAAGAGATGTCTGTAGCAGACTTTGCTGTCTCTGGGCTGTTGTTCTGAATGATCATGTCCACATTGATTGACGCGCTACCCAGGGCCTTAAAAACGCTGGCCGCTGAGCCCGGTTTATCGGGGACACGGGAAAGGGTAATCTTGGCCTGATTTTTATCCATGGAAATACCACGGATAATTACATCTTCCATACTTTTAGTTTCCTCTTTCACAATAGTACCTGGTTTGTTGTTCATGCTTGATCGGACTTCAAATATCACTTCAAATTTTTTTGCAAACTCAATGGAGCGCGATTGCATTACTTTAGTGCCCAGCGATGCAAGCTCCAGCATTTCGTCATAAGAAATTTCACTGAGTTTTCGCGCTTCGGGAACCAGGCGCGGATCCGCCGTGAAGACTCCCTCCACATCGGTATATATCTGGCAAATATCGGCTTTTAAAGCGGCAGCAAGTGCGATGGCCGAAAGGTCAGAGCCACCTCTGCCCAAAGTCGTGATCATGCGATCATCAGTCTCCCCCTGAAAGCCTGCAACAATGACCACATGTCCCTGAGAGAGACATTCGCGTATTTTGGTCGGGGATATATTTTTGATTTTTGCTCGCGTGTGGGCTCGGTCGGTTCTAATGCCGGCCTGTGCACCAGTCAGGGAAGTTGCTGGGATACCCTTTGCATGCAGCGCCAGGGCCATCAGCGCAATTGTGGCCTGCTCACCCGTAGCCAGCAGCATGTCCATCTCTCTGCGATTGGGAGAGGGGATGATGCTCTGCGCCATCTGAATAAGCCCATCAGTGACGCCACTCATGGCAGAGACAACCACTACGACAGAGTCATTTTTTTCCCAGTACTCAGCTACACGGGCCGCAGCACTTTGGATACGTTCAGGGTTTGCGACAGATGTGCCTCCGTATTTTTGTACGACTAACATTTATCAGCTAAAAAGTGGTGACCAAAAGGCGTAAATAGTAAGGTTGCCTGCCCCTCAGCCCCAAGGGGGCAGGCTACTAAAAAGAGAGCTTTCTGTCAAAGTTAAAGCAGAGGCAAAACTTTTAAATGATTCAAGAAACTTGACAAGCTCATTCATTTTGCTAATGATCATTTATCAGCTCAACTGGGCGGAGAAGAAACAGGTCAGGCGGGCAATAGATTTTACTGGAGGAAAAACAAAAAGGGGAAAGCGTGCAGATAGAAAGTATAAAAATGTTTTGTGATCTTTCTGAAACGGAAAGTTTTACAAAGGCTGCCCAAATCAATGCCATCACCCAGTCCGCTGTAAGCCAGCAGGTTCGGGCCATGGAGAAGCACTTTGGCTGCCAGCTTGTCGAACGGAGTAAAAAGAAGTTTCGACTGACCCGTGAGGGTGAAACTTTAAACCAATATGGGCGCTCCCTCATCCGTGCTTATGATGAACTTTGCAGTAAGCTGCAGGATATGCGCGATGAAGTCGGGGGGACGATTCGCCTCGCCACCATTTATAGCATCGGTCTGCATGACCTGCCTCTCTATCTCAGGCGGTATCTGAAAAAACACTCGACAGTCAGTGTGCAGGTGGAGTACAGGAGGGCGAATCAAGTCTATGAAGATGTGGTTAGCAATGTAGTCGATATTGGGATGGTTGCTTACCCGGTGCGTGACTCGAAAGTGGAAACGATTTTTTTGCACCAGGATTTAATGGTCTTAATTGCCAGTGAGGAGCATCCTCTGGCAAAGAAAAAACAGGTTAGCATAAAGGACTTGAATCAGCAAAAGTTTGTAGCTTTTGAATCAGGAACACCCACTCGTAAGGCTGTAGACAAGCTTTTTAAAGAGCATGATATTTCTGTTCAAGTGGTGATGGAGTTTGACAATGTTGAGACGGTTAAACGTGCTGTAGAAATTAATAATGGGGTCTCACTGGTACCCCGGCGCACGGTAACTCAAGAGGTAAACACAGGTTCATTGGTGGCCATCAATCTGAAAGATGTAGAGCTTAGCAGACCGCTGGCAGCGATCCTGAAGAAAGACAAAGCGCTATCGCCTGCGCTCAGAGAGTTCATCAAGGAGCTGAGAGGAGAAGAGTAGGGCGTTTTTTCCATCGTCTTTGAAAACAAAACAACCCTCTAAACTTGCTTGAAGCAATTAGAGGGTTGCTCTTTTGGGTAATCCTTTATTAATTAAGCTTTAAAGATGATAGGATAGAATTTAGCTCCTTGGCCCATTTATCGTAGCTGGCTGGGCTCAGGTGCAAGAAATCTGGCATTTCGTCTTTGATAACCACCCCTTTATCAGTGGCAAACATGTTCCAGGTATCCAAAACAAGCCAGTGAGGATTATTCGCCTTTTGGATATAGTCACAGGTCAGTTTGTTGGCAATAATAATGCTGGAGGTTCTGTGGTCTGGGGATTCACTTCTGGGCATAATTTTACAAAAAACAACAGGTAGTTCTGGATTGGTCTCCTTCAATTGCTCCAAAATTTCGATGGTATTGGAAGAAATGACTTCAGGTGAATTACCCTCATCCAGATCATTGGTGCCGATAAGCAAGACAACGGCTGAAGGGTTCAAGCTCAGCACATCTTCTTCTAAGCGATAGAGAACCGTACGAGTGACATCGCCACTAATGCCACGATTAGCTGTTTTATAATCTGAGAAATCTCTGGCGAGCCGCCCGCCCCATCCCTCCGTGATGGAATCACCCAGAAAAACTACAGCCTTTTGCTGCTCAGAAGCTTCCTGGCGAAAAGTTTCTCTACGTTTTTGAAAATGTCCTTTGAACCAATCCGAGTTGCGAAGGTTCCCTTTGCCCGGGATGACAGATTCATCTTTGGGCCACTCAAGAAGAGGAAGGCTATCTTCCGCCAGAGAGCTGCACTGCAAGTTAAAGCAAAGGCCAGCCAACACCCACATCATACAGAATATACGTATCTTCATAGGAAATAAGGATCTAAAAACAGACCCGGAAAGTCAAGGTTTATTGTTGTCTTCAACCGTGAAAAAACAAGAAATCAGGAAGCGCATGTGCCCAAATAAAATCGGCCGACTCGATGGTTAATGGATGTGAGAATTTCCCATGGGATTGTTTTTGCCCAACGAGCCACCATGGCAGCAGTGATTTCCTTTTTTCCCTGTTTGCCTATCAGAACGGCTTCATCCCCTGAGGCAACGGCTTCCAGCGCTGAAACATCTACAATCATTTGATCCATTGTGATTCGCCCCAGAATAGGGCACAGTTTCTCGCGAATCAACACACTACCTCTGCCAGAAATGGAGCGGTGGTATCCATCGCCATAGCCGGCAGTGAGTGTAGCTATTTTCATTGCTTTAGGGGCGGTAAAGGTATGTCCATAGCTCAAAGTTTTGCCTGCTGGAATGTTCTTTACTAAGGAGACCCGAGTTTTAAGCGAAAGAGAAGGTTTTAAAAATTTTTGAATTTTTGCTCTCAAGGCTCTTTTCCCAAAAGGAGCTATCCCGTAAGTAATTAATCCCGGGCGAAAAGCGTTGAAGAGTGTGTTGTCTTCAAAAAGTATGCCACCGCTGCCGCTGGCGTGTATATAATCCAGGGAAATGTTTTCCTGGCGCAAGCTGTCGATCAGCGTCCGAAAGGGCATTAACTGAGACCGGGTGAACTCTTCGTCATCTTCAGCAGCGGCCAGATGCGTATAAACTCCTTTAAGCATTATGGTTTTGTTTGAATCTTGGAGTGCAAGAGTTTGCTTGATCAGTCCATAAGCTTGAGAGATTTCTGCCCCCAGTCTTCCCATTCCGGTATCGACTTTAATTTGCAACAAGGCTTTCTTTTTGAGGTGCGCAGCAAGCTGTGAAAGATTTAAAACTTCTTCAAATGTAGAAGCGGTCACCATGACATTTTGCTGAATGGCGTATTCCATTTCTCCGGGAACACAGGCTCCCAGCATAAGAATGGGCCAGCCTTCACCGCGCGAACGAATATCATAAGCCTCTCTGAGGTTTGCCGTCCCAAAAGCGCTTGTTCCACAGCTCATCAAGTGAGACGCTATCTCCTTTAAACCATGACCGTAGGCATCTGCTTTAACCACAGTTATGATTTTTGCATCTGGGCCGACCTGATGCCTGATCCAGGAGAGGTTTTCTTGAAGAGCGCTTAAATCTATTTCTGCCCAACAGCGGAAAGAAGAGTTATTAATCATAGTGGTAGCGTTCTGGTGGGCTTGGCCTTGGTAAATTGTGTGGGTCTCAAATAAATAGGAGCAAGGTCTTCTGGTTCCAGGTAGAGGCTTTGCGACAAAGAGATAATCGCAATATCTTCGGCCAGCGGATAGAGAGGATGAATTGGGCCAATGCTTTTATCCAGGTCTGGCCCTGCCATTTTTTCATTTCCCTTGGAAAGGGCTAAAAGTGACTCTTTGGAGACTATTTTGGGAGGCTCCTCTGGTTTGAGCAGTGAGGGGTTAGCTGTGAGCTGATAGGCAGCATGGTAAACCTCACTGCGCTGAGCATCCACTAAAATGTGGCAGCGCTCTTTCCAACCCAAACGGCTGGCCTGGAAAGCCAGTGCATCCATACTGCTTACGGCTGCAAGCTTTATATCCGCTGCCAGACTCCAGCCCTGAGCCAGGGCAATTGAGGCTCTAACGCCCGTGTATGAGCCTGGGCCGATCCCCAATGAAAGGATCGAAATATTTTTTTGAGTTAAACCAGCATCATCTAGTAACTTTTTAATAACAAAGAGGATACCGTCCAAATTGGTATGCGCTGCCGGCGCGAAAACTGCCGGCTCTTGAGAGCGTACAAGCAGCTTCCGTGTTTCAACTTCCATAAGCGCGACACTTCGGTATGAGCTGGAGAAATCCAAAGCCAGTAGAGTTTTAACACTCATATTACAGCTCTGGTTTAGGCTCCTTTGGATAAATAGACAAGTCTTTTGTGTGAAAAGCTGGATTTTTGAAGGCATTAACCTACAATCGCCTTGGTTATGAAAAGAATTGGAAAAGTTCTAATACTGATGGCAGGCAGCTTCCTTATTTTTAGTGGCTGCTCAGAGCGTATGGTACCTGTTACACAACCGAATGAGAATCAGACAAAAACCTATCCACACGCTGTAATAGAAACCAGTGCTGGGACAATGGAACTGGAGCTTTGGAGTGATGTGGCACCGAATACTGTGGAAAACTTCACCAAACTGGCAAATGAAGAGTTTTATGATACAACCGCTTTCCATCGAATTATAGATGGCTTTATGGTTCAGGGTGGATGCCCTCATACCAAGCCAGGTGGAAATATGGCTTTGGTGGGAACGGGAGACCCGGGCTATAAAATTAAGGCCGAGTTTAATGAACGCAGGCATGTACGAGGGGTTATCTCCATGGCCCGGTCACAGTCTCCTGATTCAGCCGGTTGCCAGTTCTTTATCTGCACAGGTGATGCGACCTTTTTGGATCGTCAATACACCTGTTTTGGCAAACTGGTAAAAGGGGATGATGTTTTGGAGAAAATATCCAAAACACCTGTAGAAGCCAGTCCCAGCGGCGAAGCCAGTAAGCCCACAGAGCGGGTTGAGATTAAGTCTATTCGAGTTGTAAAAGATATTTAAACTTATGAGCGACGAAGTAAAAAACAAGGTTCTCATTGAAACCAGTGAGGGAAACATAACGATAGAACTCTGGGATGACGTAGCGCCAAACACTGTTGCCAATTTTAAAAAATTGGCTGACAGTGAGTTTTATGATGGCTGCGCCTTCCACCGAATCATTGATGGGTTTATGATTCAGGGAGGCTGCCCCCATACTAAACCTGGAGGCAACATGTCTTTGGCTGGAACAGGCGGCCCTGGCTATCAGATCAAGGCTGAGTTTAACAACAAACAGCACGTGCGGGGAGTCATTTCTATGGCTCGCTCCCAGTCTCCCGATTCAGCCGGTTGCCAGTTTTTTATCTGCACAGGTGATGCGACCTTTTTGGATCGCCAATATACCTGTTTTGGTAAGCTGGTGGAAGGGGATGATGTATTGGAGAAAATATCCAAAACACCTGTGGAAGCCGGGTTTTCTGGTGAAAAAAGCACTCCCAAAAAGAGAGTGGAGATTAAATCCATTCGAAGCCAGAGCTAAAAAAACTATTAAAAAAACCGATTCACAGAGGCTTAAAATTCTGTGGATCGGTTTCTTTTTGGGGCCGCCTCTTAAAAGAGTTCTTTTACCTTGAGGAGCGCGTCAGCTACCTTGTCTGGGTTCTTCCCTCCTCCGCGAGCAAAATCAGGCCTGCCACCGCCTTTGCCTCCCAGAATGGGGGTTATCACTTGAATAATCTTATTGGCTGGGATTGTGTTATTGAACTCCTTTGAGACCGCAGCCGCCAAAACGACATTATCCCTCTGGTTGCCTGCCAGAACAATTACTCCAGAAAAATGCGAACGCAAGTTCTCAAGTACCGCCATCAGCTGCTCCGTTTCGCACTCGCCCAAGTTAGAGAGAATAGTGGGGATATTATTGTGCAGCTCCGAGTTTTCAACCAAACCAGATGCCACTGAGTGGGCTTGCTGGTGCAAAAGGGATTTCAATTGCTGTTCAATAGACTTTTGCTTTTCGAGGATGGATTCAAACTTGTGTTCAAATTCGCCTACGGGAGAATTAATCCTCGTTGCCAGCGTTTGAATTAGCGATGTTTCGCGAGCCGCTTTCTTATAGGCATCCATTCCAGTTATCGCTTCTATTCGGCGCACTCCGGCGGCTATGGCAGATTCGGACAATATCCTGAATTGCCCCAGCTCGCCTGTAGCCCGAACATGCGTTCCACCACAGAGCTCCATACTATAACCATCAAGCTTTCCTTTAGTTCCGGCTATCTGCAGGATACGAACAGAACTTTCATACTTTTCTCCAAAGAGCTGTATAATATGGCTGTTTTTTTCAGCCTCAGCCAGAGGGATGTCAAACCAACATACGGGCGAGTTTTCAAGTATCTTTTCATTAACCAAAGCTTCTATCTGGCTAACTTGTTCAGAGCTTAGTGGTGGGCTGTTGAAGTCAAAGGTGAATCTATCTGGATAGACAGCGGAGCCTTTTTGCACAACATCTTTCCCAGCGACAGTGTGAAGCGCCCAATGTAACAAATGCGTGGCTGTATGGTTGCGCTCGATGGCTCTTCTGCGCTTAGTATCTACAGTCAGTTTGGCTTGAGCTTCAAAGTGTTCAGGCAGCTCTTCATCCCAGCCTAACAGGGCGCAATCACGTGCTGAAAGCTTGAGATAGTAAGTATTGCCGCGCTTAATGGTATCGAGGACATGAATGGGAAGGGCAAAACCTTCGATCTCTAAGAAACCTGTATCC
>FZPS01000048.1_pt580 | contig 10374 bp, 12 predicted proteins | sample 1817821 | NCBI WGS metagenome assembly FZPS01 (sample SAMEA104158645, study PRJEB21678) | metagenome | place: Germany | collected 2015-04-21 | reverse complement strand
GAACATGACATTGTGAAATCTTAGGCAAAGAAATAGATGACGATGGTCGTCACCCAACACAAACATTTAGATGATACTCTAATCCATAGCCCGACAGAAATGCCGGTGTCTTTATGTGGGCAGAGTTAACGTCGGACGTTGATTTTTAGTAACTTGCTACTGGCTTGTGTAATTGATTTTCTATGGGATATGAAGGAGATGTGCCATTCTAATGAACTATAAGCACTTAAAACGCCTATTGGATATCTGTATCGCGTTATTTGGGTTGATTATCTTTTCCCCCATTATGCTCATAACAGCTGTTGCGATAAAAATCGATTCGTCAGGTCCTATGATCTTTAAGCAGAAGCGTCTAGGTTTGTCAGGCAAACCATTTACGATGTACAAGTTCCGTTCCATGTCTGTAGGTGCTGAGCTTGGTGGCGTATACGAGAAGAAAGCTGATCCACGTGTGACGCGAGTAGGGGGATTTATTCGTAGAACCAGCATTGATGAGCTTCCTCAGTTCGTAAATATCCTTAAAGGTGATATGTCATTAATTGGACCGCGTCCTCCGTTAACTTATCATCCGTGGCCGTATGAGAAATATACTGATGAGCAAAAGAGAATGTTTGATGTTAGGCCAGGAATTACTGGCTGGGCCCAAATTAATGGTCGTAAAGCCGTTGAGTGGAATCGACGAATTGAGCTTAATATAGAATACGTGGACAAGATGTCTTTGTGGTTGGATCTAAAGATATTATTAATGACTATATATAAGGTTCTTGCAATGGAAGATAATGTTAACATTAGTGAGACAGTCAAGTAGAAAGCTTTACTGCTTGATGTTCTCTGTGTGAGGGTTCCGACTATGGCTCTGAAGTTAATGTATATCACAAACGATGTTTGCGTTGCTCAAATAGCAGAGAGCAATGGAGTTGACTGGGTTTTCGTTGATCTTGAGATACGTGGAAAAGAGGAGCGGCAGGGTCATTTAGATACAGTAATATCAGGACATGCTGTGACCGATGTAAGGAAGATTGCAGCAGTTCTAAAAAAGACCAAGCTCTTGGTTCGGGTTAACCCGATTTACCCAGATTCAGGAGATGAAATTGATAAGGTCATAGAAAATGGGGCTGACATCGTGATGCTTCCATTCTTTAGGTCGGTGGAAGAGGTGCGAACCTTCATTAAACTAGTAGGCGGAAGAGCAGAGACCTGTCTTCTGTTAGAAACGCCTGAATCTGTTGACGGTCTTGATTTGATATTAAAGGAAAGGGGGATTGACTATATACATATAGGCCTAAATGATCTTCACCTCGGATACGGGATGAAGTTCATGTTTGAGCTATTAACGAACGGTACCGTAGAAAGTATATGCGAGAAGATCAGAACAACCGGGATACCGTTCGGTTTCGGCGGAATCGCTAGGCTTGGGGAGGGGGCTGTACCCGCAGAATATATAATAGCTGAACACTATCGTTTGGGCTCAAGTATGGCCATTCTGTCGAGGAGCTTTTGCGATTGCTCGAAAATGGACAGTCTTGAAGAAGTATCAGAAGTGTTTAAACAGGGCATTAGGGAGATCCGTGATTACGAGTTATATCTATCGGATCAAGGAGAGGATTTTTATGGTAGTAATGTCCGTAAACTAACGCGTTGCGTGGCAGATGTCGTCGATCATTTTGGTAGAAGTGCTGAAAGTAGGTAGTTGCGATGAAACTATTGTTAACAGGTGCATTTAATTACAATAGTGAGCAATTGGTTAAACTGGCATCCATGGGCTACGAGATTGTATTTGTTCAGGATGAGAGGACGACGTTGCAAATAGACGTTTGTGATATAAGGGCTGTGGTTTGCAATGCCTTGTTCCAATATAACGATATATCCGAATTTAAGAAGCTTGAATATATACAGTTAACTAGCGCCGGGCTCGACAGGGTGCCTTTGAACTATATTAAGGAACGAAATATTTCACTATTTAACGCCCGAGGCGTTTATAGTATACCTATGGCAGAATGGGCTGTTCATAAAGTGTTGGATATTTATAAGAGAAGTAGTTTTTTTTATCAAGCGCAGAAAGAACGCAGATGGAAGAAAAGGCGGGACCTTCAAGAGTTAACGGGAAAAACGGCTACTATTATCGGATTTGGGGATGTTGGAACTGAAGTTGCCAAAAGATTGAAACCTTTCGGTGTGAATTTGATAGGTGTTGGTCGACGGATTGTATCAACGGAACTTGTTGACGAATTTTATCGGACAGAGCAGCTAAATGAGGTTCTGTCGAGAAGCGACATTGTCATTTTGACTCTACCATTAACAAACGAGACGAGGCACCTCCTTAACGCAGAGCGTATACATCACATGAAAGACAACAGTGTGCTGATCAATATGTCACGAGGGTCAATAATCTGCGAAGCTGCCCTGATCAAAGCTATAAGAAACAAGAAGTTTTTGGGTGTAGCACTAGACGTTTTTAATGAAGAACCGTTGCCTGAAGAAAGCCAGATATGGTCCCTTGATGATGTAATTATCACGCCACATATCTCATATGTGTCAGAACAAGTGGCGAGTCGGTTGTTCGACTTAATAGTCGATAATTTAGAGAAAAGCGGACCACTTAGAAGGGTTGTTTTATAAGAACGAGGGAGTGAGACGTCAATGGAACGAAGAAGCCTCGTTGTATCGCTCGAGCAATATCCTGCGTTTTATAGATGTAGCTGATTTCGGAGCGTTTCCCGAGGGCTTTGATGAGACTGACATGTCCTACTGGGCGAGCAGGATGCCTGCGTGGGTCGCCTTGGTGAAGCAGAGTTCTGACGCATCGCATGATACAACAATTATCTATAATAATGGAACATTGTTAGAGGCATTCCTTGTACCCTTTAATGAACGCATAAACGATGAGCCACAAAGGAAGTTGATACGCAGGTTAAATCCAGAAGTTACGCTCCATAGGTATAATGAGAATGTCTGAAGAAGCGGTGGCGTATTGATGCGGAATGGATGTTTTTCGAATTGAATTCACGCCTTTCATAAGTCTCCATTCGGAACACTAAGTGTATATTATGCGACTGTTGCGATCGACGCAACTTGTCTTAGTGAGGTAATGCAGTTGAAGATAGTAGTGGTGTCACCAAAAAACAGAACGGTATATAACTTCCGTGGAGACCTAATAAAGGGTCTTATTTCAGAAGGCTTTCAAGTCATTGTAACTGGCCCAAACCGCGATTCTGTAAACCGCATCCATGAACTTGGTGCTCGTTTTGAGCAAATTAGTTTAGACAAAAACGGTCTTAGTATACGAGATGACTTGGCCTATGTTCGTTCTCTTTTTAAGTTACTCAAAAAAGAAAAGCCTGATCTGGTCTTAAGCTATACCGTTAAACCGGTGGTATATGGTTCGTTCGCAGCATGGCTTGCCCGCGTTCCACGAATAATATCCATGATTACTGGGGCGGGTTATGTGTTTGCAGCTGAAACAACGAAGGCTCGGCTAGTTCGGAGAATCGTCAGCTTTTTGTACAAAATAGGGTTATATTGCTCAGATGTCGTCATCTTTCAAAATGAGGATGACTTAAATGAGTTTGTGACAAGGGGACTCGTAAAAAAAGAGAAGACCAGTGTAGTTAATGGTTCTGGTGTAAATATGGAAGAATTCAAAAAAACAGATTATCCACAAAACCTGACCTTCTTTATGCTGGCCAGGCTTCTGCACAGTAAAGGAGTCCGTGAATTCCTGGAGGCTGCAGAACGAGTTAAAACCCGCTACCCATTTGTTAAATTTATGTTACTGGGTGCGCTGGAAAGTCATCAGGATTCATTATCCATTGATGATTTGAAACCGTATGTAGAAAGAGGTGTTGTAGATTATTTTGGTGAAACAGATGATGTTAGACCCTTTTTTTCGAGAAGTTCAGTGTTTGTACTACCCTCCTATAGAGAAGGGACACCTCGCACCGTTCTTGAAGCGATGGCGATGGGTAGGCCGATAATAACCACAGACGCTCCTGGGTGTCGTGAGACGGTGGTTGACGGTCTTAACGGCTTTCTTGTGCCCATTAAAGATGTAAATGCCCTAGTCGAGAAAATGGTATGGTTTGTGGAAAATGTCGAGAAAGTTCCAGTAATGGGGCAGGCCAGTTGGGATTATTGTCGGTCGAAATTCGATGTTCGAAAAGTCAACGAAGCGATGTTTCGATGTATGGGTATTCGATAGTACATGGTCGTTAAAGGCACTACTGGGACTGGTGTCATCAATAACATTATTTCCAAAGTGGAGGAGTGTAAGTAATGGGTCTATATGAAGCAATAATTGCACGACAGGAGAAAATATCTGTGATCGGCCTTGGTTATGTTGGATTGCCCTTAGCGGTTGCTTTCGCAAAAGTGGCTGATGTCGTAGGGTATGATATATCTAGGGAAAAAGTGGAACAGTATCATCAGGGCATCGATGCAACACGGGAAGTTGGTGATCAGGCCGTTCAAAAAACGACAGCTTTTTTAACCTGGGAAGAGAAACACTTGCAAGACTGTAAGTTCCACATAGTTGCGGTTCCTACACCTATCAGGATAGACAAGACACCCGATCTGAACCCAGTCATTTCCGCTAGCCGAACTGTTGGAAGGAACCTTACAAAGGGTAGCATTGTCGTTTATGAATCGACTGTTTATCCTGGCGTTACGGAAGAAGTCTGCCTGCCGATTTTGGAGGAGGAATCTGGTCTTAAGTGTGGTGTGGACTTTAAAATAGGTTATTCCCCAGAAAGAATAAACCCAGGCGACAAGGTTAATCGATTAGAGACCATCGTGAAAGTAGTTTCTGGAATGGATGATGAATCTTTAGATATCATTGCTAAGGTATATGAACTAGTAGTTGAAGCGGGGGTTCATCGAGCAGAGAACATAAAGGTGGCAGAGGCTGCCAAGGTTATCGAAAATGCTCAAAGAGACATAAATATTGCCTTTATGAACGAGCTGTCCATTATCTTTAACAAGCTGGGTATAGACACAAACGCAGTGCTTGAGGCAGCGCGGACAAAGTGGAATTTTCTGAATTTCACTCCAGGTTTAGTAGGTGGACACTGTATCGGCGTGGATCCGTATTACTTGACATATAAAGCTGAGCAAATTGGCTACCATTCACAGATAATTCTCTCGGGCAGAAAAATCAACGACGATATGGGGAAATATGTAGCAGAAAACATTGTAAAGAACATGATAAAGGCGGATAAGCCGGTTAAAGGATCAACTGTTGCGGTATTTGGAGTTACCTTCAAAGAGAATTGCCCTGACGTACGCAATACTAAGGTTGTTGATGTCATAACTGAACTGGAAGAGTATGGGGTTAAAGTCAAGGTGGTTGATCCGGTAGCAGATGCAGAAGATTTGCTTCGGACCTACGGAGTTACTCTATCGAGGTTCGAAGACATAAAAGAGGTTGACGCAGTCATATTTGCAGTTGCCCATGACGAGTTTAAGGGAATTACGTTAGAAAACATCAAGTCTTTGTATAACGGTAATCGCAATGGATTGTTTACTACCGAGGTGGCCGCTACGATGGACGAAGCACCTAGGCGTATCAAAGAGGTATTAATTGATGTTAAGGGCATTTTTGACCGAAAAGAAGCTGAGGAGTTGGATTTCCTCTACTGGAGGCTGTAACGTGATAAATCAATCCCAGATGTTAGACACCTCAAAAACCATTTTGTTACCGGTGTAGCAGGTTTCATCGGGTTTCATCTAGCAAGGCGGCTCCTTAATGAAGGCTGTTCAGTGATCGGCCTCGATAATCTGAACGATTACTATGATGTAAATCTTAAGAGAGCAAGACTTTCCATACTTGAGAGTGAACCGAATTTCCGTTTCGTTTTCGCGAGTCTTCATGATGAAGCAGCGATCAATAAAGTTTTTACTGACGAAAAAATCCACATTGTGGTCAATCTAGCTGCACAAGCTGGAGTTAGGTATAGCTTAGAGAATCCTCATGCATATATCGAATCGAATATAATGGGATTCATGAACATTCTTGAGGCATGCAGACATAACGATGTCTAGCATTTGGTTTATGCATCCTCTAGCTCGGTTTACGGCGCCAATAAGAAGATGCCACTGTCTACAAAACATAACGTGGATCACCCCCTGAGCCTTTATGCGGCAACCAAAAGATCCAACGAGTTGATGGCCCATACATATAGCCACCTCTTTAACTTGCCGACTACTGGCTTGAGGTTCTTTACCGTGTACGGTCCGTGGGGAAGACCAGATATGGCTCTGTATCTCTTTACTCAGGCTATTCTGAAAGGCGAGCCCATAAGGATATTTAACCATGGCAAAATGGAAAGGGACTTTACTTTTATCGATGATATTATTGAGGGCATTATCAGGGTAATCACAGCTCCTCCAGCCCCCAATCCTGCATATAACATGGTCAATTCTAATCCCAGCTGTAGCTATGCTCCTTACAAGATCTACAACATCGGCAATAATAAACCCGTAGACCTTATGGAGTTTATCACGACGTTAGAGAAACATTTGGGCATGGAAGCAAAGAAAGAGTTTCTACCACTGCAAGCGGGGGATGTCCATAGGACGTTTGCTGATGTGGATGAACTAGTTAGTGATGTCGGGTTTAGGCCGGAAACATCAGTTGATGAAGGGATTAAAAGGTTTGTAGATTGGTACAAGTGGTACAACAAGATTGAACCCTAAGTGATACGTCTCTGCAATTTGCAGAAATGTTGTACATTGAACCGATCGCCCTCATCATTGGGTGATCGGTTCCCGAGCATTATGTTTCATAATCAAATTATTGATGGATTTACAATACTCGAATTATGCAACGTTCCTAGATCTCGTGCACAAAGTTCTGCAGGAAGGGAAAGAAGATGTTCATTACGGTATTTACTGCTACCTACAATAGAGCGCATACTCTGCCTCGATTATTTGAGTCCCTAAAATGCCAAACATACCAGGATTTTGAGTGGCTTATTGTTGACGATGGATCGGTAGATAACACCAAGGATGTTGTTGAGAGTTTCTTAAGCGAAAACCCCTCTTTTTCGATTGTTTATATCAGGAATAACCATGGTGGTAAACATCGTGCAGTCAATACTGGTCTAGACCTAGCGAAAGGGGAACTCTTTTTTATGCTTGATTCAGATGATTACCTAACTAATCGCGCGTTAGAGAAGGTAATCGGATGGGTATATAAGATACCTAATAGGAACGAGTGCGCAGGGTTATGCGGGCGCATGTCGGACGAGCGTGGAGTTCTCATAGGAACCAATTTCAAGCAGGAGTATCTCTACATGACTTTTATAGATATGATTAGGATGGGCATTACTGGCGATCGCGCTAATGTACTATTTACCGAAGTGTTTAAGAGGTACAAGTATCCCGAGTTTCCCGATGAATGGCACATTGCTCCAACTGTCCCATTCGTAAGGATGGCTAACGATGGATACAAACTACTCTTTTTTAATGAGGTTATTTATATCGCTGAGTATATGCAAGATGGGCTAACGAAGATGGGGGACAAGAAGATTCTGGACAACTTTAAGGGATACACATTAAGAACTCGAGAGTTAAGGCCACAAAATATCGGTTTAAGGCGTAAAATTGAAATAATAGGTAAGTATACTTGTCTAGGTAGGAGGTTAGGACTAACGTATAGTGAGATTTGCCGAAATATAGACATAAATATCTTTGAAGCATTTGTTTGTGGTGGGTTGGCGTCACTCTTTTATCTTGTTGGAGGTAAGCGATAATGACCAATAGAACAGGAACCCTCCTGTTTGTAGCGAACATTGCTTTGCTACTGACATCATTATTATGTGCGTCAATACTATCGTCGCTATCTGTCCTAATGTTTTCAGTCTTTATGCAATGCCTTGTTTTGCTGGTTATCGGTAAGTATCCCAACAAGGATGTAGTGAAATATGTATATTTGACTCTAATTATCGGAACTCTTTTTGTGCTATTTGTTTATCAATCATCGCTGATGGAAAACGGTATTCCGTACTATTCGTTGGAGTTTAATGATGACCAAAAGTTTGAACTATATGCTGAGGAATTCAACACGCTAGGTGTTAGCTTTCTAGAGTACCCTAGTGTAAGCCGATATGGCAAAATACGATATCCCTTCTACATTGGAATAATTTCTCTATTAATGGATTTCGGTAGTCTATTTGACGGTTTTCACACTTTTATGCCACGACTGCTAAACATTTACTTGTTAGCCGTAAGTTTACTCATGGTTGACTCCATAGTAAGAATAGAATACAGTTTCTCGCAAAAACAAATGAAATGCTTATTTTTAACGTTATCCCTATTCCCTAATCTTTACTATATTGCCGGTTTTACTTTTCGGGATACTGTTTGCTTGTTTTTGGGTTTGTGTACTGTTTGGGCATCTGTAAATCTAAAAGATAATCGGCACAGTAAGCTATTTTTGTATGTTGTAATCTTCTCCTCACTGGTATTTCAGTACCATGTGCGTGCGATGGCGACCTTGGTATTTTTTGTCATATCAGGACTATATTTGGCAGATCATATGGCTATTCGGTATGGAAAAAAAATATATGTTGTATATGCCATGGCATCCATGCTTCTGTTTGTGATCTCGTTTCGAACATTAGCTTCGGAAGTGGGTTGGTATGTGAGTAATTACGATCAATACAGGGGTGGATCTGGTAATAGGTTACTACGAATTCCATTGCTGCCTTTTGGGGTTTTTGTTAGAGGGATATATGGTTTTTTTCTTCCATCACCTTCATTTTACGTCATCACAGAGAGTTCTGGGATATTGCACAAACTTATCCAAATAGCGCGGGGCGCCGGTACGTTATACATTATCATTCAGATTCCAGGCTTGTTGCGCGTATTAATCAAGCCAGACAAAATGGTTATTGCTTTTGCATTGACATATGCGGTATATTTGACGTCCATGACTTTTCGTCACGTCATTCTAATGTATCCTTACCTCTTTATTTTGGTGTCTCGAAGTCAGGCAGAGAGCAAGTTAGCATTTAACAGGGTCTCCAGAACAATCTATATACTTTTGGTAATAATTGCGTATTTTTCGTTTTCATGGTTCCGTCTGTAAAGCATTAAGTTTGGAAATGATTATTTCTTGGGAGCCATGGAAAATAATAGGATGAGCAGGTGCGGGTATGAAAATATTAGTAGTTTCTTTTAGCCAATACAAGTTTGACGGAAGACTGAAACAGTTGTTACGGGCTATGGAGCATATTGGTGACGTTCACCTGATTACCCTGGACATCTTGTGCCACAAAAGTGAAAAATTGGTGACCATAGAGTATGACACTTCGAAGGATTCAAAATTCATGGTGTACTTGCGATTTCTTATCAATACATTAGTTTATGCGAAGCGATTAAAACCAGACTTAGTTCTTGTTGATAATACGACTGCCTCAATCGTAGGCCTTGCAATCCATCGTCTGCTGTCTCCGAAATACCTAGTTCAAGACGTTAGAGAGTTCTATTTTGCCAAGGACATGCCAAGGATTTTCGGAAAAGCGCTCGTATATTTTGAAGCTAAGTTAATGAAAAAGGCAAATATCGTGATCTGTGCAAACCAACAAAGAGCCGATTTAATGTCACGAATTTATCAGATTAAGCGGCCTATTGTATTTGAGAACATACGCGTGTTAGATGAGGAGGTCGATGAAGAACTGTACAAATCAAAGCATGCTGGGTTATTCGATCCGAACCAGGTAAAAATTATTAGTTCAGGTGGACTATCTGTAAAACGAACAACTGATGTTTTGGTAGAAGCAATGTCTAAACTAGGAGACAGGTATGCCTTGTACATAGTAGGGGGGGGGTCTAAGGAAGACGAGAATACAATTAAGAACATCATTAATCGATATCGCTTGAAAAATGTATTTCTAATGGGGCGGGTGCAGCCAAGTGAGCTTAGGTATTTGGTTCAGCAATGTGATATAGGTATAGTGAATTACCATGATAGAGACTTGAACAATCATTACTGTGCGTCTGGAAAGGTGTATGAGTTCTTAGCTGAGGGGCTTCCCATCGTGACGACAGAAAATCCACCATTGAAGGAACTCTGCGAAAAATTTGGGATCGGCGAATCTGATAACACATATTTGAGTGGAATTACAAAGGTTGCAAGTAACATACATGATTACAGGAAAAATGTCAAACTATTCATGAAAAGCATTAGTGTCGAAGAGAACAATAGGGAACTTGCAGCGAAAATCATGAACATATTGGCAGACCGGAGAAACAGCGCTTTAGAATAAAATTGCTAAAGACCGTCTGACAAGGATAATATAATGCTCCCATGAAATGAGACATGAAAAATACAACAGATCCGAATATAATGAAGCCATGAAGAGAAAAAGGAGAAAC
>FZPS01000063.1_pt1147 | contig 10375 bp, 12 predicted proteins | sample 1817821 | NCBI WGS metagenome assembly FZPS01 (sample SAMEA104158645, study PRJEB21678) | metagenome | place: Germany | collected 2015-04-21 | reverse complement strand
AAATTCCTTACTCCCACTCTTTATTTTCTAACATTCGATAAATGCTAAATGGCTTGATATCATCACTTATGAACAGTTCGTTTATGTGCTATTCGTTCCATTTAAGCTAGTTCAGGACTTTTTTTACCCATTCCAGTCCCAGTTCCAGGTAGTCTTATAATTCTTATACATCTTAATATAGTAATATAAATATTTATTGAGAATAGTTAAGCCATCATTAATACTTCCACCACATATTTGTATTCACTTAATAATCTATTATATTTATAAATATTACCCAGGTAAAAGCCTTCATTTAATATTTTCTTTGCCAGATCAATCAATTTATTTAAATCTTCCTCTGACTTCTCATAAGGACCTGTAGCTAAATCTAAGAGAAATCTGGTTAAATTTTCTTTTGCATGCCTAGGTAAAATTTGCTCTTTTAGTATCTCTAAACCTTTTTCAATGATACTTACATGGGATATAGATTCCCATCCCTTGCTATTTTTATTTTGGGTATTTGGGGTTAAATATATCTTTAAAATGTCCCTATTTCTATAGTCTGCATTGCTTTCTAATATAAAACTATATCTCTCTAATTGACTTAAATCTGAATCTGGATGGATACTTTCTTGGCTAAGTATTTTTTGTTCAATTAATATTATAAAATTTTTCCCAAAGATGGCTATATCAACGATATTCCCAATATTTTTGTTTTTAGATTTGATACTCCCTAAATAATATTCAGAAAAAACTTCATAACCATCATCTAGATTAATTTTTATATCAAAATCCTCAATCATTTTTTCAAGTAGTTTCTTCCCTAAACCATGATTTTTTGATGAATCTAAAAAATAAGCTAAATATTTAGTGAATCTAATTTCCTGTGTGCCATGCCCACAAATTGATAGTATAGGCAGAATGACACCTTTTTCTAGGTTGATTTTTTCTACTATTTCTTTAATTTTGCCTAAATTTTGCTCTTTCCAGGATTCAATATAAGTCTGCTTTATATCCTTTATTCTCTTCTCTAAATATAAGAATCTTTTTTCACTATTATAGCTTTCTACTTTATAAGTATTTTTAATATTTGAGATTATATTGTTTAATTCATCAAATTGAGTTTCTTCAGTTCTTGTGCTTTCGTCATGAGCTTCTGTAATTTTGAATATTATTTTTTTCAAATCACTTTCTGATATATACAAATATAATCCCCCTTACTAAAAGCTCCATAGTCTTATCTTTATTGTTCTATTTTATTTCTTATAAGGTCATTAACACATCCTAGTAGTTCTTCATATATTTCTAATACTTTTTCTTGTATTATTCCTATGGTTTCCAATCCATTGTCTAAATTAAAATCTATAGTACTATCTTCATAGATATCTATACCACTTCTTTCCGTTGAAATACTTGATAAACTTCTTTTTATATCAGCTGCTCTCTGCGGAGTATATATGGATATATGCCCTTGATTTGGATTCATCTCACTAGTATGACGGATATCTCTGTATATTATTTTTATATCCACTTTGCTTTCTTCAAAGCTTTCAAAATTTTTCTTGTTAAGTAAACCTAATTCTAAATAACCTTTCTTACTTTGATTTGAAAAGACATATACTTCAAAGAAATCTGTTGATAGTTTTTCTTTTTCGATATCCAAGTTCTCTTTAAGGCTATCTATAAGGAAATCTAAAAAGAAATTTACTTCCCCTCTTACTTCTTCTAAAATCTCATAATCTGCTAAGTACAACCTGCCTCCATTGCTTAATTTAGACATTTTTACAACCCCCTTTATTCTCTATGATTCTACTCCACAGATTTAAAAGCATCATAAAATTTGATCCCCATATCTTGCATCCACTCAAATTGCTTTCTCCATTTTTCCATGTTTTTCAAATCTACCTGTTTTTCAATTAAAATTCTACTAGCTTTTTTATCAGGAAGTTCTCTCCAATCTAAATTCACCCCAATTATTTCTTCTATTTTATCTTTTTTTCTATAAAATTGATGATACAAGTCTTTGTTATCTCTTATATAACATTCTACTGCTATAATGTTTTTAAGAGTATTCAATAAAAATGAAAAATGATACTCTGAATTCCCTGCTCCCACACTATACCAATGATCTGTAGAAGGCTTTCGTTTATTATATCTTTTCGAGAACTCGGCAGATTGATATACATACTCACTAAATTCTGTCCAATATTTTAATTTAAATGACATGGTATCAGATATCTCATGAGAGGCTTTCTTAACTTCCTTGGCCCAGGTATTTGGTTGCTCTAATACATTGAATCTAGGGGCTGGATTAGAATCATTTATTTTCCAAAGCTCAATTTGTATTAAAAATAAATCAATCTTCTCATCTATATTATTGTTTAGCCACTCAATAGCTTTTCTATGCTCATCTCTAGCATTCTTTACTATCCAAATAATAATGCTTGCTTCTATCCCACTGGCATATGTTATTATTTTCCCTAAATGATCATGATTTGTATCTTCTAGTTGGTTTTCTATTACTATTATTCTATCCGTATTGGTTTCCTTAGCTACAATATCTGCTGAAAATCCACCTATTGGAACCTCCATCTCTACCTCTGATATTTCCAAACCTATAGAATCTCCTAGCATATTAATATTTTCTTCTTCTGCCAACCAAGGAGTGAAATCATGAGCCTCATGCTCCCATATTTCTCTTAAATTATCGATTTTTTCTAATCGTCCTAGTAACATTATTCCTCCTCCATTGCATTTACATTTAACGCTAATCAATAATATCCTTTTTCGATTAAAATTACTTCCTTTTTATAATGGATATAATCTCAAATTTATTTTTATTAATATCTACTTAAATAATTCCTCCAAATATCCATCCTTCAACATCTTCAAATTAAATACATACTTTATATGGCCAAATGCTTCTAATAAGGGCAATCTTGCAGTGTGCCAACCTTGTCCATCGGTAACCCAAACAAAGTTAATCTTATTTTCTGGGTCAGATATTAATTCGTTAAGTGTGATAAACTCTCCAGCTGTTGCTTTTAATTTACTTCCTCCACCACCATAATAATTTGTTTCTATTAGCCAGAGTTTTTTACTCTTCCTGCAATAAACAGCTTCATCAAATCTCCTTGCAGCCTTATCTACTTGTATTTCAATGCCCCAATTATTTCTTATAAACTCAGCAGTTGCTTGAGACTGATGTTCTATATCATACTTTTTAGAAGCCTTTATAATATTTCTTTTTAAAATGCTTTCCATAGTTGTTCCACTACGGTTTTTCCTAGCATTGCTATCTAAACCTGCTTCAACGCCATAAACATAATCAACTAATGATCTATTAGCATCATATTCTAAAAAATTTAAAAGCCCTGATTTTTCAGCAAAATCTACATATGACTCTATATTACTTGTATCTATATTTACAAAATCTAATTCATAAAAATCCATATTATCCTCTTTATCGATATTTAATACATCTAATATCTTATCTCTACTAGCTATTAAGCTCGGAATTGCCTTTATTAAATCAGGTTGTTTTTTGAATAAACTCAAAGCTTCTCTATAAATATCCTGCTTTCCTATTAAGTAGTTCAATGTATTTAATTCTAATTCATATTCCTTAGCCTCACGTGTAACCTTTTCCCAGTTAACATAATAGTCTGGTGTTCTATTAGTTACTGATAATGTCTTCATAAAATAATTTAAACGTTCATCTGGTTTTTTATTAATATAATTATTATACGATAAGTCCATCATACTCTCTCCAATCTTCGTTTTGCTATTTCCAAGTATTCCTCTTCATTATCTATGCCTATATATCTTCTACCAAGTCTTTTTGCTACTACACAGGTAGTTCCACTCCCTACGAAAGGATCTAAAATTAAATCATTTTTTTCAGTCGAAGCTAAAATAATTTCATTAAGTAAGTATTCAGGCTTTTGTGTTGGATGTTTTCCACATTTTTTTTCATTTGGACTTGTCAAAGGGCCTGTCCATACATCCTTTTTCTGCTTGCCATCATTTCTCGCCTTCATTAGGTCGTAATTAAAATAATGTCTTGCTGATTTATTATTTTTCCTAGCCCACAATATAGTTTCAGTTGAATGTGTAAAATAACGGCAAGATAAATTTGGTGGTGGGTTAGTTTTTTGCCAGGTTATATTATTTAAAATTTTGAAACCTTCTTGCTCTAAGGCCATACCTACAGAGTATATATTATGTAAAGAACCTGAAATCCATATTGTCCCATTAGGCTTTAAAACTCTCTTTGAAAGTTTTATCCATTCTCGGTTAAACTTATGTTTTTCTTCCAGAGAGTCAATTTTATCCCAGTCTCCTTTATTAACAGATACCACTTTTCCACCACTACAAGAAATACCATCATTGCTTAAAAAATAAGGAGGATCTGCAAAAATCATATCAATACTTTCTTCTTTCATTTCCTTTAAAAAATTAAACGTATCATCTTTTATCAAAAAAGAAGTGCTTTCTTTATCATGGAAGAAAACTTTTTCTTCAAAAATCAATTGTCTTTTCTCCATTATTTTTCCCCCTTATAATTAAAATTCACCTCTACCAATTTGAACTTCTAATAATAAGTTCATTTATCGCCCCTCGTTTACTTGCATTTGAATTTATCATCCTATTAGCTTTTACAACTCTTATATCTATACCAGGAATATCAGAATATAAATCTTGTATCAATTTAACATCTGAATTAGAAAGCATAACATTAACTCCCTTATTTTTAAGGTCTACAAAAACGTCTCTTAGTCTTTCTTGTTCAGATTCATCAAAGCCCTCATTTGTATACGATGTAAAACTACTTGTTGATGAAACAGGGGCATATGGTGGATCAAAATACACAAAATCTCCTTCCTTAGCTATTGCTACTGCATCTTCAAAGTCTCCACTTAGTATTTCAATATCATTATTGTTTAAATACTCACTTATACTATATAGTAATTCTTTATCCACAATTTTAGGGTTTTTATATCTACCATAGGGTACATTGAATTGATTTTTTGAATTAACTCTATATAAACCATTAAAATTTACTCTTAGCATATAAAGCAACCTAGCAGCCTTTTCTGTATCTTTCATCTCCTCTAATCTTCCATCTCTATCTGTTGCCCTCAAATCTAGATAGTAATCTTTAGAATTATTTTTCTTATGAATTTCAAGAAGGTTAATCAGCTCTTCTACATTATCTCTAATCACTTTATAAGCCAAAATTAAATCTTCATTAAAGTCGTTTATTGTAGCTCTTTCTGGTGTTAATTCAAATAATAAAGCACCACCACCAACAAAAGGCTCATAATATCTATTAAATTCTCTTGGAATTAAATCCATTAATTCAGTTAGTAATTGTCTTTTCCCGCCTGTCCACTTAGTGAAAGGCTTTAACTTCGCTGCTGTTGATAACATCTTTAATCATCCTTTTATACTATTAAATATTATAATTGTTTTTAAAAATTTTAACCTCTCTCATACTCCATAATATCTTCTATCCCACAATCTAAGGCATAACAAATCTTGGCCAGAGTTTGCAGATCTATTCTCCTGACTTTATTATTACAATAAGAATTAAGCTGGGTTCTTTGAAGTTTTGCTTCCTTTTCTAGCTTATTTTTACTTATCTTTTTTTCTCCTAAGACCTGATCAATTTTGAAAACTACCTGCCCAAAACCTTGCATTTCCTTGTCCCCTTCTGTAAATTTACTTATTATTATAATTATAACAGACTTCAGTTCTAATTACACCTGTAAGTAGTTTTAATTATATTTCCTCACCAAGATATTCTGTATCTTGAGTATCTCCCTAGATATTTCATCATTCTCTTTCTTAAGGTCTTCTATATCCTCCCTATAAATCACTCCTGTTGTATTTACCCTCTTAGCTATCTGATTTAGATTATTTGCATTCCTTCCAAGAAGAGTCTGCATCTTCCTAAACTCATTCATATCAATTACAAAAATAGGGGCTTCCAGAACACATTTCCTTATAAAATGAGCCATTGATTTGGACTTGGATAACTCTAGCTTATTATTAAATAGCTCCTTTTCTTCCTTGGTTAATTTAATTTCTATTCTTTCCCTTCTATATCTATTAGACATAATCTTCTTCCTTTCTTTTATATTTTTTACTAGGGTCTTAGGGGGAACCCCTAAATCATTCTGATAAGAACAAGCAGAAAATTGACTAGATAAAAGTAGGCCACATAGGACCTACTTTTATAATTTTCTCGTAGCTGTCCGTACAGCTACTGTGCTTGCTACTAAAGTTATTAATTTTTCACCACTTTTAAGCCTCATATCTCTTTTTATAAAATAGGCACAGAAGAAGAGTAACTGTAACCTAGGATTTCAAAAGTCCTCAAATAAGGCAAATTATAAAAACCAATGTTCTGCAAGTCTTGCTATTACAGGCTTTCTATTTTTCTTCAGCCTCTTTCTAAGGGTTTTAAAAACTTGGTTACAAGTTACAAGGTTACAAAGTTACAAGGTTACAATTTTATTTCTCTCCTGTGTCTATTTCTAACTGCTCTTGTTTTTTCCATTCTTCTGGTAAATCACTATCAATGACTTCAATAAAATCTTCCCTTGCTTCTTGTCTTTCGTAGTATAATTTTACTGGTATGGATATCCCACTAGGAGAAATTCTTTTAGTCTTGGATGACCTTATTACCTTCCATTCTGGGAAGTAGTTGTCCATTATTTCAGAGAAGGATTTTGATTTTACCTGGTAGCCTTGCATAAGAAGTTCCTTGAAACAAGTTATATTTGGTTCATGACTTCCTGGTTTATATTCTTCTAGGAAGTATCTAATGTCCTCTACATCGGGATTCAGATACTTAAACTTCTCTTGCTCCTTATATAGATCTTCAAGTAACTCTTTTGGTATGGTCCAAGAATGTTTCTTCTCTTTATAGAGTTTATAACCATAGGCAAGGGCCTGATTAAAATCTTCTTGGATTGAATCTAAATACTCTTTTTCTGATTGTTCACCTTGAAAATCCTTGTCGATATAAATGGCCTTTCTTCTATTTTCCTTATGACATTCTACAGGTAAATATCTTCTCTCACCTGTATGGTCATTTAAAAAAGTTCTTTCATTTAATGTTCCAATTAAAATACAAGTCCTAGGAACATCGGTAGAAAATTTCTCATAAGGGATTCTTATTCTATCACTTAATTTAGATAAAAATGATTTTGCTTCATTAGCAGACTTTGCATTTCTTAAAGCCACAAATTCTTCAATTTCTACTACTGTCTTTCCCATTAGATTCATAACAGCATCTTTACCTTGAATATTTTCTATAGTGCAAAACCAATCATCTTCTATTGCCAAGTATCTAGCAAAGGTAGACTTTCCTATACCTTGTCCACCAACTAGGACCATCATTTCATCAAATTTAGAACCTGGCTCCATTACCCTTTTTATTAATCCCAATATCATATGCTCCATAATCCAAGCATTAAGGTCTGAGTCTTCTGCCCCTAGATAGGTAGGGAGGAGTTTTCTTATTGCTCCTTCATCTCCATCCCATTTAAGTCTTTCTAGGTATTGTTTAGGTGGACTTACTTCATATTGATTAGCCACAAATTTTATTGCTTCCCACATCTTATTGGCATTATAGTTTAAGTCAAAGTGCTTTTCTATTTCTAGGCCCAGTCTATTGTTTAAGGAATCATCCCAGAGCCTTATTTGGTTAGGCCTTATTCCTTTTTCCCCTATGATTTTCCCTTTTATCTTTATTTCATTGGTAAATTTATCATAGAAGATTTGACCCTCATAGAGCTTTTTAGCCTTAGAATATTTAGGATTTAAGAGAACTGTTACTTGATTACCTACAGATTGTTTTACATTTCCCTTAAGGGTTTTCTGCAAATCCATATGGGAATAGGACTGGTCTATTTCTTGAAATTCCAGCTTAAAATCTTTCATAGGCTCTCATCCTTTCCTTGTAGGCTAAATGATTGGCCCAGTCAAAGCTTTTAAAATTACCAAGCCTTAAAACCTTGTCTATGGTCTTTTCTAGGTAGTCCATATACCTTCTATCATTCCTTCTCTTTTGACCACTTCCTAGGCGATTTAAAGGGGTCATTAAAAATAAATCTTTCATTAAGTTAGGATTTCCGCCTGTATAGTTTCTTGCAAGAACTAGAAAGATAAAGTCATCCCTACTATGGTCACCTGTTAAGCTTAAGCCAGATATAAGCCTACTTGCCTTATCATTGGTTCTTTCCATAGTATCTAGGATTTCATCTAAGGTTAAGTTATCTATGCTATAAGAATGATTAGTGGACTCCTTCCTATATTCTTTAAGCTGCCTAATGGTAGATGGTTTTTCCTGTGTCCATTTCTTATATAGCCTCTGAATTTCTAAATCCTTATCTAAAAGCTTATCACTAATAGGAAAGAATTTACCTTCTCCCACATGGCCTGTTAAAGCTATATACCTATTATTTTTATACATTTCTATTCCCTTGGCTGATAGATTTAAATTATTATCTAAGCTTCCCTTAGTAAATATATGGATCCCTTGTTCTGACTGAGATATTTCCATATAGGTTCCTGCAAAGGCCTTTACTATATCCTCAGCCATAGGGGTTAATTTACCATCTATAATTGCCCTATCTAGGTCTATGCATACTATCTTATCTTCCTCTACTAGAACAAAACCTAGAGGTGAATCTCTATCTTTAACATCCTTAAAGCTTAACCATCTATAAGCTTTATTCCAGTCCCTTCCTTGCCCATCTATTAAAGAAAAAGGTAGCTTGGCTACCTTCTCCTCTAGTTCTTCTCTTCTCCAACCTACAAATCTTTTTAAGATCTTCATTTCTTCTGGTAAGTATTTATATTTTTCTTCCATTTTTCCCTCCTAGTCTGGTATTTGTTAGACTCCTGTGTTAAAATGGATTTGCTTAGAATACATTCCAACAGGAGTGTTGCCTTTGGCCTCATGCTAAAGGCTTTTTTCTTTTTTGATCTCATAATAAATTTCCATCAAGAATTTTAATATTTCTTGATCCTCATCTTCTAATCTTCCGTACTTCTTTATTACTTTAGCCAACCTAAATACTTCTAAAGAAAATTTGTCCTCTAACCTATAATCACCCTTAATAGACACAGTAGAGAATAGCAAAGAGGATATAATATAGTCTTGCTTGGTTAAGCCACTTATTTTTACTTTCTCGTCTAAAAGATTGGCTTCCTCTTCAGTTGCCCTAAAGGATATAATTTTATTTCTTTTCCTTACACATGCCTTCTTAGGTTTTTTATTCATCTTCATCCTCCAACAGTTTTTCCCATTCCTCTTCTAAATTGGTCTTTCTTATATTAGACAGAGATTCGGCCATTTCATCTTGTTTACTTGGAAATAGGTGGGCATACCTGTAGGTTATATCTATTGATTCATGTCCTAGCCTATCTGCTATGGCTATAGCCGAATAACCTAGCTCAATTAGTAGGGATACATGAGAATGCCTTAAGTCATGAACCCTTATTCTCTTAACTCCAGCCTTTTCACTTCCCCTTGTCATTTCATGGTGTAGGTAGGCCTTGGTGATAGGAAAGATTAGTTGATTATCCTTTAGTTTGTATATGCCGGCCATATAATTCTTTATTCCTTCTGCTAAAAAATCTGGCATAACTACTGTTCTTATGCTTTTTTTGGTCTTTGGTTCAGTTATAATATTTTCCCTATCTATCCTTTGAAGAGACTGGTTTATTCTGATTGTATTATTTGCAAAATTAAACTTTTCCTTAGTTAAAGCTAATAGTTCACCAGTCCTTAAACCACACCAGTAAAGGATTTCAAAAGCATAGAAAGATATAGGCTTATCCTTGACTGCTTCTATGAATTTCCCATACTCTTCTTCTGTCCAAAATAGCATTTCAGAAGCTTCCTTTTCTCCCATAGACCCCACATCTCTTGCTACATTAGTTTTAAGATTATAGTATTTACAAGCATGGTTTAGAACGCTGCTTAATTGGGCATGGATTGTCCTTAAATATGTTTGAGAATACTTTTCTCCTTTGGAGTCCACCTCCTTCATAAGCTTATTTTGCCACTTTACTATTGAGTTTTTAGAGATTTCATTAACCTTAAGATCACCTAAATACGGAATTGCCTTTGTGCCTATTATCTGTTCTTTTGTTCTCCAGGTATTCTCCCTAAGTCTTGGTCTCATATCTTTTTCATACTGTTTGAAAAACTCGCTAAAGGTCATATCTAGGTTTCCAGCCTGTTCCCTTAAAAAATCTTCTTCCCATCTTAAGGCCTCTTTTTTAGTTTTAAATCCTCTCTTTTTCTTATTAATTTTCTCTCCTCGCCAATTGGTATAGGTAAACTTTGTAAACCAAGTTCCATTCCCACTTT
>FZPS01000039.1_pt35 | contig 10379 bp, 4 predicted proteins | sample 1817821 | NCBI WGS metagenome assembly FZPS01 (sample SAMEA104158645, study PRJEB21678) | metagenome | place: Germany | collected 2015-04-21 | reverse complement strand
AGAAAAAGCCCCTCGCCCCTAATCAGTATCCGACCTCGTTGACGATTTCCGTTGCCAGGCGCCGATTGCGTTCAGCGCCGCCGTCGATATTGGCGCTTTTCAAGATTTGCGGCATTTTGCCCTGCGCCAGCATTTTTTCAACCACTTGCGCCACCATCATCCACATGATCATAGCCGCGTTGATTCCCGACAGCGGGAACAGCGGCACGTCGTAGCCTTCAATTTGCATGTGGCCGTCCCCTAACGGCGCTTGGTTGTCAATGAACAGATCAGCGCATTCATATAGCCGCTTGCCGCTGGGATGGCGCGATTCGACCTGCGAAGAGTAGTTTTTGGACGAGATGACGATGACTTTGCAGCCGATGCGCCGACATTCGAGGGCCAGTTCTACGGTCGGCAGTGACCTGCCGCTGACAGAGCCGATGACCATGACATCACCGGCGCGGACATTTGAGGCGCGCACCGCCAGACGCACAGTTTCCAGGGCGACATTGTAATCGGGATCAGCGGCCGGGCGTCCTTTGCGGCAGGCAGGGACATCGTCATTGACGGTGAAGGTCCAGGAGAAGGCCTTGATGCACGCCAGTCCGCCGCCGCGGTTGATCAGCTCGCGGTCGATGATGTGACCGGTGTCGTGGACATGCCAGGCGCCGCCGTTGAGAAGAGAGTCGGCCACCATGGCAGCGGCCTGGTCAATGCGTCCTAGTTGTTCTTTTTCCAATTGGTCGAATTGAGCCCGAAAATTGTCCAAGAGTCGTTTTGCCAGCATAGTTGTCCTTCCTAAAGTTGTGATGTGATACTGTCGCTGCTGACAGCGGTGAAAAGGGGGCGGCAAGTCAGGTCGGTTGGTTTTGTTTTCCGAATAGGTTATAGGATTGCACCATAGTGTCCAGCAGTTCGGCAGTCCAAGCGACGCCGAGCTTCCGGAGTCCGAGCAGGGCCGCACCGCCGACCGGCGGCAGGCGCGGTTGGAGCGGGGTCAGGTTAGGCGCTAGTCGGGCGGCAGCAGCGCAGAATTCGCGCCAGTAGATGGCGGAATTGAGAGCGACGCTGCCAGAGGCCACCATCGGCACGTCAGCCTGGCGAAGATTGACTTTGTCCACGACATCCGGGAGCAGCAGGGCCAGCTCGCAGGCAGCGCGGCGCAGCACGCCAATAGCGACCTGGTCGCCGTCCTCGGCAGCGGCATTGACGCCGACTGCGGCCCTGGCGATGAGCCGGCGAACGCCCTTGGTATTTTCCCGGTACAAGAGCGTGAACAGTTCGCGCAGGTCGGACACGCCGTAGAGAGCCGGGAGAGTCTGTGCGAGAATAGTCCGGCGCTTGGCGTTGTAATGGGAGCGAAAGGCGGCGCGCAGACCAAGCTGTCCGATGTGGAAACCGCTGCCTTCGTCAGCAAACAACGGTCCTTGGCCGCCTATGCAGGTATATTCGCCCTCGGTGCTGCCGCCGTACACGACGCTGCCAGTGCCAGCCAGAACGAGGATGCCGTGGCTCTTCATAGCAGCGGCCATGCCGAGCTCGTATTCGCTCCTGGCTTCGCAGCCGCCCATGCCAGTCTGTTGTGCTAGCGTGCTGACCAGTTCTTGCGGGATGCCGCAGGAAATCATCAGGTCGTCGGAGGTCAGAGAAGTGCCGGCGCAAGCCTGGCTGAATGCTGTCTGGATGGATTCCATGACTGCTTCCGGGCAGCTGTACAGGATATGGGTTGACCCGCCCAAGCCCATTCCTCGCACTGTCCCGCTTGCATCGACCAGCATGGCGGCGCATTTGCTGCCGCCGCCATCCAAACCCACCACATAGGCCATATATAGACAGCCTTTCTTTGGCGAAAACGTGCTCCCCCGGGCGCGATCAACGCCAGGTCGCCAGGAGCGCTGAAAAAATCATAGCCTTTACTGCTGCCGCAAATGAGGCTTTGGTTACTTTGCAGGTGACTTCATTACTATAATCACAGTTCTGCGCTTTGCATCTTTGGGGGATAGATTACTTGGGGTGGACTATCCGTCCACAACCCTATTTATGTGTCTCCCTTACAGGGCTCCAAATCTATGCCATCTCACCCAGGGCTGCGCCGTGCCTGGCGGCCCGGCTTACCCTGGGCTTCTATGTGTCGCCCTCCGGGCTTTTGCCGCTTTGCGGCTGTGAACGTTATGGACGCTGATTGTCGTATGTAAACCTGGCGGCCCAAAGAGCCAGCAACATAAAAGCCCAGGGTGAGCGTAGCGAAGCCCTGGGTGAGGCGGATAATAATTTTGAGCCCGCCAGGGGTGACACATAAATGCCGTTTTGAGAAAAATCTTTTTTGGGTGGGGTCTACGTACGGCAAGCTGAAGCTTGAACTACGTACAGCAAACTAAAGTTTGAACTACATGCTCGTGCAAGCGAGGAAGATACGACAAGCGGAAGATTGAACTACGTGCGAGATACGTGAGATATGTAAGCAGGCTAAAGCCTGCGGGACATACAGCAAACTAAAGTTTGAACTACATGCTCGTGCAAGCGAGGAAGATACGGCAAGCTGAAGCTGAACTACATGCGATGCCGCAGCCGGTGTCCATCATGTCCACTTCTGTCCACGTCCACTCTCCATTAACGTCCACTTCTGTCCACAGTCCATCGTCTACTGTCCACTAAAGTCGTTTTCTGTCAAGTTGCCCTGTACAGTGATGAAAAATGCCTTGGTTATGATATATTATGACTTTGCATTTTTTCCAAGGAGGACATTGCATGCAGAAAGCATTATCGAATTTTGTGCCCTCGCGAGCGCGTATGAGCGTCGAAGGATTGCAGGAGGCTTTCATCTGGCATCTCCGGTACACCTTTGCGATCATGGAACGCGATTTGACTGATCAGGATTGCTACCAGGCATTTTCGTTGGCTATCCGGGAGCGGATTGTGGAACGCTGGATCAAGACGCATGAAGCCTATCTCGACCGCAACGTGCGACACGTCTGTTATCTGTCAGTGGAATTTTTGATTGGCCGCCTGCTGGCGACGAATGTGCTCAATCTCCGGATGGAGGAAATCTGTCAAAAGGCCTTGGAAGGCAAGGAGATCAATTGGGATAAGATTCGCGAGCTGGAGGTGGACGCCGGTCTTGGCAACGGTGGTCTTGGCCGCTTGGCAGCCTGTTTTATGGACTCGATGTCGACCCTCAACTTGCCGTGCATGGGCTATGGCTTGCGCTATGACTATGGGATTTTCCGGCAGCTGATCGTCAATGGCATGCAGGTCGAGGAGCCGGATGACTGGCGCCGCAACGGCTATCCGTGGGAAATCAAGCGCTTGGAGAAAAGCGTGTTTGTCCAGTTCGGCGGTGAGACTGTGTGCGTTGACGTCAACGGCCGCAAGGTCTGGCGTTGGTCGCCGGCCGAGCGCGTGCAAGGCATTCCGTATGACATCCCGATTGTCGGTTATGGCGGCAAGACGGTCAACACTCTGCGCCTATGGTCAGCCGCGTCTGACAATGAATTTGACTTCCAGGATTTCAACCGCGGGTCGTATGTCGAGGCGGTCGAGCACAAGGTCAATGCCGAGAATTTGACCAAGGTGCTGTATCCGAATGATAACATCGACCAGGGCAAGGAGCTGCGACTTCGGCAGCAGTACTTCTTCGTCGCCTGCACGCTGCGGGACATCCTGCGGCGCTATCGCCGTCAGAACACCAGTTGGGATAACCTGGGAGACAAGGTTTTCATACAGCTGAATGACACGCATCCGACTCTGGCCATACCGGAGCTGATGCGGATTCTGTTGGATGAAGAGGGGCTTTCCTGGGAAAAGGCCCAGCAGATAACGTATTCCGTGTTCGGCTACACCAACCATACGGTGCTGCCCGAGGCCCTGGAAAAATGGAATTTGGAACTGTTCGAGCGCCTTCTGCCGCGGCACATGCAGATTATCTACGAGATCAACGGGCGTTTCCTCCGCGAGGTCAGCTCGCGCTATCCCGGCGATATCGACCGCCTGCGCCGGATGAGCATCATTGAGGAAGGCAAAAATCGCCGCGTCCGCATGGCGAACTTGGCTCTGGTCGCCTCGACCAAGGTCAATGGCGTCGCTAAAATCCATTCCGATATCCTGCGCCGGAAGATTTTTCGCGATTTCGCCGAAATGTGGCCGGATAAATTTGTGAACATCACCAACGGCATTACGCAACGCCGTTGGCTGTTGAACGCCAATCCGCGCCTGGCCAAGCTGATCACCAGCCGCATCGGCGATAAATGGATCACTGATTTGCAGGAGCTGCGCAAGCTTGAGGCATTCGTGGATGATGATGACTTCCTGACCGCATTCCAGGGGATCAAGCGGGCTAACAAGGAACGGTTGGCTACGGTTATACAAGATACACTTGGGGTCACGGTCGATGTCGATTCGATTTTTGACGTCCAGGTTAAACGCTTGCATGAGTACAAGCGCCAGCTGCTGTTGATTCTGTACGTGATTATGCTGTATAACCGCCTGGTGGAAAACCCCGACCTGGATATGACGCCGAGGACGTTTATCTTCTCCGGCAAGGCCGCGCCCGGCTATATCCTGGTCAAGCAGGTGCTGCGCTTGATTCATAATGTCGCGGAGACGATTGCCGGCCATCCGGTGGCCAGCAAGAAGCTCAAGGTAGTGTTCTTGCCAGACTATCGCGTGTCCCTGGCAGAGATAATCATTCCGGCGGCGGATGTCAGCGAACAGATTTCCCTGGCTGGCAACGAGGCCTCCGGCACAGGCAATATGAAGCTGATGCTCAACGGCGCCCTCACCGTCGGCACCATGGACGGCGCTAACGTCGAAATCTATGAAGAAGTCGGCAAGGACAACATCTTCATTTTCGGCTTGCGAGCCGAGGAAGTGGCGCAGTGGCGGCCGACTTACTCGCCCTGGGACATCTACTTCGCCGACCAGGAAATCCAGAACGTGCTCGATACAATTCGCCAGAATGCCTTTAGCGTGCTGTCGCCAGGGGTGTTCGATCCAATCGTGCGGACGCTTTTGGACGATGGTGACTACTACATGCACTTGGCTGATTTGCGCAGCTATGCCGATACCCAGGACCGGGTGGCAGCCCTGTACCGCGACCAGCGCGAATGGAGCCGGCGCGCTTTGCTCAATGTCGCTAGAGCCGGAAAATTCTCTTCGGACCGGACGATTACAGAGTACGCACGCCTGATCTGGGATATAGAGCCGATGACGCGCGAGGACGAAGAGTAAGCCGAAGCCGCCGTTGTAGTCCAGGCTTTAGCCCGCTATATGTCCATTACCTCCTTGGCCCCAGTCAGCTTTGCCGACTGGGGTCAATGAGTTTTTAGGAATTATCCATGTCCTGCACATTAACTATTATCAGGCGCCCAAAGTGAGCGGATGTTTCTTTCAGTATTCGAGATATAAAATGCGGGTTGAACATTCCTCGATTTGAATTTTCAATTGGTTTATCTTACTGCCAAGTTTTTCACCGCTTAACGCATCGGAAACATCGGCTGGACGGGGGAAGGCCAAGTCGATTTCTTGCGAACCTTGATAACCGTTGTGAAGCACAATGAAATTTTGATTGGCATCGAATATAATATCTTCTGCCTCTGTGTAGAGATGTACGCCAGCCAGGCGGCAAATGTTGCGCAGCACCGAGCGCTCAAGGCGAGGAATGATTGAGTAGATGGACTTCCAAGTGCCGAAGTCCTTGACGGCAAGAGCTGTCTTGCCATCAGCAAAACAAGCCGCGGTTTCTGCTGCTGAGTCGACAATCCGGAATTTGGGGCCGAATTCGTCAGCATGCATTTGCCGGGTGTTTTTATGGGAAAAAGCGGAGGCGGTAAGCCGGTATTGTTCTGTCAGTCCTTCAGTAAGGCGATGTTGCGTTGGAACAGCACACATTTTTTCCTTGCCGGGCAGACACTCGACCTTAAATCCGGTCATAGTTTCGATTTGTCGAAGATCAAGTCCTTTGTCGCCAATGTAACCTGGAGCGTAGAACCATAGGAAAGTGGCGCCATTTTTCTTTAGTTCGTCAATCCTCTGTCGGTCTGTCTCTGACAGATAGAAAGTGTTCATCATAACATAAAGCTTGTATTGCTCAGGGAAATCGTGGTGATGGAGGTCACTGGTCAAATATACGTCAAAGGGAGCGCCCAGACGGAAGAATTCCGGATAGAACATCCATTGGATCAGGTTGTTTGCTAACGTCGGGCCATGAAAAATATCGAGATAGCGGGGCGAATCCGCGCTAAAAATCACGGCGATTTCGGCTGCGGAGCGGTAGCCAACCTGTTGCGCTTTTTGATAAAGCCGGTTCATTTCGCCGATCAATTCCGCCACTTCGCGTTCTCCAGTCCAAGATACCGCGAGTGCGCCTTTTCCCTGTGACATGTCAGAGAACCACGACCCGAAATTGCGGGTGATGTCAGCCCCCAGGTTGCGTAGTGTGATCGCCCTTGATTCGCGGATGCTGTGATTATGCCCGTAATTGCGAGTGCCGCAATGATAATACCGAGTGTCGTCATCCGGCAGATACATTCGCCCGTGCAAACGGAAGCTGGTCCAAGGAAAATACGTCAAACAGGGAGTCCCGGGCAGTCGTGCGGAATAGCTGGGTGCGCCGATATATCCGTCAATGGCGGGGTCACGAAGCAGCTCCGAGAGGTCGAAATTGTTATTGTTGAACATGCCGCCAGGAAGATTATAGCTTTGTATCTGGACGTCCACGAAGCCGTAATGAACGAAATTAATCCTGGTGTAGCCGGTCATTTCCTTGGTTAAGCGGCACATTTCCACCAGCAATGAACTAAGCATGGTTGGGATGAAGTCCATGTAGTCGAATGGCATTTTTCCGGCGGCAGGGTCACGGAATACGCCTCCATCGGCAGCTGGCGCAGTCAGTTCTTTGATGTCAGGCATAACTGTATCGAAAGAAATGTCCGGCTTGCGCCAGGCTTCCCTCAATTTTGTTATGTCGTTTCCGTAGCGTTTACGCAAAAAAGCGCGAAACATATTGATCGCCTGCGGGTTGAAATCGCCAACCGTGATTTTAGAGCGGTCTGTTTGCCAGAGATTGTCTGCGACTCCACCGGTTACGCAATCAGGCATGCCACATATCCATGGATGAAATCCGATGATCCGTTCCCAATAGGGCTGCTGTTGCAAATATTCCACAACAGCTTGAGTGAACGCGAGACATTCACGGCGATATTTTTCGGAAGCGAATGAGACTCCTTCTTTTTTGCCGAAAGCGGTGATCAGCATTTCGTCAGGATTCTCCTGAAGCCATTGCTGGGTCGGATTGAGCAGCCAGAGCACAACGATTAAAGCTTGAGGATTGACGCCCAATAACGTGCGAATATTGCGGTCGAGTTCAGCGAAACGCTCCGACCAATTCGTCGAGCCGGCAGCATCAATCAGCCGTCCATACAGCAAAAATTGATGGATTTTTATATCTGAATAACGCTCGGTCATATAGAGACGTTCCGGATCGGACAGTATCATGTAACGCCAAAAAAGCGGTGTTGTCACTTGATTGTCAAGGATAAAGGCAGCCTGTCCGTTTGGATAGCCGATTTGCGCATTGGTCACACCTTGGGCAGGGACTTCACGCCCAGTGACTTCAATTTCCGCTATTTTGATTTTTTCTGAACCATTGATATTTAAGGCCAGGCCGTTTTTTTGTCCTGCTGCGGAAAGGTGCACTGGTTGGCGTCCGGAGGGGGTCCAAGGTGGCAGAATTAGTTCAGCCATGACAGTTATGGTTTCAGTGCAGTTCTCGGTTTCCGGAGCATCCATGTACATTGAGGTGAACAAATGGCGTTCACCGCGAATGCCTGGAATATCGGAACCGGCTTCCAGCAGAAAATCGTAATTTTGATTCAAGCGGTGTCGGGGAGTGAAACTAAAAATTGATTTTTATCACTTCTCCTGGTTTTGCTTGATGCACTGGTGTTTTTCCGTCCGAATCAGCCTGTTCACAAATACTGCTCGAATAATAGTCGATTTTTCCCCATGGCCCTTCTGGGGGCCGGAGGTAGCAAAATGGTTTAGGCCAGGCACTGTCGTCAAAGCCTTGTTCTGTCCATCCAGCCCCGGCATTTTTTGAACTTTTCCAGTCTTCTCCGGTGCCTATTTTGATTGTTTTGTCGTGGTAGTTCAAGCTCAATTCAGCAATAAATTCGCCCCATCCCCAATGGCCGGGATTACGGCTTAGATCGGCTTCGGCTGCGATGACGTTTTCGCCAATTTTTAATAATTTTGTCACTTGCTGCGGGCGGATTTCAACTGAGCCGCTGTCAACCTCTGTGCCGTTCAGGAAAATTTTGTAGTAATCATTGGAACGTGCCTGTATGACAGCCGAGACTGGGATTCCGTCAAGCTGGAATGTTTTTCGGAAGTAGCGTGGTTGAGCCGCCTTGTGCACTTTGTCGGGTTCCGGATACCATATATACCAGGCATCCCAGTAAGGCTCGCTGAGGCCGGTGCCGGCTTGTTTGGGCCCGTATGCTTCCAATGCGGAAGCCGCTGTTTTTTGGTTTTCGGCGGGAATAAGATGCAAACGCAGTCGAGTTGTGTTCTGCACCGGAAAGATGAATTGGCCGTCCTGATATTCTTCCGGCTGAAATTCTTTGACTGCAACCCAGGAGTCAGTAGCCAGCAAATACGACTCCAGCCGGATTTGCTCGGGGGTTGGAGTTAGGCCACGTAAGAATAATTGATCAATTTTCCGCGGAAAAGGCCAGCGCAGCTCAAGAAATAACGCTTCCCCTGCTTCTTTTGAGCGCCAAAAAGTGGTCGGATTGCCATCAATCAGGTTATCCGTGTAATTTTGCTGATAGTTCTCAAAAGACGATGCGATAATGATGCATTTATTGGCTGCTGTCGCGAGATTTGGTGTTTCCGGCGCCGCTTGTTGAAGCGCCTGTGAATTGCTCGGGGCATGCTGGGAATAGTGTTCAAAAATTTCCTTTGCCGGCAAGGTGCGGTTGTAAAGTTTGATTGCATCATAAAGCGTTGAGGCGCTCCCAAGTCCATTCCATTCAGGCAGGACATTGCCGAAAATGAAGTTATCAAATTTCATGTCAGGCACTTCATTGATTGTGCCGCAGACCTTGCCGTCAATATAAAGCGTATACAATCCTTGACCCCACGAAAAAGCCAGATGGCGCCACTCGTCTTTTCGCCATGAGAGCACCTCATATTCGACCTGTTTCTGTTCTTTGCCGGCAGTATCCTGATAGAGCAGGCAGACCACTGCCTTTTGGTGTGGTTTGTAAAGCAATATACGCTTAGCGTCAGCATTGAGCAGGCAGAAAAAAATAACATTCATCTGTGGTTGGAGTCCATTGCGGACAGACCCACATCGTCACTGTGCCTCGTTTGCCATCGCCCAGCAAGTCCTTGGTCGCGACGGTCAGGCTGCCGCCTTCCGCCGAAAGCCCTTGCCCGATAATTCCTTTGGCTTTTGCAATCTTACCGGCGACTTTGATGTTTAGCGGAAGGTCGCTGTCAAAAGAATATTCCGCCTGCGCCTTGTTTCCATATTCATTTTCCTGCTCACGAATCTTTTGACGTCCGGCACGGTATTTTTCCCGTATTTGCTCCGCGTCAGGGGCTGGGCTGTGAAGGGTTACATCGCCGATGGCAGTTTTTTCTTCCCCGATATAACTCCATGAAGCATAGGGAGTGCCAATAATCAGATTTTCCCATTTCACCGCTTTTATGGCGCTTTTTTCTCCAAGCAACTCGCCGTCAAGATAATATTTATAGGTTCCTTGCTCGAAAGTGACCGCAAGATGGTGCCAGCTGTCAGTTTCCCATAATGCGATATCATGGTAAAAATTTTGACCTTCCGGAAGACGCAAATTGAACGCCAGAGAAGTCTGTTTGCAGAACTTGGAAACAATCAGGTCCACGGGAAGACCGTCGCTTTTTTCTCTTTGCGAAGTCAGGGCCAGAAAGAAAATAAAATTCTCACAATATGGTTTCCATCCTAGCGGCTTCACCCACATTGATACTCCCCAACTATCGGTTTTCAGCTCGTCGTCCAGTTGAAAAACCGCCTTACGCTTACCGTAAAATATACCTGCTGGAGAGTTAATTCCTTCTGTGTATTGGAGTTGTCCCCCTTCGATACGACAGTTCTTTGATGTGAAATGACAGCCCATTTCTTGCGCTCCCAACTGTAAAACAAGTGAAAAAAGAAAGCAGCTGATCATTTTATGCATGATGATTTCATTCCTTGAGGGAGCAATTACAAATTTCAGCGTCCATCCGTGGTAAAAAAAGATTGTGGACGGATATCGTCCACAACCTTATGGACAGTGGCTGCTTATGAATTATGAATTATGAATTACGAAATGCGCCTTAGCATTCAGCATTCAACATTCAGCTTCTCGCCCCTCGCC
>FZPS01000078.1_pt373 | contig 10383 bp, 8 predicted proteins | sample 1817821 | NCBI WGS metagenome assembly FZPS01 (sample SAMEA104158645, study PRJEB21678) | metagenome | place: Germany | collected 2015-04-21 | reverse complement strand
TGTTATTGCTGTCCATTTCGGGCAGCCTGGCGACATAATCCAGAACCGACTCCTCCCAGGTTCTCCTCACATAGCCGCCGTCAAAGCTGATCTGCCAGGGCTCATTTTCGGAATACTTAATCTGCTGGCGGGTTGTGGTGGAAACGGTAACCTCAGCCGAACCGCCCCACTGATAGGGGGTGCCCTCGCCCATCATGCGGGCTTCCAGGATGTACCGTACCTTTTGTGTCTGGGTAGAACTCCAGTACTGATCATAGGCGTAAAGCTTCCCCGATACCGTTACGGTAATGGTGTTATCCCTGTTGCCGTTTACCGCGTATGTTTTCCTGCCCGCATATTCTCCGGCATAGAAATTAAGGGCCGGCTTTGGATCGGTTATAAGCGACCTTGAAAAATTATAATCCACCAGGTTATACCTCTCGCCCCCAATAGTGATAACCTCTGTGGGCAGCCGGGTAAGGCGCGTGGATTCTGTGATCTGGCCGTTAGCCTTGGTTTCTGATGTGGTTTCGCAAATGATTACCCTTCTCAGGGTTGCCCCCTCTTCGGGGTTTTCCAGCCTGTAGGTGTATGTGGCTGTCTCAATGTTATTCCTTACCCGCTTGTCAATGGTCAGAGTGCCTGTAAGATAGATGGGTTTTCCTGTAAGGAAGCACATTTCAGTATAGTAGTATTCATTATCTTCGCTCACATTTACGGCCGATATGCCGCCTTCATAACCAAGTGTCCCTTCAACAGCCAGAGCTTCCATGGGCATCAGGAGAATAACCGCTGCCACCGCTATAAAACCTATCCATTTCATCAGTCCTGTTTTCATTCCGCTTCCCTCCATTGATTACTCCACGATGATTATGATGCCGTCATGGCTTGCGCTGTTGCATACCATGCGAAGATTATCGCCCGGACGAACAGACGATATATCGGTTATACGACCGTTTTTGATCACGATGGCTCCTGCCGGTACATTGACCTCCCTGTTGGGCCCGGATTCCCATATATAGGTTTCATGGTCGTATTCCATGACCTCTCCGAGCCTGAACCCGGTTTGGGTAAGGTTCATCACCCTGCCCCTTACGGGAACATCGGCGTAGGGCGCGGTGCTTACCAGCAGGGTCTTTCCGCCCTCTTCAACAATATAGACTGTTTGGTTGATAAAGCTGTCGTCGAAGTTCAACATGTTTCCTGTTCCGTCATTCGTTAATAACCTGGTTACAGAAGGATCTATGCCAAAGGTCTTTGGAGTATTGCTGAAGGACCAGCTGTAGCCTAAAAGCTCAGCAAAGGACTCGACAGTAAAGGATTTCAGGGAATCCACAAGATTTATCCTGCCCCTGTAAATGGTCAGGCTTTCTTTTCCGGCGCGTGTGTTGCTCACAACCACCTGGCCGACGAAAACACCGGAGCCGACAGGCCTTTCGGCAGACAACTGCACAGGGTCCATTGGATCCAGCGAGCTAATATCAACAAGTCTGCCGTCCTTGACCGCTATGGTGCCCGAATCGAATCCCACCACATGGGAAGAGTTCTTAAACTCCAGCATCCTGAGGGTATTGGAAAGGGTAAGTATGTTATCTGTGAAAACAATTTCATATTGAGGCTGGAACCTTATAGCAGCCATCACGATGCTGTCGGAGCCGTCGGCCTCCTGCTGCACGGCAATATAGGCCTTGCCGGAAATGCGGCCGGTTGGCCTGTCCCTGTATTCACGGCTGTAAGTAAAGGTTCTGATACCCATTACCGGGGAGTATTCCCATCTGCCGTTTACAAACTCCTCTATTCCCGACAAAACCAGTGTATTATTAAAATCATCATAGAACTCGACATTACCACGGAAGATTGCCGAAATGGTTTTGGGCTCCTTCACCAGGTCAATCCCGGCTACATGCATGCTGGCGCCATTGGTCTGCACCAGCATCCTGATCTGGTCGCCTTCTTTAATATCGCTGCGCGGTACCGGCCGGTTGTTGCGGTAAACCGGCACATCGGCGGGAACAGGGATGCTCCGGTAGGTACCGTCGTCCAGCCTCAGCACCAGGTTGGCCGGGCTCGTCAGGTATACCTTGCCGTACAAAGGCTTGTAATAGCTTCTGACGCTCAGCCTGGCAACATATCGGTCCTCATCCAGCATGATAAAGGCAAAATCACCGGGCTGTACCGCTTCAAGCGTTGACGGCAGCCCGTCCCTCGTTATGGCAATACTGTAGGCAAAACTGAAAGTTCTGTTCCTTGACAGGCTGTCCTGGGTATCGGGTGATATGCCAGAACCGTCGGTATTGTAAAGCGTGATATATCCCAGCGACGGGTTGATATCCCTTACCACTCCGTAGACATAACCAGCCTCTTCGGTTTCACCTGACGCAAATGAATCAGTGGCAGCATGGCAGGTTAAGATCAGGCAGAACAGTATAATGAAGACGGCTGATGCTTTTGTGAAACGCAATTTGGATGCCTCCATTCCGATACTTCACTCTTTTAAAATATCGGCATATAAAGGCACTATATAAAGCCGCGGGGATTACCTTTCTGTTACATTATCAGACGGGTTTTCAGCAACGGTCTTCCTGAGGTCCCTGAACCGGACCACTGTAATGATCATCCCTATAAAGATCAGGAGGCATCCCATACCTGTATTGAGGGTGAAGCTTTCTGTAACTCCCCCGGGGCCAGGTATTGTCATCGCGAAAACCGCTCCGAATACGGGTTCGAATGTGAGAATAAGTGCTGTACGAGTAGGAGTGGTATATTGCTGGGCGATGGTCTGAACCCCGAAGGCGAATGCGGTACCCATCGCGCCGGTATACAAAGCGGTCAGGATAACCCTGGCATTAATGACAACAGGCACAGGTTCAACCGAAAACCCATAACCCGCGCAGAGGATTCCATACATTACGGCGGCTGAGATTATCTGTACAACAGCCAGCTGCCTGGCATCGGATTCCTGCGTGAACTTGTCGATAAAGATGATCTGGAACGCGAAGCATACGGCACACAATAGGGTCAGCGTATCACCGATGTTCCAGATCCCGGAGAAACCCCCGCTCAGGAAAAACAGCCCGGCCGCGGCAAGCATAACCCCAATCACGGCCCTGAAAGGAGGTTTCTTTTTAAGGTATAGCGCGGAAATAACAGGAACCATCACCACATTCAGCCCGGTGATAAAGGCGGAATTGGATGCGCTGGTGAAGTTCAGGCCTATAAACTGAAGGGACATTCCCGCGAAAAGGGTAAAACCGATTATAGTTCCCTGGATAAGGGTTTTGCGGTTTATTTTTCCCATTTGCCTGATAAAAATCATAGCCAGGAGGATCCCGGCTATGGAAAATCTGAGAAACAGGTACGCATAATAAGGTATGTTCCCAGTGATATTCTTCATCAGTATGAATGATGACCCCCAGACTACAGTAATACTGAGTATGGCAAGGTCGGCCTTGATCTGTCGTGTCATATTAAGCCTACATCCTTATGCGTTCAATTGCCGGGTGCTGTATACAAGTCAGTAATCCGCGCTGTTCCCTTGATGTCATCCCGAACCTACAATAGATGCCATCAGTTTGCTGAACCAACCCATAACAATGGAATCCGAGAAGGGTTCCGGCAATTTTATAATATTCAATGATCCTATAAAGGGAATTACTACGGCAAAAACCAGGTAGGTCACAATCATTCCGGCGGCCAGCCCCAACGCCATGCCGCCGGTCCTGTTGGCTGTGTTCATGATGCCGCTGTAATTCAGGACCGATGTAAGAACCTTTCCGATCAATACAACCAGCAGTTTAACAACAATAAAAATGGCAACAATGGCCAAAACCTTTACGATGGTGAAGGCAAGCATATCATTTATAGAAACAATGTTGTCCTGGTATGCCGTCCCGGTATCGGCCGCTGAATTGGTAATAGCCACGAGCTGCTTGAGGAAGGGGCTTTCGGATATGGCTTCATTGATCTGCGGATTGCTCTCAATAAACTCCAGGGAGGATTGCGCTTCCCCAAAGCTTATGGCGGGCAGCTGGGAAATAGCCGGAAGCGCTTTCTCTATCCTTTTTCCGATCGCTTCCCCGATACCTGTCTTCTCCATGGCAAGGAACGCCAGCCTGGAAGAAAACACATAGGCGCAGATAATTCCAAGCAAATAGCCTGCCAGGCTGAAAATCGTGTTTACAAGACCGCGGATATAGCCCTTCAATCCGAATAGGGCGATTATAGTAACGATGGCGTAATCAACCCAATTGAAATCAAATCCAAACAACAGGTCAGCGACAATGAAAAGACCTACTGCCAAAAAGAGAATGACAGCAGGAAGCTTACTTGCTGACTGAGCTGCCGGTCTTGGTCTTCTATAGCCATATCCCAATGACAACACCCCCTGGTTTTAAACAGCCTGGTAAAAGCTATAGGCGGGCAATAATTACTTAAGGAAAGTAGTAATGTTAATGCTAACCAGCAGCAATATCGACATAATCAAAACGCCTATAAGCACAGATTTCCTTTTAAAAACCATCCTTAAACCCTCCTGTTGCCAAGGCATCTGAGATTCTCGACCCATTATATCATTTTGCATTTATTCTGTAAAATAAATTTAAGATTTGTGAAATATAAAGTCTGTTAGAATAGTGCTATTGGCTATCGGCTTATGGAGGTTAATTGACAGATGCCTTTTGACGGTATATTGACTCATTTTATGGCGGAAGAACTGAATAACAGGCTGTCTGGCGGAAGGATCGGCAAGATCCAGCAGATTAAGCGGGACACCATTATCCTCCATATCCGGGCCAGCGGGGAGAACTACAGGCTGCTTATATCCAGTAATGCTTCCTCACCCCGTATACATCTGACCTGGAAGCAGTATGAGAGCCCGAATAATCCCCCTGTTTTCTGTATGGTCTTAAGGAAGCACCTGTCAGGGGCAAGAATCCTGGGATTTAAGACCGCTGGCTTTGAGCGTGTGATCATTATGGAAGCCGAGGCCATGGATGAGCTGGGGGACAGGTCCATAAAAAGGCTGGCAGTCGAGATCATGGGAAAGCACAGCAATATCATACTGCTGAACAAAGACAACCGGATTATCGATGCCATAAGGCATGTGGACAGCCAGTTAAACCGGGTCAGGGAGCTTCTTCCCGCAAGGACTTATGTGGCTCCCCCTGCCCAGAATAAGCTTGATCCCTCCAGTGAAAACACATACCAGGCCATCCTGGACGGCTTTGGGGAATCGAACCGCAGGATTGAAAAATACTTGCTGGACAAGCTCCAGGGTTTCAGTCCGGTACTTTGCAGGGAATTATGCAGCCGCGCGCTGATAGATGAAAGAAAACCCGCCTCGGACCTCAACCCCGATGAGGCCGCCCGCCTTATCGACGCACTGCGCGGCATGATGCGCGCCCTGCTTGACCATGGCCCGACACCCGTTGTAATTAAGGACCACTCATCGGATAAGGCAATCGATTTTCATGTCACCGACCTGGTACAATACCCCGCGAAAAAGCGCTATGAAACCATCAGCCAGGCCATCGACGACTATTATCATTCGCGCCTGGAAAAGGAGGCTCATTCGCAGAGGGCCCATGAACTAATGAAGACCGTCGGAAAACTTGTTGAAAAGTGTGAGAAGCGTTTGGCGGCCAATATCCAGGCATACGAGGATAATAAGGATTATGAGCGGTTACGTCTTTATGGTGAGCTCATTACCTCATCCATATATAACCTGAAAAAAGGCATGAGCAGTGCCCGCATACCGAATTATCACTCTGAAGACCAAGAGTTTGCGGAAATCCCCCTGGATCCAAAAAAAAGCCCCCAGGAAAACGCCCAATACTATTTCAAGTGTTACGGGAAAGCCCGTACAGCGTTTAACTATGCCGTGAGCCAGATTGAAAACCTGAAAATAGAGCTGTCATGGCTGGAGAGCGTCATGCTTGCCATCGAAAGGGCTGAAAACAGCAGCCAGCTTCATGATATTCGCCTTGAGCTTTATGAGCAGGGATACCTGAAATCCTATCCAAGGAAAGGCCGCAGGAGCACCCTGCCTGAGTCATCCCCCATCAGGATAGTTTCTTCCGATGGATTTAAGATCTTCATAGGCCGGAACAACAAGCAGAATGACAGGTTAACCTTGAAAAGCGCCAAGCATGAGGATATCTGGCTCCATGTAAAAAACTACCCCGGCTCTCATGTAATCATAAAAACCGATGGGCGCCAGGTTCCAAACAGCACCCTGGAGGAAGCGGCCGGGTACGCGGCCTGGTTCAGCAAAGCCCGCCCGGCTCCCAAGGTTGAGGTAGACTATACCCATATCCGCAATGTAAAAAAACCATCCGGAGCAAAGCCCGGAATGGTCATTTACGAGAATTACAGCACCATTATGGTAACGCCGAAGGCTCCTGAAACAAGCGGCGGCTGAATACGCCAGCCCCCCGCTAAATCATTCCGCCCCTGTCTTTTATCCGAAAAGCCTTTCGCAAACCTTTTCAAGATGGTAATAGACTTTCTCCCGGTCAATGGTCTTGAATTCCCCATCCTGGTACAGGATGCGGCCATCCACCATTGTCATGGACACATCAGAACCCTGGGCTGAATACACGAGGGTTGAGTAGAGGTTATGCAGCGGTTTCAAATGTGGTTTTCCCAGGTCCACCAGGATCATATCGGCCTTATTGCCTTCCCTGATTGATCCCACATAAGGCATACCAAGCGCCTTTGCCCCGTTGGCCGTGGCCATCCTGAGCGCATCGGCGGCTGTGATTGTCTTTGGATCCCGTCTGCTGCCCTTATGAAGTATGGAAGCCAGATACATATCCTCCCACATGTTCAGGTTGTTGTTGCTGGATGCGCCGTCTGTCCCGATGCAAACGTTCAAACCCGCTGAAAGCGCCTCAGGAATCGGCGCGATTCCGCTGGCAAGCTTCAGATTGCTGGCGGGGCAATGGATGACCGAAACGTCTTTTTCCTTCAACCGTACCATATCTTCCCCGGTTATGCAGACACAGTGAGCTGCTATGGTATCAAGATCAAAAAGGCCGAGGTCATACAGATGGGCCGCAGGGGTTTTCCCATGGGTTTTAAGGCATTCCTCATGCTCCCGCACTGTTTCATCAAGGTGGACATGGATGGGCACCCCCAGCCTTTCGGCCATTTCAGCGATGGCCCGGATATAGGCCGGGGAACAGGTGTAGATGGCGTGGGGCGCCATGGCCGCGGTAATCCTGCCCTCAGCCGCACCGTTCCACTTCTTTATGAAATCCACACTGTCCTTCATTGCCGGGTCCTGGGAGAAATCAGGTCCGGGATCATTGGAGGTCTGCCCCCTGGATAGCTGTGCCCTTATGCCGGAGCGCTCAACAGCCGAGGCAATACTGTCCATCCCGTCATACATGTCGGCAAAGCAGGTTGTGCCGGTTGATACCATCTCCATAATCCCAAGCAGGGTGCCCCAGTATATGTCATCCCCGTTCATCCTGTCCTCCACAGGGAAAATATGCTCAAAGAGCCATGTCTGGAGATCCATATCATCGGCGTAGTTTCGTAGCAGTGTCATGGGAACATGGCAGTGGCCGTTGATAAGGCCGGGCATCAAAAGCTTTCCGCTTCCGTCGATTATATTGGCATTATCCGCGGCTTTGCCAGCGCCCGGACCGATCCTTGCAATGATCCCGCCTTCTACAACGACATCGCTGTGTTCCAGTATTTCATTGCGGTCATTCATTGTTAGTATCGTTGCGTTCCGGATAATATGGTTCATAACTATGCCTCCAGGAGTTTATCAGATCCAATCCCTGTCAATCGTCCTGTGTCGGAGCGGGTGTTGGGGTTGGGGTTGGTTCGGATGATGGTTCCGGCCCAGGTGTGGGCTTTGTTGCGGTTTCCTGGGAAACAGCGGTTATGGTAACCGTGATGCTGGGCCTTTCCCTGAGGGAGATTCCCGCGGGCAGGCTGACTGTAATCGGCACCTGATGATCGCCTTCTCCCAGGTCCTTTACGCTGATACTGCATTTGATGTCATTGGCCTTAAGCTCCTGCAGCAGCTCAGGGCGCGCCTCCACAGGGATATTGACGGCGCTCTGGGCGATTGAATACTGGAAGGCGCCCGAGTCATCGCTGTCATAGATGGAAATCATGTTTGTGGGAAAGCTTATTGTACGGGCAGCCAACGGCTCAATGCTTACCAGCGCCGTGACAGGAAGGTTTTTGTCTGCCAGGGTTGCTCCCTGGGGCACTTTCAGATTCAGCTCGGTCCTAAAGCTTTCAGATTTGCCTTCGATGTCGATGGCCTCAGCCTCTATTTTGGAAAGTGAATCCAGAAGATCCTTTGTGCCTATGACCATTACACTGGAGGTGTCCGGTATAATTCCCTTAAGATAATATCCTGTTTTGGGCTTGCCGCTGACTGAGGAAATAAGCGGAAGTTTGCGGGCCAGGTCAAAATTTACAATAGCGGGATATTTACCCGTGAACTGGGTCATGGGCTTCCCTTCAATGTCATAGACCGAAACCCTCACTACCAGTTCTTTTGTGACGCTTATATCATTCAGGCTGACCAACGCCACCACCTTATCCACCCTGGCGAGGATGCTTTCTTTTTCCTCAATAAGGATGATCCCGGGATCCACTCTCTGGTTGAGTATCTGGTAACCTTCCGGCAGGCTTCCGGTGAATTCTATATTCACCGAAAACTGCTTGCCGACTATTTTTTCAAAATGGAGCCTGACAGATGACGGAATGGTGCCGACGATAATAACTTCCTTATCTCCGGTATATTCGGGAATTCCTATATCAACGTGCTTTATTCCTGAGCCGTCCACTTCCGTGAGGTCAAGAAAAACATTGAAATCGGCGCTCGAAACACTTTCCAGTCTCTTCCTCCGTCCCCTGATCCGGACATCAACAGCAGCCGGGATGCTTGATCCGACTATCTGAAGGTTCTTGGCCTCCAAAACTTCCACATTGCTGGACAGAGGAACAGTAATTACCCTTTCTGTGAACGGATTATCCTGATCCAGCACAACAAACCAGATCAGGAGTGCTATGAACACAGAGAGGATTTTTACAACACCGTCCTTCTCGAATAGTCTATCTATCAGCTTGTTCACTGTTTTTCACCTTCCTGAAAGTAAAGCGCCTTTTATCGTTCCGGTTTTCAAGAAGGAATCTGGATAAGGCCTTTCTCAGCATATCGGGAGTCAGATTCCTCGTGAGGCCTCCGTTATGTGCATAGGATATTTTGCCCGATTCTTCGGAAACAACAATAGCAATGGCATCAGAAACCTCGGTAATGCCCAGCGCGGCTCGATGCCGTGTGCCAAGGTCCTTTGACAGCCCCGCATTCTGGGTAAGGGGCAGATAACAGGCGGCCGCGGTGATGATATTGTCCCTGATGATGACGGCTCCGTCATGGAGAGGTGTTTTAGGAGTGAATATGTTTAACAGGAGTTCCTCGGACAAAGCCGCGTCCATCCTGGTGCCCGTGCTGACAATATCCCCGATTTTTGTATCCCTCTCTATGACTATCAGGGCCCCGATATAGTCTTCAGCGCAGCTCGCGCAGGCCTTGACTATGGCCTCGATGGAAGCGATGGTTTTGAGCCGCTCTTCATCATCCCTTTTAAGCAGGATATCCTGGAATCCGCTGCTTCCCAGCTTTTCCAGGGCCCGTCTGAGTTCGGGCTGAAAAAGCACGATCATACCGAATCCGAACAGTTGGATTGCGCTTTGCATCAGGAAGGCAACAGTTCTGAGCCCTATGATTTCAGAAACCCTTGACAGGATAAGTATGAAGAGAATTCCTTTTACAAGCTGCATAGCACGGGTTTCCCGAACCAGTTGGATAACCTTGTAGACAATATAGGACACCAGAGAAACCTCGACAAGCACTCGGATGAAATCAAGCGGACCGCTTAAGTCAAGAAAATTCATTATATATGAGATTATATCCCTAAAAAGGCCTTGTCCCGACACTCCAATGCTCCTCCGTCAAAGCGTCCTTATTGATGTATGGGCAGGTGCCAATATACCGATGTCACATAAAAAAATACCACCTGGTTCACATTCCCCGATATAATTCCAGAAAGAAAAACAAGAAGCAACTCAATAAGATTATACCCTCTCTATGCCTGCTTTTGTATATTTTACAGTCTATTGTAACAAAAATGCAATATGCAAAAGTGTCATAAAAAAAGCAGGTTCATGCGCGGTATTCGGAACCCTTGTCAACCTGAAAGCATGGGGTGAGGAGTTTATACTTCCATAACCGAGCTTCCAGGTGATGCTAACAGTTACCTCTCGCCTGCAACTTCCGGCATTGTCATCGCAAACACAGCGAAACGGGGCGCGGCAGCCTCCTTCATCCGAACTTTCCGGAAATATATCTTGCGGTCCTCTCATCCTTAGGCC
>FZPS01000133.1_pt52 | contig 10387 bp, 10 predicted proteins | sample 1817821 | NCBI WGS metagenome assembly FZPS01 (sample SAMEA104158645, study PRJEB21678) | metagenome | place: Germany | collected 2015-04-21 | reverse complement strand
CTATGATCACACCTTTCATCCTCCTTCAAATGTATATTTACATTTTAAAGGATTTTATATGTTAGGTGGTAAACTTTTTCACTGTCATTTGGCATCAAAGTGGTACACTTTTAGAGTATCATTTACAAATCCATGTATTGATAAAAAATTGAACCATGTAGGAACTATAACTCTTGAAACAGACAGATTAATCCTGAGACGGCTTACAATAGATGATGCCGAAAATGTATATAATAATTGGACAAGTGACAGCGAAGTAAGTAAATACATGAGATGGCAGCCTCATAGATGTATTGAAGAAACTGTGTTAACAATAAATGATTGGATTAATCGATACAAAGATAATAGTTTTTATCAATGGGCAATTACATTTACGGATAATGATGGACCTATAGGTGCCATTGGTTTGTTTGTTGTTAATGAAAATGATATGACAGGTGATATTGCTTACATCATAAGCAGGAAAAACTGGGGGATGGGCATAGCAACTGAGGCTTTGAAGGCAGTACTTAAATTTGCCTTTGAAGTTGTTGGGTTTAACAGGATTGAATCCTATCATTCCGTTAATAATCCTGCATCAGGAAAAGTAATGCAAAAAGCCGGTATGAAAATGGAAGGTTCGGCTAAACAAAAATATAGAAGCAATGTAGGTTTTGAAGATAGTTATATGTATTCAATACTGAGGGAAGAATTTAAAGAGTAATTTAATAAATTCAGGTAATAAATGCTTACAAGTGGTACCGGGATATATATTCATTTACACGGAATTTGAAACACTTCCTTCAACAAATTTGAAGTTCTCGGACTGGCTGTCTATGTTTGAGAACCAAACCATGGTAACTGCACAACTTACGCGTTCAATGTCAAAGAAAGGTTGTTCACCGGATAACTCTGCCTGTGAGGGTTTTTTTGGAAGGCTTAAAAATGAGATGTTTTATTGTTATTCATGGGCTGGTGTTACAATAAATCAGTTTATAGAAGAACTAGATAAATACATAAGGTGGTATGCTGAAAAACGGATTAAGCTATCACTTGGAGGAATGAGTCCGTTAGATTACAGAAGAAGTTTGGGGTTGGTCGTTTTGGGTCCAATAAAACGTCCGCATCCCCGGTGGTAAACTTTTTGGTTGACATTTACATTGTACAGACTAAATAAAAGTCGAGAAGAAAATATAAAGCCATACTATATTTATAATGATAATCAGTTAAAGGATTTAATTTTAAAGATGTTAAAAAATAAGGAAGAACTAAAGTTGGTAGCCGGATTTGGTGAAAAGAAATCGAATAAATATGGTGATGATATTTTGAAAATAATGGACAAATTTCATTAATTTTAAGGTTAAAGATAAAACAGATAAGAAGGAATTATAAGAAATATAACAAGGAATTTTTCAAAGTTATGAAAGGAAGGGATTATGAGGCGGGTAAGTATAACGGTGCTTTGTATTTTATGTTGCATTATAACTTTTTCGGTAGGTTGTGAAATGACAGGTCAGCACGGGTTTGAATATTCAATTACCGAAGCATATCAATATCCGGTCGTGCCTGGAATGGAAGAATGGAAGACATTGGATTCGCTGCAAAAAAAGGCTGAGGTATGCCAAATTCCAGAGGATATCTTAGGCAGCATGACCACCGAAGCATTAATTGAGACGGTAGTGAATTATCCATTGTTTATCAATGTGTTTGCTTATGATAATAAAAAGACGGGTCTTGAACACGTAATAGGATATTTTAACGGTCTACAAGAGCTATATTAGCGAGATGACGCCATTGAAAAAATGGAAATTTATATTGGCGAAAAGTTTAAAGATTTAGAGGATAGGCAGCCTGAGAAGTTTAAAAAGATGTTTGCAGAGTTTGTCTTAAACGATCTAAAGGTGACAGTGAATTAATAATTTAATTGATTTAAGAATGCAAGAGCTTACCAAGAAGAAATATATGTCGGATATGTCACTTGATAAAAAAGTCATATGGGATAAAACCATAGCTACAATTAGAAACTTCCAGTCTGAATTTGCATTATGTGCCAAAGAATTATTGACTGAAAGACAATTCAGTATATGGTTGAGATATATGAACGAAGGCAGTTATATTATACATTATATGTATCATCAATTTATTGATATCATAAATTTTGAATATATCAATATGTCAAGGGAGCAAAGACAAAAGAATTTCAATAAGATATCTAAAAGAATTGCAAGGTATGATGAGGAAGCTGAATATTACACAATGAAAAAGGCAATAGATGAAGCAGCAAAAAAATATAATTGCCACAATAGCGAAATAATTCTTACGAATTATGAATATCCTGAGGATATTGAATGGTAGATTACTGTATGAATTTTCTGAAGATGAGATGATTGCTGCGGAGCAAATACTGTTAAACAATTACAGCTTCACTAAAATCTTAAGAAATTAATATATGTGGTGCCGGACCAATTGTACCCGGCACCATATATATGATATAATAATTTAATATGAAAAAGTTTTATTCATATTTATTACAGGAGATTAATCATTGAAGACACGGGAGGTTGTATGAGCAAAGTTATTATTCAAGAATGTAAAGACTATGTGTTGCAAGATATAATGGAAAAAATAAACGATGGTATAGATAAATTAGGTGGTTGGGACTTATTTGTAAAGCCGGGCGACACAGTGCTGCTTAAGGCAAATCTTATCGGGCCAAAAACTTCTGATACCGCGGCAGTTACCCATTCTGAATTTGTCAGGGCAATAACCAAAATTCTGAAGGGAAGGGGCTGCACCGTATGGATCGGGGACAGTTCAGGCGGCGCCATTGCCGGTATTGCACCAACAGCTCAGAGTTTTAAAGTTTCAGGATACGAGAAGGTTGCAAATGAGGAAGGCGCCCTAATAAAAAACTTCGACAAGGAAGGAGTTGTCGAAGTAGAGCCAAAGGGTAAGTTCAAGGAAAAGATGTTTTTAGCTAAGCCCTTGTTTGAAGCAGATGTAGTTATTAATCTGCCAAAGCTAAAGACCCATTCGGCCAATGTATATACGGGAGCGGTGAAAAATCTTTTTGGCTGTATACCCGGACTTAGGAAGGCAACCTATCATAAGATGGCACCTGATAAAGAGGATTTCGGTGACATCATAGCGGATATCCACCAAGCAACCAAATTTTCCCTCCATATCATGGATAGCATAACTTCAATGGAAGGTGAAGGGCCTACGGCAGGTTCTGTTTACAAGTCAAATAAAATACTCATCAGCACAGATCCTTTGGCTTTGGATGCTGTAGCTTTAAATATGCTGGGGTTGACTGTTGATGATGTACCTATTATTATTGCAGCCAAAAAAAGAAATTTGGGTCAATGGAATTTAGAAGATATTATTATAGAGGGAGACTATGACAGCATTCCAAAGCTAAACAATTTCAAGCTGCCTAAGGTTTTGAAGAGTTCAAAACAGAAGAGCAATAAGGCAGTAGTAAAGGTAATTGATTTTTTCAAAACCGTACCTGAAATTGACACAAATAAGTGCAAGAAGTGCAACATGTGTGTTGAGAGCTGTCCAATGCAGGCAATAGACAGGGCAACGAAAAAAATAGATTATTCAAAATGTATTGAATGTATGTGCTGCCATGAATTGTGCCTGCATAAAGCAGTCAGGTTGAAAAAGAACAATATCATAGCTGATGTGATTGCAAGGCTTAGCCTGCGATAGGGTCATCAGTACCGGTTGGTTAGATAGAGAATAAAAGAAGCATGGTTCCTGATAGGAACCATGCTTCAATAATATTCGATTAGTTATCTAATGCATATATAGCTGCTTCTTTACCGGCTATTGTTCCTGATGCTATGGCAAGGCCATAGAATGTTCCGGGAACATCGTAGTAAGGAGTGCTGTACAAGCTACCTGCATCTGAACCGGTTACATACAAACCGGGTATTGGTTTATTGTCACTCTTTAAAGCTCTTAAGTTCTCATCAACCCTTACTCCGCCGATTGTGCTCCATGCGCTGAATTCATTTTGAACTATATAGAAAGGAGCTTCGGTTATAGGTGATAAATACATGGGCTCTTTTCCGAACTGTGCATCGAATCCTGCGGCAACAAGTTCATTATATTTGTCAACAGTTTCTTTTAAGTTTTCCATTCCGAAGAATTCTGCAAGTTCTTCAATGGTATCTGCTTTATATACCCATCCTTCTTTGATGCCTTCTTCTAAATCAGCATCAAGGTTAGTTAATATTCTGCCTTTGAAGTATTCTCCTATAACCCAATCATCCGGGGCGCCTTTGGCTCTCGTATATTCATATAAACCTATATCTCTCATGGCATTTACATATGCCTGGTCTACAACTGCGTAAAACGGGCTGTGGCGCATAATAGGCTCACTGCCATAGGACATCGGATAATCTACCAGCTTTCCTTCGTCCATGAAACGGTTACCCTGAGCATCAACGTTCAATGCACCGTAGAAACCAAACTTAAAGGCTGTATTTTGGTCATATTTATCTTGTTTTGCACTTCTTATCGCCTTGGTATTTGTACCGCCGTATTCATTTCCGCAAAGGCCAAAGGTTTTATCAATCATAGCTCCTACTTCTTGTGCCATTCTGATACCATCGCCTGTGCTCAATGAGCCTCCGGCAGGGTTGAATTTTGCGCCTGAGAAATGTTCGGCAATCATTTGTCTGTTTCCTATAAAACCGCCTGTTGACAGAATAACTGCATCTGCATAAATGGTAACTTTTGTTCCGTCTCTTTTCTCAGCTTCAATACCAACAACCTTATCGCCTTCAGTTATAAGTTTTTTACCTACCGTATTGAACAGTACGTCCACACCATCTTCTTCTAAAGTCTTTTCCCAAATATTAATTCTTTCAGAGTAGGGGGTTAATATCAGGTGGAATCCGCCGTATTCACCTTTGAAAGGAGTTTCAAACCTGAAGTTTGCTTCCTGAAATTCATAACCCATTTCCATCAATTGAGTTACTGCTTCAGAGGAAGTTTCCAGACTTCTCCTTACTAACGGGGCATTTACGGACCATTTTGAATAATCCATCATGTGGAAAAATGCTTTATCAACGGTAAGTTTGGAATTTTGGGCCCTTAATACAGGAGTGTCAATGGCAAAAGGTCCTGATACTCTTAAACCGTTTGTTACTGCAATTGAAGCACCTTTTTCAACGGCCATTACTTTTGCTCCTTGGGCTGCAGCGTTGTGTGCTGCCATGAAACCGGAAGCACCCATACCTACAATTACAACATCAACTGTATATTCTTCGTCAGGTCCGGCTTCTTTTGTAACTTTATTTGCTCTTAAGGCACTTACATCTCCACCGGCTTTTTCTACTGCCTTGGAAACGGCATTCATGACAGCCATGCTTGACATTGTTGCACCGCTTACTACGTCAACACCCAAGCTTTGGTTATCAATGATATCCTTTATTACTTGTTTTTCTACCATTGCTACCAATTCCGGAGTTTCATTATGCTCTGTTATTTTAATGTCTGTTATTTTTGTATCAGAAAAAGTTGTTTCTACATTAACATAAGACAGATAACCATAAACTTTTTCTGAGTAGGTGCCTGCTTTATAGGATTGTGTTACCGGTTCCTGTTCTACAACATCGGGTTCTTCCGGTTGTTCAGGTTGTTGAGCTGCAGGCGGCTCTTGGCTTGCCGGCGGAGTGCTGCAACCGCTAACCATTGAAACAATCATCAATAAAGCAAGCAATAGGCTTAAGTACTTTTTGATTCTTTTCATTTTTTCCTCCTATACCCTTGGTTATATTTTTAACTTAATCCTGAGTATAAACTATGAACATAGTTTAGAGTCAAGGGGAAAAATAAAAAATTATCAACCTTCGATAGGGACATATAAGATTTCTATATCATTTCCATATTCATCAAGGTTAAGAAATGTGGGAAAGAGTATGACATCTCCTCTTATGCGAAGATTATACTTGTCCAAATATTCGAAAAGATCATAATAGGATTCTATTGTCTGGCTTTTGCTTCTGCACACCTTGCGTTGATAGTAGACGCATTTTCCTAATTCTATCCTTTTTATTTTTCTTTTATCACACTTTTTCAGCAAATGTTCTTCGGATACAGGCAGGGCAAAGCAATAGCTGGGGTTAGTAGATTTGCTGCCTCCCATCAGCTCATCTTTTTTGATTATTCTTGCACAGGAGGCTATGGGCATCACATCGGCAAAACATTTAAGTTCTGTTCTATTTTCATTTGATATGTCAAAATCTATTCCGTTTGAAGCTAAAACATAAAGGTAATCTTCCATAAACTCAATTCTGAAGTTATTATCAGGTTTCGAATTTAATAAAGAAAGTGCTTTGTTTATTTTTTTCATTCGGCTGTTCATAATATTAATTTCTATTTGCAGTTCTTCTTTTTTCTTTTCTAAAGAATTAATAAACATGCTGCCGGATTGTTTTTTATCTATGATTTGAACAGCTTTTTTAATTGTAAATCCATATTCTAAAAGACTTCGAAAGGCATTTACTCTAAAGGCATCCCACCTGGTGAAATACCTGTAACCATTTTCTTCTTTGTGGACCTTAAGCAAGCCATATTTTTCGTAAAACCGGACCTTTGACTGAGTTAATCCGGTCATGTTGGCAAACTGACTTATTTTATACATCAATTACCTCCTATTAATTTTAGCTAAGGAATTTTTTAGTTATTATAACATATACATCAAAAAATTCAATTAATGTTGTCAAATGAGATAAGATTTGATAAGTGTGATTTGTTTTTCAACAATTAATGTGTTAGAATTTAACTGATTGTGACCGGCATCGTAACATATAGGAAAAGATAAATATATTAATATTACTATATGAATTGTAATAAATCAAAAATCATTATATAATATAAATGACTGCAAGAGATTGGAATATTATTAATAATAACATACGACAGGAGGATTTTATGAAATATTTAGCTAAAGATGACAGTAAATGTATCCAATGCGGAGCTTGTGAAAGCATATGCTCTAAAACATATTTTAAAGAGGATAATCCGGAAAAGTCCTGCATACAAATCAATAAGGAAGGCAGCCCTGAAATAAATGTTTGTAATCAGTGCGGAGAATGCATCGATATTTGTCCTGTTATGGCGATAAAGAGGGACAAGTCTGGTGTGGTAAGAATTGATAAGAAGATTTGCGTCGGTTGTTTTATGTGTGTGGGATTTTGCCCTCAGCTGTCCATGAGGCAGCATGATGATTATATTGAACCTTTTAAATGTATCGCATGCGGACTATGTGCCAAGGAATGCCCCACAGGAGCAATTTATATAGCAGAAAGAAGCGATGAAGAAGCAAGAGAAATGCCATTAGATAAGGTTTTTAACAGATAGGAGGACAAAATGGATATTACTAAAATGAAAGAAAATCATAAAGTCTTAGCCGAATATAAGTATGAACCGGGACAAATAGACAAAGGATATACAAACAGGACGCTGTATGTTAATATTTCTGACAATACGATAAGCTCAAAGCCGGTAACCCAAATGATGAAAGAAAAATTTGTTGGAGGAAAGGGTTTTGGCCTTTGGTATCTTTGGAATGCAACGACTCCCGAAACTAAGTGGGATGACCCGGAAAATGAAATAATTATTGCAGGAGGCCCTGCCTGCGGCATAACTCAATATGCAGGGGCAGGAAAATCATTGGTATGCAGTATTTCACCCTTGACGGATATACCCATAGATTCAAATGTTGGCGGATTTTTCGGACCCCTTTTGAAATTCTCCGGCTGGGATGCTCTTGAAATACAGGGCAAATCCGATAAGGATATAATTGTATATATTGATGGGAATAAGGGCCTTGTAACAATTGAAGAAGCACCCCTGGAAGCTTTTGATGCTCATGTTTTGGGAGAGCAGCTTACCGAAATGTATGCGGATAATGAAGCTGATAAAAGAAATGTAGCTGTTGTAACTGCAGGAAGCGGAGCCGAGCATTCCCGGTTTGGAATTTTAAATTTCACCTTCTATGACCCCAGAAGAAAAGTAACAAGACTAAAACAAGCAGGCAGGGGCGGAATAGGAACCGTATTCAGAAATAAAAAGATTAAGGCCTTGATTGTAAAATTCAACGGCGTAAAAGGCAATTTAAATAATACATTTGACCAGTCCATAGTAAATAAAACAGGAATAAAATATCATAAGGAAATTCATGACTTAGACCACTTGCAAAACAATATGCGTAAAATAGGGACAGCAAATATTATTGAGGTAATGGATGCCTATGACTTGCTTCCGGTTATGAACTTCCAGTATGGGAGCCATCCGGACACGGAAAAAATCAAATCCACGGTATTTATTGAAAAATATTTGACCCAGGGAGTTCAAGACGGGTGCTGGTACGGGTGTTCAATGGCTTGTGCCAAGGCTGCGGATAATTTCCTTATTAAAACAGGACCTTATAAGGGACACAGGGTTACTGTCGATGGTCCCGAGTATGAAAATGCAGCAGGCTTGGGATCAAACTGTGCCATCTTTGACCCGGAGGCAATTTTGGAACTGAACTTCTATTGTGATACCTATGGAATAGATACAATTTCATTCGGTACTGCAACCGCTTTTGCAATGGAGTGCTATGAAAGAGGTATAATCAACAAGGAAATTACAGGCGGTTTAGAATTGAATTACGGTAACTTTTATGCATCAGTTGAACTCTTGCACCAGATGGCCAGGGGAGAAGGCTTTGGAACGGTGGTAGGTCAGGGAGTTCACAGGATGAAAAAATTATTCGTTGAAAAATACGGAGCTGATGAAGAATTCTTATTTGATATTGGAATGGAGCAAAAAGGCCTTGAATACTCCGAATACAACTCGAAAGAATCTTTGGCTCAGCAGGGAGGATACGGTTTAACCAACAAGGGCCCTCAGCATGATGAAGCATGGCTGATTTTCATGGATATGGTAAACAATCAAATACCAACCTTTGAAGATAAGGCAGAAGCCCTTCATTACTTCCCCATGTTCCGAACCTGGTTCGGCTTGTATGGTTTCTGCAAGCTTCCCTGGAATGACATAGTTCCTGCCGACAATAAATATACCGATGAGCCTGCAAAGGTGCCGGAACATGTTCAAAATTATCTGGATGTGGTATATGGTGTCACAGGCAAGAAATTAACCGTTGATGACATGATAAAAGAATCTGAAAGGGTTTATAACTTCCAGAGAATTTTCAACATAAGAATGGGCAAGGGATTAAGAAGAGACGATAGAATTCCCTATCGCTCAGCGGGCCCGGTAACCAAGGAAGAATATGAATCAAGGCAGGAAAGATATGACAAACAGCTTCAAGAGTTAATAGGTTATGATACGGAAGGCAAGACTACTGAAGAGAAAATGGCGGTACTGAGAGAGTATAGAGAAAAACAGTATGAGAAGCTCATAGATGCCGTCTATAAAAGAAGGGGATGGAATTCAAACGGCGTCCCGACATTGGAACACCTAAAATACTTAGACATGGAACTTCCTGAATTAGTAGAAGTAATCAAAGACCTGCAATAACAAGGGTGACAAGGGGACGGGGGTATTGTCATCCCGCACCATGACAAGGGGACGGGGGTATTGTCATCCCGTACAACATGAAATGATGACAATACTCCGTACCAATTACATACGGAGGTGGTATATATTATTAAACTAAACAACAGAGATTTCCCCTGGCAAGAAGGGCTTACAATAGAAAAAATTATAGAGATAAAAAACTTCACCTTTCCAAAAATAATAGTTAAAGTAAACGGGGAACATATCGAAAAGGAAGATTATGCAACAACTGTTATTAATGACGGCGATAATGTTCAAATAATACATCTCCTGGCAGGGGGTTAATTAAAGACATGAATACCCCATATAGTGTCATCCTGAGGGATTTAGCCCGAAGGATCACATGAGATCCTTCACTTCGCTCAGGATGACATAAGAAGGTTTGTCATTAACCTGAAGAAACATTTCGGTTTCTTTGGATTGTTGACAAAGCTTTAAACCAAATTGTCATTACTATAAATACCCCATAGTGTCGTTCTGAGGGCTTTAGCCCGAAGAATCTCATGAGATCCTTCACTTCGCTCAGGATGACAAGAGGGTTTGTCATTAACAAGAAACCTTGCGGTTTCTTTTTTAATATCTATAATTTTTACATATAAAAATATGTAAGTATATTTAAATGTCAAAAAAATTGACTGCTATATAAGCATTTGGTATTTTATTGTGGAAAAGGTTATCAAAAATTCTTAATTTATGACTACGAATAATTATATAGATAAATTGGCATTAAATTTGCAAAATACATAATTAAATAAAGCAAAAGGAGGAAATAGATGGATAAACCTAAAATAGGTGTTACAACAGCATGGAGTGTTGAGACATG
>FZPS01000009.1_pt124 | contig 10388 bp, 8 predicted proteins | sample 1817821 | NCBI WGS metagenome assembly FZPS01 (sample SAMEA104158645, study PRJEB21678) | metagenome | place: Germany | collected 2015-04-21 | reverse complement strand
TTATCTGTCCCCTAGCGCGGCGCGCTAATTCCTCTGTTCTGTCCGTTTCAGTTAAGCTGATGTTTCCAAATGGGATCAGCACATATTCGCTGGAAACCTTGGCATGAGGAATAATGTTGCTGGCAGTATTGGCCTTAATTCTTGCTATACCGCCCCCCTCTTCAATAATAGCGAAGAAGGCTTTATTGTCTTCTCTTAAACCGAAGACCGGCATATATAATCTCTCTTTTATATAGCGATCAAATCGCTCAACAAATTCATGTTCAGCCAGACCATAAGCAATAGTATGATCCGTGCCATAGACATCCCTCGCGTACTGCACGCCAGTAGCAACACCGGTATGGATTAAAGCCCCTGAGCCATCGGGAATTAAGATGTAACCATCCTTACCGGTGGGGGATGCTCCGAAATGCGGCAGCACGTTGATTGAATACAGTGGAAAATCCACCAAAGTGCCGCCGATTTGACCAAAGTGATCAAAAACTTCAGAACGATTGGTGGGTCGAAAATAGCTGGAGACACCTGTAATATAACGATCATTTGGCTCAACCTGAACAGGATAGTACACCAGATCCATTGGAATCCTGACAATCAAAGAATCGCCTTCAACAACATACTCTACACTGATGCGAAAGATTTCAACATTGAGCTTTGGTGGTATGATTTTGTTTGCCTCATGGTCCTTAGCAATTTCAAAAGGAGTATAGTCAATGGACTTCATTAAGTTTTGAATGTCTGTGCGATCCCACGGTCTGATAGTATTATCAATAACATAGGCAGGCATATCGATCAGCTGTTCAATATGCTCTAACCGCAGATCTGCTCTTTCAGTCAAATCGTTGTTAGCGGCAACTACTGTATCAACAAGCAGAAGGGTTAAAGTGCTTTTGTCTTTATCGCTTAGTTTTGTGCCGGGAGAAACAACCACATAATCTCCAAACTGCTGGTCCTGATTAGGAAGTTGAGTAATCGAAACCCTTTGGTTGTCTTCACTCACCTTCTCAAGGCCTATTAACTTGTATTTGCTCTTAAGCCAATCGGCATCCTTGTCCGACAGCTTCGGCAGGATCTCGTTTTCAAAGCGATCCTGGGGCACCATCAATGGGAGCCAATCATCATCCCACCACTCCTGACCAAATAGATAGTTAACACGGATACCATTGTCAATAGATTCGATCTCGTATTGGCCATACTCAATACTATCCTTCCAGTTATTCATCTGCTTCATTTCATCAGAAGGATTGTAGTAAACTATTGCCAGCGTATCCCTTTCTGTTCGGCTGTTGATGGGATTGGAGTACCAGATGTCACCTGTTTGGTTGTGCTGCACAGCGATATATGTTGTTGCATCATCGACATACAAGGAAATCTCCGCAGACTGTGCAGCCAACCGGTAATTGTCCGGCACCTCCTGAGCTGCCCCGGCGATACTTGCCGTTATCAGCATTATTAGAACAAGTATACCTAGACCAGTTTGTTTAAATCTCATGGGTTTCAGCTCCCTTCCACTCAGGCTAACTACATCATCTAAAGACTAGTTCCAGATAGATTTTGTAGATAAAACCTATCACCTGATTCACTAAGCTGGTAAACAACAAGAGAATAAACAATACGACAGCAATTCCGGCAACAGTAGAAACTGAAGTAATCAGAGTTTTGGGGCCGGAATACTCATGAGTTATCATGGTGCCGACATAAATCAGACCAACCATCCAAACCACTGCAATCCAAACCGCTAATTGGATGAATGCTCCCTCTGGTTGAGTGAGGAAATGGCTGATTAATGTTACTGGTACAAACACCAACGGAAGTGGTGTAAGTGCATAAGCTGTTGCTATATAAATGTCTCTAAATGTACCTTTACCCTCCATTAAAGTAGTCAGTGCCCAGTTACAGATGCACCAAAGCAGTACCGGAATGAGGATACTTGATGCTTCTGTCAGGATATTTAACGTTTCAACTCTGAGGGTGTTAAAAGTAAATGCTGTGTACTGGCGGTAAAACACCCAAGATAAAACAGTAACTAACAGGATGATATTGGCAGCTCCTACTGTTCCCCGCTCTTCATGTTTCAAATCCCAGTAACCATCAAAGGGATGGAAGATTACATGCAGAGCATAGCGAAGACTGTCTAAAGTCTTTAAGAAAATTGCTTTAAAAGATTGAGTGTTGTTGATGGGAACACCAAGGTACACAACGGTAGCTGCGGTTTCTCCCCATCTGTCCACTAACGCTCCACCAACTGCTTGCTTTAGGCGCTGCCAGAGACGGAATTTGGAAATAAGATAAATAGCTAAAGCTATGACAATAATAATCCACGCAACAAGTCCAAAATGCTCATTTACCCAGTTCTGACGGTATTTAGTAAATGCCTGGGAATAACCGGAGCGATTTTGGCCGTGCCGGAATGATTGCATGGCTTCTTCGTAATGACCATCATAGAAGAGCGCCCGACCGATGCCGGTATGGGCCACGTCGAGATTAGGATTGATTCGGGTCAGCTGCTGCCAGGTCTCTGTAGAGCGCTGGTAATCACCTGCGTCATAATACTCAAGGGCAGCGTGGATCATTTTTGCATAATTGGTCGGCTCGAAAATCGTAACTCTTCCATCCGCGTCGAGAACAATCACCTGCTCTCCTTTGGTAGTGATTGCCTGCGGCCGCGTAAACAGGCCTACAGCATCACCAATGCCGCCAAAGACATACAGCAGGTTACCTTGATTATCATAGGTGAAGATTCTTCCGCGCTGGCGGTCCAACGCGCTGAACATGCCAAATTCACGGTTAACGATATCAACGAAGCGGCTTCTCGTATCGTTATTTTCACTGCTGTCAAAAGCAGACGCAGAGTCGCCCCGCATTGGAACGAAACCGTTGCGAACAATAATATCTACTCCACCCGGATTTAAGCGTTTAATTGCCGTATCATTAGCGGGACCTGCCTCAACAGCATATATAAAGCCTTCGGGATCAATATCAATGCTGGCATACTCAATCGGCAGGTACAGCTGGCTTCTTTCTCTCTGTTCATCTGATTGGATATAAGCCCAAAATAACTCTACTGCAGATACTGAAACGCGCGGCGCACCGACAAAGCCGGTAAAATCGCCCTCATTGTTTAAAACCACAATACCATCGTAGAGGTCTTGAGCAATTGCGTAAATACGTCCAATGTGATCTACGCCGACTTTGCGCGGCCTAAACACAAATCGATCAGGGAACATATCAGGGTAATCGACATGGGGCGAGGTAATGATATCAAGCAGATTTCCTTCATAATCGAGGATGACTATCCGCTCTTTCCCGGTATCCGCTACATAAAACTTCCCATCAGGAGTTACGAAAAATCCCTCAGGTGAACTGAAGCGATCGACTTGATCGCCGTTCATAAATTCACTGATACTACGGATAAACTGCCAGTTTTCATCAAGTTCGATGATCCGGTGTTTACCTGTATCTAGGATATAGGCTCTGTCACCTACAACTGTGATATCCTGAGGATTTGACAGAGTTTCTGCTCCCATATCCAGCCCGGTCATCATTTTTACGGGCAGATACGCTTGAGGAGCCGGTACCGGAGCACCCCAAAAATCATAAATGTAGCTTTCATACGGAACTACGAGTGATTCTACTGCTGATACCTTCGTCGAGATGAGCATTAAAAGAATAACTATGAGTCCTACTGCGGCTGAGGTTGACTTACTTCTCTTAATGCTGAGTTTCACTGCAGGTCTCTCCTTCCAATTCATCCTTGTGATTTATAATGAATTAAGAACACCCGCTCGATAAACCCTAACCTAGATTAATTGTTCGCCTCCGATTAACTAAATCCTCTTTTATTTAACATGGCATCGCCGCACACAAGCCTGCAGATCTTACCATACCCTCAATTCTATATTTAATTATATATTAACATTAGGTAAATTTCCTTATTTTTCTGCCGCAAATACAGTGGATTTTATACATATTCGCCAATTTTATTCCCAAGTTTATCCAGTAAAACTTCCTAAAACCCATGTAAAAGAAGCCCGGATCACCATGATCTCGGGCTTCACATCCTATCTTTTAGTCCCACATACCTTCTGTTCTTTCCACTCCAATTGCTTTTTCAATTCTCAGTAAGAAACTGTCATCAATTGGAAATTCTGCCGGAGAAACCAGAGCCAGATAGGCTAAATTTGTGCCTTTCCTCTCACCTGGTGTCCCTGCGTGGGTAAGTATCAGCTCGACCTTGCCATCCTGCTCAATCTTAATCCCGGGTACAACCTGATAGCTCCAATCCCCAACTGCTCCACCGCCGGCAAAACCACCGGTTGTCGGCAGTTCGATCGGATTATCCGCACCACGAACCTCTTCTCCATTTACCTTCAAGGTGCGTTTGGTAAATTCTTCGGCGGATGAGGTTGCATAGCGCAGTACCAATGCGTACTCTCCAGCTTTAACATCTTCGATTTCCCACTTGATCCAGTGTCCCGGCCAGTTCCAGTGGGTAAAGACGGTTCCCGGAGCATAACCCCGCTGGTCATCCTCAACAATTCTCACACCATTATGATCATCTTTGTTCGGCGAGTCTTGATAGCCATCCTGCTCCTTCAAATCTCCAGCTTTAACCCCTTTGACTTCAGTGACAACAACCTTAAATGTAACGTCCGCGTTCAGATCATTCAACTTGACTTCAACTTTAACATCACCAGTAAAGTCTTCGGCAGCTGTAAATACTGCTTGATTTGGATTATCCGCTTTAGCTTCGAGTTTTCCTGCTCCTTCAGTAACAAGCTTCCATGCGTCAGCCGTCAGTTCAACAGCCACCGTGCTGTCATCTTCAGCTTTGCCATCTACTGTCAATGTATTGGCATCACCTGGTTCAATCATGTTTTTGGCAGCGTTAAGTTCCAGCTTAGCCAGTTCTTTATCTGGCTTTAAGAAACCAAAGCATCCGCTCAGCACCAGTGACAGCACCATAACCAATGCTAATCCAACACGATAGCGCAAATCAACCAGCTCCTTTGAATGAGGATTATTTAAGTTTACAGTCCCAACATAGCCTCTACGGTTGAAATTATTTCATCGTCATCCATGCCTAAAATTACATCTACCGGCAGAAAAGCAAACCAGGCTGGATTTACCCCTACATGCACACCCGGATCTGCTGATACGGTCATGCGGACAGTGTACTCACCAGCCGCCAGCGTTATCGGATCAAAAAAGCCGAGCTGATATGTGAGGAAATCTCCGGTTGAAAAGAAGACCATGTCTAAAACAACCTCGCCATTAAGACTCAGTTGCCGCGGAGCTTGATCTCTACCGGTAGCGTACATAGCTGCAGGCACATAGAGACCGTCTTCCTTCACTACAACTTTCCACTCGACCCAGTGATCAGCATAGTCCCAATGGGAAAATGTAGGATACGCCCGATCGCTCCGAATCTGCACTGTTCCTCCGTCCTGATTAATAAAATCTACTGCTTTCCAAGCAACAATATTGTCGACAACAGACTCAGCTGCCGCAATTTGACTTAAGCCAACTAACAGCACAACTAACAATACACAAGATAATACCCTTTTTTGCATTTTTGCTTCCTCCTTTTACTAGCGCTAAGCGCGGATTTTTCTCACGCCTATCACGCTCTCAGTTTTATTTAGAATCAGCTGGTAAAAGTTTTTACCTAATCAGTCAGACTAGTCTGCTCTACTATCTTCGGACTGTCCCAAAACATAGTATTAGTGCGCTCTGCTATTCCAACGGTATCTCTACGACAATAATGGAGCAGAATCAATGCTGCCCAGTTATTTTCTCCCAGGGCGAAGTTAAGCAGCCGACAGACCGATGCCTGGCGGCTGCATGATTCTTTTATAATCCCAGCAGTGAATCAACCCGTGCCACGATGTCCGGGCTGTCTGCCAATTCAACTGGATGAACCAGAGCAATCCACGCTGGATTGAGGCCTGTTTCAACATCCGGAACGATATTCTCGATATGGAGAATGCGTTTACCGGCTTCCAAATAAATCGGTTCCAGCTTGATGCTCCGCCACTCTTCCGGATTGCGGCCGAATCCACCCGTATTGGGAAATTCTACGGACTCAATGACCAGCTCTCCATCTACGCTTACACTGCGGAAGACATCATAGCGTGCTCCGGTTGAATACATCATGACAGGAACATAGACTCCTGATTTCGGCACATCAAACTCCCACTCCAACCAGTGACCGAGATCGTTCCAGTGAGAGAAACAGGGGTAAGTGCGATCGGTTTGAACCTGGACTGAACCGCCCCCTTGAGCAATAAAATCGAGAGAGCGAACTGCGATAATCTTTTCACCTACATTGAAACTTATTTCATCAGTAAACTCTCCTACTGTAACTCTGACAGTGACTCTTCCTTCCTCTGAAGGAACAAATACAGCTTGATTGTCATCGCCCGGAGTTATTGTACCGCCAACCGCTTCCCAAACTGGGGTTTCGGTTATTTCAGTCAGCACCCCTACAGCAGTTCGTCCTACTAGTGAAAGCTTGACTTCATCCCCAACATCGACTGACGCTGCATCCATTTCGATCCTAACCTGCGCTAGATCAGAACTGCAGCCCACAAGTAATATCAGGGCCAAAGCTAGAACCAAAAGATGCTTTTTCCTCATAGTGAAGTCCTTCCCTTTCATTTTAATCTACACTTTATTATTTTGCTAAATCATAAACGCGGACATTATCGAAATATGCTTGTTTGAGATCTTCCCGACGGGAAACATTTAAGAGAATCTTGCTTGCCGCTCCACCTTCAACCCCTGCAGGATCAAACTCAGCATTTTCTAAAATTACAATTTGATTGCCTACAGCATCCAGGTAGTAAACGTTGAATCCTTCTGCATTCCAAGTTAGAACTAAGGTATGCCATCTGTCGTTTGGCAGATTGACAAGATTTTCAGTCTGCTGGCCAGCAGGGCGGGGGCGTACGTTTCCACTGCCAGTAACAAAGACACCGATCAGTCTGCCGCTTGCACTGTGAACTTCAATATTGATGTTGTCCCTGATGGCGCTTGGCTGATAGAAGTCAACCATCATTTTGCCTTCAACAACCTCAGGAATCTCCTGGACGATTTCGCCGTAAAGATCAGGAGTGTTATTCAGCACTACTGCTAGGTTACCATCAGATACTCTGCCAGAAGCAGCGTCTACAACTTGAGCCGCCAAATCATGAGTCAGTTCCCAACCAGCAGGTTTCTCACCAATAGTGTTGTCCTCGAAGGAATCGAAAAACACGAGTTCTTCAGCGGATACAGCTAAGCTCAGCACTGATACTAACAAAAATACAGTAACAGCAATTAATGTTTTTCTCATCTACATGCCCTCCATTTGGTTATTTTTCAAAGTAAGTAAAACAACAACCTGCCAGTTTGCTGCTATTATCCACCTCCCAATTTTTGCTTACAGTTAATATTTTGCCGTTTCGATTAAAATTCCTGTTAAAAATATCATTTTGTTTGGGAGTACTGCAGAGTACCCCCAAAAAATTACTGTTCTAACAGCTCCTGGACTGCCAGGTCCACAACGCGAATGTTATCGATATAGATCGTTTTATCCATGTCGCGCTTGGTTACTGCAGCGCTAAACCTGATTACTTGTCCATCTCTTGCTGCTTCTTCGAAGTCCTCTCCGCCTGCTGGTGTTACCTCTTCCCTCACGCCATCAACAATAATAAACACCTTATACTTCTTAGTCGCATCGTTCCACTGGAATTCCACAGTGTTCCACTGGCCATTTGGCATACTGTGAGTGTATGGTTTGTTAGAACCGTCTGGTCTGCGGTGGCCAACATTGCCGCTTTGAGTCATAAAGAGTCCAAACAAACGGCCTGACTCAGAGAAAAATTCAAGATTTGCATTTTCGGTAACATCAGGGTCTTTGTAAATATCTACTGTGAGCGAGTGATAGAGAAGTGGTTCATCAAATTCAATATCAACTCTTCCTTCTGCATCGGGCACACTCACGATTTTGACGGATTTACTGCCGTCTGAAGCCCGCTCAGTGCTGATTCTGCCGCCTGAATATCCGGTGCCATCGTGAACTTCTCGATCAGTCACAATCCATCCATCCGGATATTGGCCAACTTCAAAGTCCTCAAAAGATTCTTCGTAGACAACAGGATTGGGTAGTTCTGAGGAAACATTAAATGTGATGCTGCCGGAAACACCGTCAGCTTCCGCGGTTACCACAACTTCGCCAGGTCTCAGGGCTGTTAAAACCGCAGTAAGTCCATCTCCGGTTACTGATGCCAGAGATTCATCATTTACCGTCCAGGTCACCTCAGTCAGCCGAACTGCCGTATCCATACCGGATTTACCTTCTGCGGTTAGATTGACAGTCTCGCCAACCTCCAAATTAGAGCGGTAATCGTGGGTGATTTCAATCACTGCTAAATCAGAACACCCTGCTAACAGCACAGCACCAACGATCAACAAAACCAATGACACTCTTTTGACCACTACTGATACCCCTTTCCTTTAGTGTAATCTACATAAACCTCGGGATCCGTACCGTGCAAGTATTCTTCAATATTGGTGTAGCCATCCCCATCAAAATCCTCATTGAGTGGCAAATCCCAGCTGGGATCAAAACCATATCTGATGCACCACCAATCAGGAATCCCATCATAATTGCTGTCTTTGGCTGCCGGGTGGGAAAACACCCGCTGCAGTCCTCCGACATCCTGGGGTGAATCAATATGCCTGCCGGTACGTTCAATCACTGATTGGACCACACGCTGGTCAATCAGGTCTCGAGGTAATGCCCCGCCATCTGCCATAACGCGCTCATAAGCTTCCAGAGCAGAAACAGTGGTTACTAAACCGGTATCAAAAGGCTGCGACTGCCTATACGAAGTTTCGAAAACATCGCGGCTGATCCGCACATCAACCAGGCTCCAAGGATCGGTCGGTACATCGCCGTTCATGTAGTTGCCGGCAAAATATGCTTGTGCATAGGGACTATATTCCCGAAATGCTAAACTGCCGCCTGAGTTGAATCCACTGATGTAGTAATTATTGATAAAATTATACTTTGTAACAGAGTTATTGTCATTGTTTGCCCCTGATGTTGTGCCGCCCCAGTTGTAAAACACATTGTTGCGAAAATCAATTAATGCACCTTCCGGATCGCGGCGATAATCAGTATAGTTGCCCGGGCGCGGCATTCTGCCCATATGATGGGCCCAAAGGTTGTTTAAGAAAGAGTACTTGCTGCCGAACTCGCCGCGAATTAGTGAGCCATAGCCATGGGCTCCTTTTGAATGAAACGTATTTTTAAGACTTTCAGTGATCAGAGACCACTGCACAGTAATATTATCGCTTGCAGATACGGAAAGTGTTTCATCCACACCCCAGCTAGTCGAGACGTGGTCAAGAATTATGTTTTTCGATTCATTGATCCACAATGTGTCAGCTTCTTGCTGATGCAGATCCCCAAGTCTGAACCGGAGATGCTGAATAATCACATCATGGGTCTGAATTCTGGTATCATAATCGGCTATGGTAATTCCTTGACCGGGAGCAGTTTGACCGGCAATCGTTAAGTAAGGATTTGTGATCAGCAGTGGCGACTGCAGTCTGATTACACCGCTAACTGCAAAAACAACAATTCGTGGACCACTGGCATCAATCGCTTCCCTTAAAGAACCGGGACCCCGATCATTTAAATTAGTTACAATGAAAACCCTGCCTCCACGTCCACCTTGGGTCCATGCTCCAAAACCCTCAGCGGTTGGGAAAGCCGGCACAATAGGCGGTTCCGAAAGCTGAGATACACCTAAGTACTGCTTGGCAATACGACTTACATTTGGATTTGAATCGGCTGTAAGCAGAGTAAAGATATCATTTAAATCTGATCTTCCAGCACCTATTTCACTTAGAGCTCTAGCTGCTGCAATCCTTAAACTGGACTCATGGGCATTCAGTACCATATCCATCAGGATTGGGATAGCCTGATCAGCACCGGGACCAACAGCACTTAAAATTCTTACCGCATAAAGCTTAATTTCCGAGTCACTATGATCAATCGCGGTATTAATCAAAGCCTTGAGCACCTCAGAATCCTGCTTGGCTGCCGCAAATAGATAAGGAGAAACTGCCCAGCGGCAGTCGCTGTCGATCTGGTCAAGAGCAGCCAGCAGCTTAAGCGCCAACTGAGAGCTGACCTTGTCCATCAGCCCGATCATTCTGTACGCCGATTCGCGAATCTGCCTGTCTTCGCTGCTGTCCAGCGCATGAGCAATAATTTGCTCTTCCAGCTGGTAGTCATTTTTAACCAACCATTCCCACGCATTAACTGCTGCTCGACGCAGTTCGATGCTCTCCTCGTGATCTTCTGCTAACTCCGCTAAACGGGGAACTATTCCTGC